>Ga0066842_10000070_pt1 | contig 26910 bp, 19 predicted proteins | sample ETNtaG_19_FD_67289 | JGI IMG/M metagenome (GOLD analysis project Ga0066842, IMG submission 67289) | Marine microbial and viral communities from oxygen minimum zone, Eastern Pacific Ocean - ETNP201302PF86A | ecosystem: Environmental > Aquatic > Marine > Oceanic | place: Pacific Ocean: Eastern...
AGTCTCGTGATCTCGAATTCGGGGAGGTGTTCTTTCAGCAGGGGCTCGAGGTACTGCAGGCTCTGGGGAAGGAGGATGGTCGGGGCCGGATCCAGCTGCCGCAGTTTCAGCAGCGAGTAGGGGTCCAGGTGATCGGTGTGTGAATGTGAAAGGTAGATGGCGTGGATCGGCTGCAGGGCTGACAGGTCAAGCTCCAGGCGCGGAAAGCGGCCCATCAGGTCGCCTATGAGATAATCCGAGAGCCAGGGGTCGGCGAGGATGCGCACCGGCTCTCCGCCTTCAGGAATCATCTCCAGGATGTAGCTGCTGTGCCCGAGTGATAGGATCTTCATCTCGTCTCCGTGGCCATTCGAATGGGTGGTGCTGAAGAGGAGAACAGAGTTTTACCTTAATTGCAACGGGACCGGCCTTCGTGATGCCGCGGCTTGAGGGGATTGCGGCTTTCCCATGGCTGCAGGCTTCTGATATCCTTCTCAGAAAGAGGGCTTGCCAGGAGAGCCCGGTAGAGCCGGCAGATATTGAGAGGCAGGATGCATTCAAAAACACGCGATCTTTTTATCCCCGACAGCGGTCGAAAAGTGATCCAGCTGGTGCTCGATGGGCTTGGAGGGCTTCCCGACCCCGAGACCGGCCGCACGGAGCTCGAGACCGCCAACATTCCCAATCTCGATCGATTGGCCAGCCGCTCCTCGCTGGGGAGATCGCTTCCCATCGCGCCCGGCGTGACTCCCGGCAGCGGTCCGGCCCACCTGGCGCTCTGGGGCTATGAACCCTACGAGATTGAATTTGGCCGCGGTGTTCTTGAGGCGCTGGGCAGCGATTTTGACATGCAGCCGGGGGACCTGGCTGCCCGGGCGAATTTCGCGACAATTGACGCCGACAATATCGTTCACGACCGCAGAGCCGGACGTCCTCCCGATGAGGAAAATGTGAGGCTGTGCCAGAAGCTTCGTGAAGGACTCGAGGGTAAGCTGCCGGGAGTGGAGCTCTTCCTGCTCAACGGCAAGGAACATCGTTTCACGGTGCTCTTTCGCGGCGGTGAACTCGGAGCCTGCCTGAATGACAACGACCCGCAGCGCGAGGCCCTCGAATTGTTGCCCGTTGTTGCCGGTGATACCGCCTCGGAGCGCTCAGCTGAGCTGGTCGCAACCTTTCTCTCCGCGGCGAGGGAGATCCTCGCGGATGAAGAGGTCGCCACCGGGATGCTCCTGCGGGGTTTTTCAGGGCTGCCGGATCTTATTTCTTTTAACGACCTCTACAGGGCGAGTTCGGCCGCCATCGCCGCCTATCCGATGTACCGGGGTGTCGCGCGGCTCGTCGGTATGAAGGTGCTTGGCAGCCCTCATGGGATTGAGGAAGAGGTGCAGGCGCTGGAAGAGAATTACGGCGAGCACGATTTCTTCTTCCTGCACTACAAGCCCACCGATAGCGCGGGGCACTCGGGACTCTTTGACGAAAAGGTCAGCGCCCTGGAAGCCTTTGACGCCATCCTGCCCCGTATCGAAGCTCTCGAACCGGCCGCGTTGATCCTGACGGGCGACCATTCGACTCCCTGTATTCACCTGGAACACAGCTGGCATCCTGTGCCAACGCTCATCTCTTCGAAGCTGGCGTTGAATAAGGCAGATGCCGTTTTCAGCGAACGCGATTGTCTCGGCGGCGATCTCGGAAATTTCAAGGCCTCGGAGATGGTCACCCTGGCCATGGCCCATGCTTCGAGGATGAAGAAGTTTGGAGCCTGAGTAGAGACTTCCGGCACCGGGCCGACATCAGCGCGTTCGTCCTCAAGCGGTCCCGTCCAGGATCTTCCGCGCCAGCAGCTCCTGGGTGAGGGGCGTCAGCAGGATTCCATTGCGGTAGTGTCCGACAGCCGTGTAATAGCCTTCCGGGGAAAGAGGGCCGATGGTGGGGATGTCCTGCTCTCCAAGGGGGCGGAGCCCGGCCCACGCTTCCACCACAGTCATCTCTCCCAGGAAGGGAAAGAGACCGGCGGCGCTCTGGTGGAGACCCTCTACGGCCTCCTGCTCGATCTCTTTGTCAAAGCCCTTGTCCTCAACCGTCGTTCCGACGATCAGGCGGCCGTCCGCCCTCGGCACCAGGTAGGCGTTGTGGGCGTAGATGGTGTGCCGCGGGATCTCTTTTTCGTTTTTCCCGCAGTCCAGCAGGAGCATCTGTCCCTTGATCGGCCGAATTTCTACTCGCTCCACGCCGCCAATTTCACTTGCCCAGGAGCCTGCGGAGTTGATGACAATCGGCGAGTTGAAGTCGCCGGAGAGGGTCCTCACTCCGCTGACGCGGTCTTTCTCAACGAGCACGCCGCGGACCTCGCATTTTTCCCTGATCGTCACCCCTAGCCTTCTGCAGGCCGTCTCGAGGGCTTCGGTCAGGGCCCTGCTGTCAAGGCTTCCCTCTTCTTCATAATAGAGCGCCCGGGTTATTTCCGGAGAGATTCCAGGTTCCAGGTCTCGGATCGTTTCCCCATCGACAAGGCGGGCGCCGTTGACCTCAGCTGTATTGATCTCGGCGGCGCTGGCATCGGCGGTGAGAGGGCTCAGGACTCCATTCAGCCTGAGATCGACGCAGAGACCGGTTTCTTCTTCAAGCTCCCGAACGTAATCAGGGTAGAGCTGCAGGGAGATCTCGCCCATCTCGGAGAGTTTTGATTCTTTCTGAAACTCAAGACGCGGACACAACATACCTCCGGCGGCATAGGAGGCCTCCTGGCCTGGAGAGTTCCTGTCATAGACGGTCACGGAGAGCCCCTCCGCGGCAAGCCGCCTGGCGATCGAGAGGCCGATGACTCCACCCCCGATGATGGAACAGTCGGTGGAGTCGGATGTTGGGGAAGCGAAGGAGATCACGAGTTTTTTTTCAGGCAGGCTTCTTCCGCGGTGACGGCCGGTTGCGCGTGCAAGGGCGTTTCAGGACCATGAAGAGGGACTGGTCCGGGGCAGGCGCCACGGACGTTCCGGTTTCTAACACAAAGCCCCGAGCTTCGCCATCTATTGAAAATGGAGGCAGGCTTTCGTTTGCGCGGCCCTCAACCCTTGGGGCAGGCGACCTTTTTCCGGGCGGGAACAAACTGGAAGACCGAGCGTGTCTGCTCCTTGTTGTGGCAGACGATGCAGGAATTGCGGGCGACCTTGCCGAAGGAATGTTCAGCAGGTTTCCCGGGATGTTCAGGCTGCAGGCCGTGGCAGGACTCGCATTGGACATTGGCATAACTCCCGACATTGGTCGTGTCGAGAAAGGCCGCTCCGTAGCCGAGGGTATGGCAGCCGATGCAATCGTAGCGCGCTTCGTCGCCGGTTTTCTTGAGGTCATCGAAAGTATGCGAGTGGGTGGTTGTGAGCCAGAAGGCGTACTGCTTTTCATGGCAGCTTTTGCAGGCCGTGTGGGTCAGGTACAGGGCCTTGTCAGGCAGGTCTTTTTCGAGGTGTTTGACTCCGGAGGGATCGATGTTTTTCTTCCAGGCGTTGACGAGGGCATCGATCTCCGGGTCCGTCAGGTGGTGGGGCTCCAGCGAGATCCTGGTGAAGCGGTACAGGTTTTTGCCGCTCAGAGACTGCAGCTCTTTTTTCTGCTGGGCATCGGCCTCGTCAAATTCAACCAGGTCGAGGAGCTCGTCATACCGCGCTCCCGAATAGAGAGTCTTTCCGTTTTTGAACAGCTCCACGTCCACGATGCCCAGGCGGGCTCCCTGTCCGTCGCTTCTGAGGAAGAGCGTGTTGTTTTTTTCTTCCAGCCACTCGCTCTCCTCCTTGAGCCAGGTCTTGTGGCTTCCCTGCTGGATGTAGGGATCAATGATGATCTCGAGATCCTTGAGTTTTTCGATCAGGCTGAAGTTCGTATCTTCCTTGAGATGGGAGAGAGCTATGATGATGTCGGTTTCTGGCCGCAGGGTCTCGTAGGATTTTACCGCGGCGGTGAAGGGGTCAAGGATCCTGCAGCCCGGGGCGCGTTTTTCGAGGACCGGTTTGGGGATGGTTTCGAGAGTCAGGCCGATGACTCCCACGCGGACCCCTCCGGCCTCGAAGACAGCGTGGGGTTTGAAAAGGAGCTTCCCATCCTTGTCCACGAAGTTGGCCGAGAGCATCTGGAAGCGGGCTTTCTTCTCGAGCTTAAGCAGGTTGTCGAGTCCAGTGATGAGATCGTAGGGGCCGATGGCCATGGCCGAATAGCCAATCCTGTTGTAGGACTCGGTGATGAGCTCCGCCTTGCGGACGGCCTCCTTGACCTCGGTGGGCTTCAGCCGCTTGTTGATGGGGAAGAACGCGCTGCCTCCATCGAGGAGCAGGATGTTTCTGCCGGTGGCCTTCAATTGCTTCAGGAAGCTGGCCCGGCGGGTCATGCTTCCCTGGCGCACCTCCTTGTGTTTGCAGCCACAGACATCGATGTAGCCGGCGTTGTTGATGTTGTAGACCAGGGTGAACTTCTTCGCGGTCTCGCTTTCGCCGGCGATTCCCGCGAGCATGGTCGCCAGGGCGACAAACAGGAGACAGATGGGGACCAGCATCATCTTGCGCCGGCAACGTGATATCAGGGTTCTCATTTCACCTCTTCATCTTCGGGCAGGAGACCTTTTCCTTGACCTTCTTCGGGTAGAACGGTTTGTTCAGGATCTGCGGGTTATGGCAGCCCCAGCAGGTTGATTCCTTTACCTGGCCGAGACGTTGGCGGGCAGGGTCTTCGGCATGCTTGGCATTGACGCCATGGCAACTCTCGCATTGCACCTCCGTGAATTCGCCGACCTTCTCCGGCTCGACGTAGCTGAGGCCGTAGCCGAGGGTATGGCATTCTATGCATTCATAGTTCAGGTGGTCCTCGGTTTTCGTGAGGCTGGCATACGCCTTGCTGTGAGTCGTGCTCTTCCAGAACTTCTGCTGCTCTTCGTGGCAAGCTCCGCAGGTCGGAGCTCCCAGGAAAAGGTCTTCGAAGAGGGTCGGCTTCTGGGGATCCTTATTGGCCGCCGCACGGTTTCCCTTGGCGATCTGGCTTATAACGGGATGGTCGATGATCTGAGGTTCAAGGGGATAGTCGTAGATGGAGTAGTCTTCCTCGACATCTCCGGTCCGGGGGAAGTACATCTCGCAGATTCCCACCCGCGAGCCCTGACCATCGATGCGTATCATCGGGGTCTTGCCATACCAGGCAACGTATTCTCCTTCGGTTACCCAGACGGGCTTGTTGCCGGAGCGAGAGTAGGGATCGAGGAGGATATCTATTCCGGGAACCTTCTTCAGGATTTCCTCATTGTTGGTGATGTTGAGATGGGAGATCGCGATGACCAGATCGCAGTTCTTGCGCAGTTCGGGAACGATCTTCCTGGTGGTTTCCAGGGCATCGAGAAGCTCGTATTTTTCTCCGAGGATTCGTTTCTTGTAGTTTGCGTTCAGCGAGTTCAGGGACACTCCGTAGATGCCGACCTTCAGGCCCTTGATATCGAGGATCACCGAGGGAGAGAAGACTGGTTTGCCGCTGCTTTTTTCAACGAGGTTGGCGCAGACGATGGGGAAGTTTGCTTTGGAGAGCAGCTCCTTCAGCTTGTCGACGCCGAACTGGAGGTCGGATGGTCCGACGCCCATCGCCTGGTAGCCGAAGTAATTGTAGGCTTCGAGGATACGTCCGGCGATGCTCATGGCGTAGGTCTCGTTGCGTCTGCTCAGGGGTTTTTTCGTCGGCGACCCGAAGAAGGTGTCGCCGCCATCGATTGCCAGAACCGGGGAGCCGCGGCCGCGCAGTTGCTGGAAGAAGGTCATTCGCCTGGACAAACTGCCCAGCTTGATTTTCTTCTTTGGTCAGCCGCAGGTGGCTGTATATCCCAGGTTGTTGACAGTATAGGCCAGGTAGACCTCTTCGGGCTTTTCAGTGGCCGCCGCGTTCGAGGCAGCCGTCGCGTTTCTGCCGGGGATGAGCCCCGTGAGGTAGAGTGTCGCGATTGTGCCGATGATGCAGAAGCCCATTACCAGCCAGGCAGGTACACGGGAAGATCGTTTCAGCGCATCGTTTTGTTCAAGCTTCATTGTCCGAGCCATCTTTCCATCCCAGTTCATCCGAGGTCCGCAAGTTGACGATCAGGACCTCCATTGTCACGAATAACGAGGCCAGTTGCTCCGGACTCCCCCCAGGCATTCATAGCCGTGGTTGTTCTCTCAAACGCAGGGATCCCGGTTGTCACAATCGGGAGCCTCAGCTGATTTTGTAGAGTCGCGTTCGGGGGCCGAGGGTTTTGCCTCGAGGAGAAGGAGACAGCCATAGGCCACATCTCCACCATCCACTTTTCCATCATCATTCAGATCATCCAGGCAGGGGTCATCCGGATCGATAGGTTTGGCTGTCGGCAACCGGGCTTTCTCATACCGCCTGGCAAAGAGGCCGAACAGCTTCCCCATATCCAGTTGATTGAGGCCTGCCGTTAAGGTAGTTATCGGCTCGCGAGCGGTTGAAACTTCAGACACTGTAGCCGTGAGTTTCAATCCGGGATTCTTTTCGGAACCGATTCGGACCGCGGGTTCTGATAATGTCACGGAGGACTTGCCAACGGGGCTGGGAGCCTCTGTGAAATTGGCCGCGGGGATCACTGCGGGGACAACAGGGGGGACGCTGTCTGCGGCCGCAAGGTCGACCGTGGCGGGGCCGCCGGTCTCTATGTTGTCCTGGCCTGTAAATACCAGCAGGGCCAGGAGAATGCCTGCTGCCGCAAGTCCCGGCCAGGGGCCTGCCTTGCGAAGCCAGGTCGAGAAGGCTGACCGGTGGAGTCCCTCACGGCGGATCTCCGCGCTGACCTTCGAGGCGAAGTTTGCCGACAAGGTCGGAGAACGTACGGCGTTTTCAAGGAGCCAGAGCTGCTCAGAGTCGAGCTCGGCTTTTAGAGCCCGGCAACTGTCGCAGGCGGTTAAATGATCTCCCAGCCGGACTGAACGGAGCTGGTCGAGTTCGGCTTCGACAAAGAGGTGTAGATAAGCTTCCGCTTCCCGGCAGCTGATAAGGGTCTGGTCTGGTTGCATATGATCTGCTTGCATCTGTTCTGGGCTTTCCTCAGGAGACTCCATCATCCTGGCCTTTCCTGTCGCGCTGGCTCCAGCGTTCACGTATCAGCTTCTTTCCTTTGCGAATGAGGTAGTCGATCCGGTGCGACTTGACCCCTGTTTTTTCACTGATCTCGTCGTAGCTCATTCCCTCGAGGTATTTCAGCTTCAGGATGTTTTTTACATCGGTTGGGAGCTTATGGAGAAATTCTGCGATCTCGGGTTCATCTCCCTGGAAATGTGTGCCCGGCTGGCCGCTTCTCAGCCTGTCCATGCGTTGCTGCTGGCTGAGGCGCTGCGAGATCTCCTTGAACTTGACGATCTTGATCTTTTCGCGTTGGAACCATTTGTGACAGCGGTTGTAGGTGATACCAAAGAGCCAGCTTCTGAACTTTCTGATGTCTTTCAGGTTTGGCAGGGACTTGAAGGCGGCAAGAAATACGTCTTGAGCCAGGTCTTCCGCATCAAAGCAGTTGCGGCTTTTGTAATAGCAGATGTTGTAGATCGCCTGCTGGTAGCGTCCAACCAACGATTCAAAGGACTCCAGGTCGCCTTTCAGAGCCTTCCTGACGAGCGTCTCATCTTCACATGAGATGTCCTGGGAGCGGGTATCGTCCTGAACGCCGCCTGAAGTGGTTTGGTCCGATTTTTGACTCATAGAGCTATCTTACTACTAACACCGAGTTTCAGAGGGCCGCTTTTTCTGCAAGTCCTTTAAAAACAAATGTTTATCAGACAAGAGCGGAAAACTCTAGCGATCCCGCTAATGAAGTACCCCAGGGAGCCGTTGGGTCGGAATAAATCTTTGAAACCAGGTATTAAAATGGGTGTTTACTGCTTCAGCTTCGCTTGAACCGTTCCCCCTGTTGTCGTAAGCTCATACCCCATGCAGATTAATACAGAAGTAGTCGATCTCAGGAGTGATACGGTTACAAAGCCGGATGAGCCGATGTTCGAGGCTATGTGCTCGGCATCGCTTGGCGACGATGTCTTTGGCGATGATCCGACTGTCACCAGGCTTGAAGAGCTGGCGGCTGAGCGTTTAGGCAAAGAGGCTGCTATCTTTGTTCCCTCAGGCACCATGGGCAATTCGATCGCCGTAGGAACTCATTGTAGTCCCGGAGACGAGGTCATTTTTGAGTCCCTGTGTCATACCTACAATTTCGAATGTGCCGGAGCGGCCCGTTTGTGGGGAGTCCAGGCCGTCTCGATAGCTGGTGACCGGGGAGTCATTCCCCTTGACGCGATCGCCTCCGCGATTCGACCTGACGATGTTCACATGGCGCGCACGAAGCTGGTGATTCTGGAGCAGACCAGCAATATTGCCGGCGGCTGCATCCTGCCGCTGGATTACCTGGAGTCGGTCTCCTCCTTGTGCAGGGAGCACGGACTTCGATTGCATATCGATGGAGCGCGGATCTTCAATGCCAGCGTCGCCTCTGGAGTCGAGGTTTCCAGTTTCGCGGCCTGCGCCGATAGCGTCATGTTCTGCCTTTCGAAAGGGCTTGGAGCTCCGGCAGGATCGGTGCTCGCAGGTACGGCTGAGACCATCTTCGAGGCCAGGCGTTTGCGGAAGCTGCTTGGCGGAGGATTGCGCCAGGCAGGGGTGCTCGCGGCCTGTGGTATCTACGCCCTGGGTCACAACATCGAGCGTCTTGGCGAGGACCATCGCCGCGCGGCCGAGCTGGCCGTGAAGTTGAAGGAGCTCAACCTCGAAGGCCTGCGAATCTCTTCTCCCGACACCAACATGGTTTTTCTCGGGTGGGATGGAGAAGATCCTGATCGCTATACTGAGTTTTCGGACAAGGTTGGCGAAGATGGCCTGCTTGTCGTGGGCCTTCCCGGCCGTGGTATTCGCATCGTGTTTCACAAGGATGCGGATGACGACGCGGCTGTCCGGGCTGCTGGAATTCTTTCCAGGAATCTAACGGAGCTGTTTTCTTGAGCGAGCGGGCGCGCGGCGACGAAGAGCGGCGGAATTTTCACGGCAGCGGAAATGATGGGTTCGAATGCGGGCATTGCGGTGAGGATGTTCTACCGCTTGCCCAGGGCAGCTATCGTAATCACTGCCCCGCCTGTCTCTGGTCCAGGCACGTCGATGTGGTTCCCGGCGATCGCGGATCGGACTGTGGCGGCTTGATGGAGCCGGTCAAGCTGACGGGGGCCAGCGGCTCGGGCTGGAAGGTGCTTCAGCGCTGTATCGCATGTGGTTTTGAGCGATTCAACGGGGTAGTTCTGGACGATTTGCGACAACCAGACAACTGGGATGTGTTGGTCGCATTGGGAGCAGAGAGTCGCTGAGGGCTTATTTGCGTCTGGCCGAGGAGGTCAGCTGTGTTCCCGCCAGTTGGTGGCGTTTGAGCTCGGCGCGCAGGGTCCTGGCGTAAGCGGTCAGCCCCGGACCGGGGCAGTGCGTATGGCCCGGAAGAATCTCAGCGTGGGTGTAGAGGCGGGTTGACGGTATGGAAAAGTACTGTCCCAACTTGAGCACAAGGAGCTTCAGGCTGTCACGTTGCGCCTTGTTCAGCTGCTGTTTGCCGGCGCTGTAATTCCCCAGCATGACAATTCCGATGTTTCCGCGGTTGGCATCTCCCCGGGCGTGGGCGCCCTGGTAGGATACCGGTCGTCCCTGCCAGACCCTGCCGGCGCGATCGACGATATAGTGATAGCCGATGTCAGCCCATCTCTTCTCGCGCTGGTGGTAGCGCTGGATTCGCAGGATCTCCCTGGAGGTTCCCCATTTTGAGGTCGTGCTGACTCCGGCTGGTTCTCCGGAGTGGTGGATGGTCATCCTGAAGATCTTGCTCAACGCCTGTGGAGTTGTCCTGCTCTTGATCGTGGTTTTTGCCTTCCAGCCGGAGCGAGGCAAGACCTGGAGGTGGGGGAGTTGTCGGTTTCCAGCTTTCGAAGGCCTTGCCGGAAGATCGCCGATCCGGGCTATGGAGGGAGCCTTGGGCGGTTTTTCATCTGCGAGACGCGGCCGGGGAGTAGTAAGGATTGCCTGGATATGCGGGTGTCCGGGTTCCTTGAGTCGTTTGAACAGGGCGTCTGCTTCGCCGTTTTTTTTCTGCATTCTCAGGCAGACAACCAGGTATGCCCGTCTCTCTTCCAGGCCGAAGCCTTTCATTCCGGCAAGGCTCTTTTCGAGATAGCGCTCCGCGAGGGTCAGCTTCAGCTGGCCGAGGTGCGCCTTTCCGAGCAGGTAGTCGGCCTGCGCCTGCAGCTGGTTGCTGGAGGTCTGCCGCCTGGCTTCATGCGCGCAGCGAATGGCGCTCGTGGCGCTTCCCTCGATGAGGTAGGCTTCGGCCGCGGCGAGATATTTTCTCACCCGCGTGGCATCTGCTCGGCTGCGCCTGGCGTATCCTTCCAGGGTAGAGCCCGAGACTGCGCTTCTCGCCCTCGTACCGGGAGCGGCCTTGCGCGAAGACGATGGTCCAGAGCAACCTGCCGCGACGGCGAGCAGGAGCACAGCACAAAGAAGCCGGGATCTCTGGTAATGGGTGCGCAAGCTGGTCTCTCTTCTTCACTTCATCCAGGCCGCAGGCATTCGCACATTGCCGCGACAGGCAGGAGGAATAGTATCACGGCGGATCTTGAAGTGAAAGACCCAAGAGGACCGCCTGCCTGGCGGATCTTTCCTACCTGGGGGCCGGTGCCGGCAGAATCAGCTCTTCAATATCCGTTTTTGCCGAGCTGGAGCCGCCAATCAGCAGCAGGCGGTATTTCCCCTCTTCCTGCACCAGGTAGCTGCGATGCCGGCTTCTGGCCGAGGGCAGCAGGGAGGCGATCTTTTTGAGTTGGCCTCCGCCGGTCTTTTCTGCCAGGTAAATTTCCAGGCTGGAATGCAGCTTGGGGTCTGTTGTGCTGCGGGGAGGTTCTCCGCCTGAGAGGAGTACTCCAAGCCCGGGGATGCTGCAGAGGTCGGCATTTTCACGAGTGGCGAGCCTGCTGGGCTCGGGAGCCGGGTGTCGAACGGTGTCGATTGCGCTGCGTTGTGGGTCGGCGGGATCGAAGGTGAAGAGAATTCCGCTCAGGGCCTCGTGCCCATCGGGGGCTCGCCGGGGATCCGTGATTCTTTCAAGCGGATTCTGGCTGGGAAGCTCCCAGCTTGCGGCGATGTCTCCATCCAATCCATGGACAGGGTGGAGAAGGCTTCCGGACAGGAGGATGACTGAATCGGCCGCCGGCACCCCTTCGCTGTTGAGGCCGCCAAGGCCGGCGGAGAGGTGCCCGGTTCTTACCAGCTCGTACTCGGGCCTGGGTGCCAGGGAGGTGATGGAGTCGCGCGGATTTTCAAGATTGATGAGAATGGGGGAGCTCAGGATGCTGCCGCGGCGCGGATCAAAGAGGGTCTCGATCTCTTTCCCGGTGAGCTTCTCTCCGAACGGGGCCAGGGGGCGATCGGGGGTCTTGAGGATGGGTACCCATGGGTCGATATAGCGGTTGCGGCCGTAGCCGCCATAGGAGAGAACCCAGGTCCGCCCCTTTTCATCCGGGACCAGCAGGTCGAGGGTATGTCGAGCCCTGGCAAGGGATCTGAAGAGGCGGTCCTCCGCCACGCGGAGCTCGTCCCCTTCGCGTTCAAATCGAAGCAGCTCTGCAGATCCCGTCAAGCGTTCCGAGCCGTTTTCGCCAGCGAGGGTCCTTCCTCCATCGACGAGGAGTGACTGGCTGCCGACTGCCGCCGCGGCATGTTCAGCCCGCGGCACCTTGAGGGAGACGGGGAGCCTGCGAAGTTCCAGGCTTCCCGAGTTACTGGACAGGAAGACGACGATGATGTCGGAGAAGATCTCTTTGCCATCGGTGCCTCCACAGAAAACCACCAGATCATCTTCGGTTCCTTCCTGTCGGTCGGCTCCGGGCAGGAGCGTCGCGGTGTGCTGCCAGGAAGGTCTGGGCAGCTTGCCGATCAACTCGAAGGCTGGAAGGGATGGGTCGGTACGTCTTGGATTGTAGAGAAGAACCTCGTCGATGGGATCTTTTCCGGCTACGGTCAGTCCGCCGGCGATGACCGCGAACCTGCCCTGGAAGCGGGTCAGGGTGTGGTGCATTCTCGAGCCGGCTCCGCCGAAGGAGTCCCCAGTATCGCCTGTCGTCGGGACCTTCGATTCGGGCAGCTCGATGTCGACCTCTTTTTCAGAGTAGACTCCCGGGCCGCCATTGAGAGCCTCTATGCGCTTCATCGGAAGGAGCCGCGTTCCGTTGACCGCGAGCCCGGAGGGAGCGTCGGGCCCGGTTCGATTTACCCGGGAGCCATCCTCCGCGATACTGCCGGCGATCTCCAGGATAGGGTTGAAGCCGAGGATGATGTCGAGTTCGTGTTCGTTTCCGCTTTCGGCCGGAACCAGCTCCGCCGGTACCTCCTCGGAGCCCAACCTGTCCTGGTCCTTGCTCAGGACGAGATCCTGGGGCACCCTCGGCGTGTAGTCGGTCAGCTTGTCAGCCAGCTTGACCTTCTGGTCGAAAACCAGCCTGATCCGATCTCCCCTGTCGACGACAGCGTTGCCGCCCTGCGGGCTTGCATCGATCCAGATGGCCCGCTCGAGACGGGGTATGACCACCCGTTTCTGCAGGTCGATGGCCTGGATAATTCCGTCTCCAAGGTCGATGAGCAGCCCGCTCGGGCCGGAGTCCATTCCAGGGACATGAACCCCTCGCAATTGAAGTTGAGGAGTTCCGTCGACAATGGTGATCCTGAGCAGTTCACGGTTCTGTTCGATACTAGCGCGGAGTGTTGATCGAGTGGGCGGGTCGATGCTTGCCTTGATGGCGTTCGGGTTGAAGCCGGCGGGCAGCTCCCGGTCAAGGTAGACCAGGATACTCTCGTCCTGCTGGGCCTGGCCGTCAGGGTTCTCATCCTGGAATTCGGCCAGGCGAACATGGGCGTCCGGGTCGTGGCCGCAGCCGGCGCTGGCCGCGAGGGCCGCGGCGGCGAACAGGATCCTTAACGTTTTCCCCAACTCCACGATGGTTTACTGCTGTTCCTGGGACCAGTCGATCATATAGGACTGGATCTTTTCATCTGATTCAGATTCCGCCACATCCTTAAGGGTATCCATCGCCACCGGGGTTCCAATACGGCTGAGGGCCCTGGCCGCGCTGAGGCGGACCGCGCTCTCGCCGGCGTATCTCGCCTGCTCCTCGAGGAAAGGAATAGAGTTCGGATTTCCGATCTTGCCGATACTCCCCAGGATCGTCTGCTTGTTCACCCAGTAGTTCTCATTTTTGAATGCGTGGTAGAGCTGGGGAAGGGATTCGGGCGCGGCGATCTTTCCGAGCGCCTGGGCGTACTTGTTGCGATTCCTTTTCGAGGTTTCGTTGTTGAGGCCGTCGTTGAAGAAATCGAGGGCCTCGTCTCTTCGGTGGTGCTCTCCGAGCTCCCAGATAAACTTGTCCCGATAGGGGCTGAAGCCCGGGTTCTTGATGAGATCCTGGAGGACATCGTAGGAAGTGTCGTTCTGAAGTTTTCCCATCGCCTTGATCAGGTATCCCATCTCCGAGCGGTGACCGGGATTGGATTGCCGGGCGACGAAGTAATCGCGCAGCGCCCAGGTGGCGCCCTCTGTTTTCGGCCCCAGGTCTCCTATGGCTGCCAGCATGAAGCGGCGATATACGAAGTCCGGCTCCGAGTTTAGGATCATGGAGAGGGTCTCCAGCGATTCAGGCCCGAGGCCTGCGAGGAATTCACGGAGCTCGTCGCGTTTTTTCATCAGCAGGCCGGCCGAGTTGGCGCTGCGGCCTCTCTCGTATTTATCGAGCAGCTCAAAATAGGTGTGAAGATCTTTGGCCAGCTCCGCGTTCCAATTGGGGGGCAGCTTGGGAAGGTGCCAGCGGGAGAAACCGTCGGCCGCAGGGATGCGTCTTTTCTGGACTCGGCGCCTGGGTTCCGAGGGAGGGCCGGTTGGGATATCTCCCCGGGCTACGGGTTTCTGGGGGATGCCTTCAGGTTCCTGGAGGGCATCGGGTCCGGGTTCCTCCGTCGCGGGATCCTGCAGTTCGCTGAGGACCAGGAATACGAAGAGCACCGTGAGCACGGCCGCCAGCGAGAGTGGTATAGCGATGCGTATTTTCTGGCTCATAGTCTCCGGTCCAAGAAGGCTTCCGCTTCAACCAGTCCGCTCCAGCCTGGAGAACCTTTTCTGGGGCCGCCTGGATTTCAACCGGCCAAATCATACCACGAACCGGCAACTGCGTGGACGCGGACGTCCATCCGGCTCGTTATTACGTAAGCTGCTGCCCCGACAGTAACTTAAATCAATCTTCGTTGAAGTCGCTGTTGCCCGGCGGCAGGAAAACTTCCGCCGAGGGAGCCGTCGGCTCTCCTCCAAAGGCACCGAAGGACTTTCCTCCGCCAGCCAGGAGTATCCGGTCGTCGTAGGAACCAATGATTCCATCTACGCCGCCGATCTGAAGGCAGGTCGTATAGGCCCGCTCAAGACCCTTGTTTTCGGGCCAGCGGTTCTGGGGAGTCGTTCCCCAGGACAGCATATCGGAAGTGATGTTTCCATCGATCGTGAACCAGGCGCCGACGATTCCTAGGGGGTTGTTGGCCTCCCCGGCCGCGCGGCGTTGGTTTACGAGGTCGCGAGGCTCGAGACCATTGACGAGGTTGGCGGCGACGTTGAAGAAAGGATCAAAAACGCTGCCGGCGACCATCGCAGGGCTGTTGTGGTTATAGGCGCAGCCGGTGGGTGTGGCGAAGACATCGGCTCCCGCCAGCGAGAAGACCCAGATCTGTTTCTCGAGTACGGGATGGATCGCATCTTCAAACTTTCTCGGGAGGGAAACCGGGTTGGTTCCGCAGCGGGCGATCTGGTCGCCGCGGGCGGGGGCCGTGGGCCCGGGATATTCCATATTCTGGATATGGGTGAGGTACAGGTCTTCACGAACCTCGAAGAAGCGGATTCCGCGGGCGGGACCGGCTCCGGGGGTGTAGTTTGCGATAAAGACCTGGTCGATGAGAGGAGTCGTCGGGCAGGTGCCATCGCTGTTTCCGTGGGTGACGAGGACGCTGTTGCCCATGCCGCGAACGCCATCAGGCGTGTAGTCGTTGTATTTTCCCAGGTTGACCGAGTAGGGCCGCTCCAGCCGGGCATCATCAAGCTTGACGCTCGAGATGAGCGTGAAGATGTTCGTTCCCGGATCAAAGACCTCGATGCTGGTTTTGCCGTCAGCCTCGCCGCGGCCTACGGATCCGGGGAACTTGGTGTCGGGAGCCAGACCTGAAACAGCGCTCAGGGTTTCCAGCCCGGCGGTAATCATGTACATGTCATCGCTGCCTCCCCAGACGTTGTCCGGGCCGGCAAGCCTGCCAACGGCGTGGTCCGCACGGCCGCGCTGTGAGGCGAGGCGGGCGGGAGTGGCGGCTGAATCCCTGAGGGTGAGGGATACGAATGAATTGTCGTTGGGTGAGAAGACCTCGACATCACGGGTCGAGGGATAGCGGGCCTCCTGGGTTTCAGCTCCAGGGGTTCCCGGCTTAACGGCGGGGTTGACCACGGTTACGTTCGTGAGGGTCTGGCCCCCGGTGACAATCAGGTTGCCGTTGGGAAGGACGTTGACGCGGTGACGGAAGCGGGGCTGGATCATCTCGCCTTCGACAAACTCCGATTGCCGGGTGTTGGGGTCAAAGAGCTCGGCCCTGGCGACAACCTCTCCGGCAGCCAGGTTGGTGGTTCCGCCAATGATCAGGAACCTGCCGCTGGGCAGCTCCGTAATGGTGTGCAGGATGCGGGGGCCGCTGAGCATGACGATTGGATTGCCTTCGATGTCGCTATCGACCCAGAGGCCGGTCTCGGTCTCGACGACGGGCGCGTTCTGGTCAAAGGTCGACTGGTCGAAGAACTCGATGGAGTCAAGCGAAGAGAGCCCGCGTTCGTCTGAGCCGCCAATCACGAAGGCGAGACCGCCAGTGTGAGTTTTTCCCTCGTGCATGTAGCGGGGAGTGTTCAGCTCGCTGGTCTGCTTGTAGGGCAGATAGTTGTTGTTCTCATCAAACTCTTCCAGGGGCGGAGCCGACTGCAGCAGGTTTGAGATGCGGGACCTGGGAGTGCCAAGATCGCAGCCTCCTGAGGCCGTCACAATGATCAGGCCGCAAAGACAGCAGACGAGCCCATAGAGGGCTTTTTCAACCTGTCCGAATTTTATTGATCTCAAGGTTTCTCCATTTACGGCTTGAGCGCCGTTATCACTAGAGTGCTTCATTTCTCAGCCTTGTTTTTCGGCTTTTCTATTTGGGAGAGCTCTTTTCCCTGGAACGAGCTCAGAAAAGGATTTTGCTGTTCAAGAGATTGTTCACGAGAGACGGAGAGTTCCCGATTCCAGATACATTAAATATACAGTAACAGTCGATATGACCCAACATTCAGACCATCGGCAAACAGGGTCACCTTTATGTATCGCAAAAAATGTTCCAAGAAAATATTTTGCGCAGTTATTTCCCGACTTCCAAGAGTGGGTCATAACTATTTTTTATTAATAGACTTAGCGCCTTTCCCGATGAGCCTGAACAGACCACTATTTCAGGACACCCCCAACAGCAATAACTGATTGGGCGTTTGGGAAACACATTAACCAGCTATTTTACAGGTAATTAAGGTCTTAGAATACCCTCTTTTTGCAGCTGCTGAAGAGACTTTACCGGACGATGGAGGAGCTTTCAGTCTCCTCATCCGCCACGCTTGCCGCCACCGAAGGTATTGGTTCTTCCACCAGAGGGCAGGTTGTTCTTCAGGGCGTTGATAGCCTTGTCCCTGATACCAGGCGCGGGATTGCGTCCGCCGCGTCCCTGGCCTCTTCCAGAGCCTCTCCCGGGGCGCTCAGCGAGCTTGTCACGCAGGGAACCCTTGCCGCGTTCTCCTCCGCGGCCCTTCTTGGTCAGATCGGCTCCAAAGGTATTCACTGCGCCGTCCTGCCCGCCGTCGCCCGCTCTGCCGCCGCCCGCTCCGCCTTCGCCTGCCAGCGCCTCATCATCGATCGGCAGGGCCAGGCGTTTTGAGGCCAGCAGGGGGACAAGGGTGGTGAACTTTCTTACCACTGGCTGGTCATTCCGTTCGTTCAGCTTGTTACCGGTACCGGAGTAGATTTCCAGTGTGATCCGAACAGCTGTGGGGATCGGCGCGGCCTGCTGCTGGACCTCGCCCAGCAACTCCTCGTCGCCTTCAGCGGCGGCAGGATTACTGACCGTGGGGATGTTGCCGCTGCGAAGATCGTCCTGCTCCTGCTGCTGGAGCCGCTGCTGCTCCTCGATGGCCGCCACCGAGTCCCAGTCGGTAAACCACTCGTATCCATCGAAGAACTCGATGTTCAGTGATTTCACCTTGTCGTAGACATTGTAATTCAGTCCCGGGGCGTTGGTGATATCCTGCCGGCCGAACTCGACAATCTCTTTTCGGTAGAGCGTGTAGGCCGAATTCTGGTTGGCCTCGAGCCGGTAGCCGACCATGGTCAGTGTGCGAATACTTTCCCAGTCAGCAAGGTCTTCCTCCCTGGGAGTAGGGTCGACCGTGGTGACGAAATAGAGCGAGTCCGCGTCGCCATCCTGGCCGGGGTTGTCCAGGCCGACGAAGACCTGGTTGTCGAGCGCCTCGGTACAGCCCTTGAATACGGCGCCGGCAAGATCCCTGCGCATCAGGGTGAGGATCCCTTCGCCGACCTTCTCGGGGACGCTGAGCTCCTCGACCTTTCTCTCGGTCTCGATGCAGTTGAGGAAGATGTTGTAGGCGGTAACCAGGACGACGACCAGCATCGCCATCACGATCACGATCTCCATGAGGGTGAAGCCCTCCTGGAGGCCGCCTCTGGGCTTGCGTTCCTGGGTATGACTCATCGTCCTGCTCCTGTATTGACCGCCGGGAGACCTTCATTAGTATAGTTCGGATCACCGTAAAGCAATGACTCCATCCCGTTATCGAAGAGGTATTCCTGCTCTTCGTACCAGGCCTCGTTGGGAAAGGTCCAGATCGTGTACTGGTAGCTCGAGCCGTTGCCGAACTGGTCAGAGCCGCCGCTGTCGTTCGCGGCTCCCTCGATCTGGATCGGCACCTCGACATTGATCGTATACTCGAGGACAACCTGTTCACCCTGGCTTCTTGGCTGGGGCGGCTCGATGATCCAGTTCCAGTCCTTGTGTCCCTCGTCTTCAAAGGTTCCCTCATCTTCTTCGATGACGAAATTGATTCGATCGTGCAGCTTCTGCTGGGCGAGGCTCTTGACCTGTCGAGCCTGGGTGTAGCGAATAGCGCGTACCCTGGAGGCGGTCAGGACCTCGAACATCGGGAGGACGAAGACTGCCAGCAGGGTGACGGCGATGATGAGCTCGAGCAGGGTAAAGCCCGCTCCGGCAGCGCCGTCTCGATCAGGATGGTGGGTCGCGGTCCGCATCTTCAATCCTCGAAATCCTCGAAGCTCACGCGGTCGCCCTCGAAAAAATCGACAGCTCCCGTCAGCGCGTTGTAGGCCAGGGTGAAGCGGCGGCCATCCTGGGTGCCCAGCACGACGATGTGGCTTCCCGTGGTGCCGGTGGGGGAGAGGTAGACATCGGGCTCTCCGTCGGAATAGGACTGTCCGGTTCCGCGCATTTCGACGCTGATGAGGTCGACCGCTGGATAGGAGTTCTCGAAGATCATTCGATCGAGGACCATGAAATCGATTCCCTGGCGGCCCTGCAGGAGCGAGTCATTTCTCAGTTCTGACTGGTCGCCGCCCGAGACAAGCAGGGAGTATCCCTGCCCGGTGGAATTCGGCCGCGAGATTTCCTGCTCGTCGAAGTGGTAGCGGATGCCGCACACTGCGCCGCGGTTGATCGCTGCCAGTCTCATCTGTTCGATGTTGGTCCCCAACTCCTTGGCCGCCGTTCGCAGGCTGTACTTGGGGATGCTGCTGGAGAGCCTGATGGTACCCATGGTGAACATGAGTCCGAGCACCGCGATGACGATGATCAGCTCCAGGAAGGTGAAGCCGTCTCTACGGCCTCCACCGCGGAAGTCCGGTCTCGCTTTCTGGCCTGAAGTTTTCATGGGCCTGCCTGACTGGAGAAACTGCCGCGTCGCCCCCCGGGCGATCAGTAGTCCTCGGTTTCCGGGTATTCGTAGTCCTGGTCATCGCCGTCACCGCCGGTATTGGCATCCCGGCCGAGGCAGATGACCACGGGCTTGCCGTCACGCATCTCGTATTCGTACTCGTTGCCCCAGGGGTCTCTGGGCATCTCGTCGAGCCCTTCAAGGTCGTTGCCGTCGTCATCGGTACGGTCGACCATCTCCTCGATGGAATCAGGCCAGCCACCGGAGGTCGTATAGATGATCTTCGCGGTATTGTAGATCGTCTTCATATCGCTGGTGATCTTGGTCTTGTTGGCGCGGAAGAGAATGGGCGCCACCTTGGTCACCACCAGGGTGCCAAGCAATCCGATGATCGTGATGACCACGATGAGCTCGAGGAGAGTGAATCCCTTCTTCGCGAGGGCTCTGCGGTTTCTGTCGTTGTTCATAGTGCTCTTTCCTTAAAGCAGTCCGTATTGAATTTCTTCGCAGTCTACAGGATACATCAGCCGGCATTTCTAAGCTCTAAAACCTTGCCCCGGCGGGCTTAAAGGCCATTATTGCGCCTTTATCACATGGAGGAGAAGTCCAGCAGCGGCAGAAGTACGGCGGCGATAATGAAGCCGACCACAACGGCCAGCAGGATGATGATAATTGGTTCAATCATGGAGGTCAGCCGCTGGATCGTCAGGTCCAGTTCCTCCTCGTAGGACTCGGCGATCCGGTCGAGAATCTCTTCGAGCTGACCGCTCTGTTCACCCACGGAGACCATGTAGCCGACCATGGGCGGGAAGACCTTCGATTTTCGGATCGGGGTGGCGATATCGGCTCCCTCGATGATCCGGGCGTGGATATTGTTGATGACCTGGGTGAGCTTGGCGTTGTTGACGACCAGCGCGACGATCTTCAGCGAGTCGAGGGCGGGCAGGCCGCTCTTGAGCAGGGTCGAGAAGGTCAGCGCGAAGCGCGAGATGGCCTGCTTGGAGAAGAGGGTGCCAAAAATCGGCAGCCGCAGCAGCAGGCTGTCGAATTTGAGCCGGCCGGCATCGGTCCCGATCAGGCTCTTGAGGAAGAAGCCGCCAATGACCATGGCCAGCAGGACGTAGATCCAGTAAGCCTTGGTGAAATCCGAGGCTGTCATGAGAATCTCGGTGATGAACGGCAGGGGCTGCCCCCTGTCCTTCAGGATCTGGGTGATCCTGGGGACGACATAGGACATCAGGAAGATCACCACGGCCATTCCGACAATGACCATGATGGCGGGATAGGTGATGGCGGCGAGAACCTTACCTTTGAGGCTGGCCTGCTTCTGCAGGTAATCGGCGATGCGGGTGAGGACGACATCGATGTGTCCACTGGCCTCTCCGGCGCGAACCATATTGACGTAGAGATCGCTGAAGAAGCGCGGGTGCTTTGCCATCGCCTCGGCCAGGTTGTTTCCCGAGGTGATCTCCTCCTTGACGTTACGCAGGACACGCTCGAGATGCGGATCGGCGCATTGTTCCACCAGCGCGTTCAGCGCGTCGGCAAGCTGGATGCCGCTTCGCAGCAGGGTCGAGAACTGCCGGGTGAAGGTGGCGAGATCCCGGGTGGAGATCTTGGGCTGGAAGAGCTCGATCTCCCTGGAGAGAAGTCCGCCAGGCTTTCCTTTTTTTACGGGAAGGCCGCGGGTCTTCTTCGCGGCCGACTTGTCTTTTTTGGACTTCTTGCCGGCGACCTCCCACATCTCTGTGACATGCATGTGGTCGCTGCGCAGCTTGCTGCGGGCATCCCGCGCGGTGTCGGCGTCGACAATACCCTTCTTGGTCTTGCCGCTGCTGGTAAGGGCCTTGTACTCGAAGATGGGCATGTTTTTATCAGAAGACGTCGAGCTGGGTAACGCGGAACACTTCTTCTATTGTCGTGTGGCCTTCCTTGACCTTCCTGGAGCCGTCCATTCGCAGGGTTCTCAGCCCCCTGGTGACGGCATTCTGCTTCATTACCGAGGCGCTGACGCGCTCGATGATCTCATCCCGTGCATATTCATCGATACCGAATATTTCATAGATTGCGGTCCGGTCGTAGAGGCCGCGGCCCAGGCAGGAATCACAGCCCTCGCCGAGGTAGAGCATGCCCTCGTGGAGTTCTGAGCGATCCTTGCAGTTGAGCTCCTTCAACTGCGCCTCGGTCGGGTCGTAGGGCTTCTTGCAGTTGGGGCAGATCAGGCGTACGAGGCGCTGGGCGACCACGGTGATCACCGCCGAGGCGACCAGGTAGGGTTCGACGCCAAGGTTCACCATACGGCTGATGGCTCCAGCCGAGTCGTTGGTGTGGAGGGTAGAGAACACGAGGTGGCCCGTATTGGCCGCCTGCACCGCGATTCCCGCGGTCTCGCCATCGCGAATTTCTCCGACCATCATGACGTCCGGATCCTGCCTCATGAGCGAGCGCAGGCCGGAGGCGAAGGTCAGCCCCTTCTTGTTGGCTACCTGGATCTGCGAGATTCCATCGATGTTGTATTCGATCGGGTCCTCGATGGTGATGACGTTTTTCTCGTCGGAGTCGATCTCCGCCAGCCCGGCGTAGAGCGTGGTGGTCTTACCGCTTCCGGTTGGTCCCGTGATCAGGATGATGCCGTGGGAATAATTGATATATTGGTGCATCAGCTCGAGGTCCTGGGAACCCAGGCCAATTTCATCGAGGGTGTAGAGCCGCGCCGTCTTGTCGAGAAGACGGAAAACGATGCGCTCTCCCTGGGATGTGGGTACCGACGAGATCCTGACATCGACCTCGCCATCGCCGACCTTGATGGTCGTACGTCCATCCTGGGGGAGGCGGCGCTCGGCGATGTCCATCTTGCCCATGACCTTCACGCGGCTGACGATGGCGTCCTGGAACTTCTTGGGCACGGTCTTGGCATCGTAGAGGATTCCGTCGATGCGGTATCTCACCTGCATCCTGTCGTTGTAGGGCTGGAGGTGAATGTCGCTGGCACGAATCTTCAGCGCCTCGAAGAGGATCGTGTTCATCAGCTTGATGATCGGCGGCTTGTTGGCGATATCGAGGACATCCTCGGACTCGTCGACCATCTTGGTCAGGCTGATCATGTCGTCTTCATCGATGCCCTCGAGTAACTCGTCGACATCGGTGGAGGAGGTCTGGTAGGCCTTGTTGACCAGCGCCGTGATCTCCGAGCGCGGCGCGAGCACGGGTCGAACCTGCACTCCGAGCATCGCTGCGAGGTCATCCATCGGGTGGAAGTCCAGCGGGTCGCAGGTGGCCACATCGCAGCCTTTTTCGTCAGCGCTGATGCAGACGAGGTTGTAGGCGCGAGCGAACTGCGCCGGTACCTTCTGGGTAAACGCCTTCGGAACCTCGATGCCCTCGAGCTCTTCTCTGTAGGGCAGCCGCAGGCTCCTGGAGAAGATGTCGAGAAGGGTCTCCTCCGTAAGATAGCCCTTGTTCTTGAGGACGCGGTCAATCGGTTGTCCGCTGTCCTTTTCGATTCCGCGGCACTCTTCGAGCTGTTTCTCGTCGATGAGACCTTCGGATATCAGGGTGTCTACCAGGCTGAGTTTCATGATCGTGAGCTCTGTTGTCGCTTTCTGTCGCGGTGGGACCTTTCCGGCGGTCCCTGACGGTATCTTACAGCGGCGGCTGGGGGTTGTCCTTGGTTGTCCAGTGACAGTTCCTTCTGTTGTTCGTCGCTCTTTCGGCCGCCTTCAATTACTGCATTCTCTCTATTTTGCCGGATCCAGCCTGAGAGGAAGGAACCAGGACTTGCCCTCCGGGTTGGCCCTGAGCCCGCGCTTCTTCCATGCATCGGGAATGACGCGCGGTCGAGCGGCCTGGGGTTTGCTGAAGTCGTTGCCGCGATCAGTCGACCTGGCCACCGGGGCGATGGGCTCCTCGAATGGAGATCCGTTCGCCCGGCTGTCTCCGCGCGGCGTCTCCAGGGGAAGCCCGGCTCCTTTGCCGGCGTCATTCCGGCTGCTGCGGAAGTTTCCCTGGGTACCTCCGGCCTGCCTTTTGGAGGGGGAGGGGGAGTTGGAGCGGCGGAAGATGGCCGGCTCGTCGCGGTTCGATTCAACCTTAGCCTTCGGCCCCGACGGGGGGAGCTCGAACTGTGATTTCAGGGGGTTTTCTTCAGAGTTCTTGTCAACCTTCTCGAGCGCCTGGTCGGTCAGGTTGGCGAGATCCCTGAAGTTCTCATCCGTGAGGATGTGGGCACGAAGAAAAATGTAGAGATTGGTGACGGAGCTGGAGTCGCCCTCGCTCCTGAACAGCTTGCCGAGGAAGGGGATGTCTCCAAGCAGGGGAATCTTATCGACGACCTTCGCCTTGTTCTCCCTGGTCAGTCCGCCGATCACATAGAGCCTGTCCCCGGCGATGGTGACAGAGGAGGTGATCGAGTTTGTTGTTTTGGGCGGGAGGGAGTTGCCGGTGGCTGCCGCGGCGAACTCAGAGACTTCCAGGCCGGCTTCGAGGAATACGGAATTTTCCGAGTTGATGGTGGGGAAGATGTCCAGGGTGATGCCGGCCTCCTCGCCCTGCTGCGATGTGGTGGTGGCGGTATTGACGGTCGACGAGTTCGTCACATAGCGGGTCTCTGTGATATTGATCGTACTCTGGACATTGTCATCGGCCAGGATGAAAGGAGTCGCCAGTACCTTCGAATCCGAATTGGCTTTCAGGAACTGCACGAGCATTGGGAATTTTCCCCGGTCCATGAGCGCCGCGACACCGCCGGCGGGGGGGTTGGTGAGGTCGAAGACCCGGTTGAAGTCCTCGGTATTGATTCCACTGAGTCCGAAGGACGATTCAAAAAGCAGCCGTGCGTCCCGATCGTCGGGATCGCCCGCCAGCAGCTCGATCGTATAGTTCAGTGAGCTTGACTGGGCGACCTGCACAAGCGCCGCCTCGAGAAATACCTGCCTGCGCTTGACGTCGATCTGTTCCAGGATATTGAGGATCTCAGCGTATTCCTCCGGTTCCGCCTGGACGATCAGCGCGTTGGTTTCTTCGTGGGGGACGATGAGCGTTGGCAGCAGCCCGGCTCCTCCTGCCTGGCCCGTCAGGCCGGTAGAGGAGCGTCCGGTGGTTCCTCCGAGAGCGCCCCGGCTCTGGGTGGTGGCCCTGCCCTGGGTCCGGGTCCGGCTTCTTGCCGAGGTTCCGAGTCCCCTGGTTCCGCTGCGGGTTCCGCCTGTAGAGCCGATGATGTCGGAGATGACGGGAGCCACGTCGATGGCCTTGAGATAGCGCATGCGGTAGATCTGGGTCTTGAGGCGCCTCAGATCAAACCGCGTGTCAAGCTCGCGCACCAGCATGTTGATGTCTTCGAGATCTTCCATCGTATAGGTTGTGATGATGATCTTCTGGGTGCGGGGGTCTGCGATGAGGCTCGTTTCGAAATCATTTGTTCCACCGCGGCTGATGCTGGAGACGCTCCTGCTGGCGCTCGAGCTGCTGGTGCGGACGGGCGCCTTGGCTGCGCCGCTGCTGCTGCGCGAGGCCCGGCTCTGCTGCAGGAAGCTCTCGATGATCGAGACGAGTTCCTGGGCATCGGCCTCCTTGGCCTCGATGATGTGTACGATCCGCTCAGGGTTCTTCTGCTCGACATCGATGATTTTGAGCAGCTTGACGATGTAGTCGAGCAGCCCGAATTTCGCCGTAACGATGATCGTCTGGGTCCCCTTGACCTCTGCAACGCTCAGCCCCGAGCCCCGCGAGGAGCCCTTGGCCTGGGTGCCGGTGGCCAGCGTGTTGAGTGAAAGGATCGCGTCAGCGGGGGCTACGTGGTCAAGCTGGAAGACCATCGTCGCCAGCTCGTCGGGATAGAGGCCGAGGTCGCCCTTGTCCAACTGCTCGTCCATCTTTGTGGCGCCGCTCTGTCCGACCTTGATGACGGGGTTTTCTTTGACTCCGCCCTGGGACTGGGCGCTCGCGGTTGATTTAACGATCAGGATCTCCTTCGCCTCGGCATCTTCGCCGTCGGGCTTGGCCAGCTTCCTGCGATGGATCTGGAATCCGTTGGCGTCGAGGATCGCCTTGACGATCTCGAAGTCGCCCCGGTAGATCGGAGCGGTGATGGTGATGGTTTGCCCCTGGCGGGCGGTCGCTCCAGCGGGGCCGCCGCTGAGAATGACCGTGAGCCCGGTGTAATCAGCCAGGAAGCGCAGGAAGTCCTCGACCGGAATCGGGCCTTCCTGGATATCGACGGGCTGCCCGAGATAGTTCTTGTTGGGCTTATATTTCTGCTCGGCGGTTTCACCTTCCTCAGCGGCGAGGGCTCCGCCTTCCGCTTCCGCCGCATCTCCTGCACCGGCGGGTTTTTCCTGCCCGGCTCCAGCTTCTGCCGCAGGGAGCGCCTTGATGGCGGGGGCCTTGATCACGGGAGCTTCAGCCTTTTCAGCCGGCTCATCCTGGGGCTTCTCGGCGGGCTTCTCGGCGGCGGGTTTATCCGCGGCCGGAGCTTCTTCTTCTGCCTGGCCGGCGGCGGGAGCCTTCGGGGCCGCGGGAACCGCGGGCGCTTTTTCGGCCGGCGCCTTTTCAGCCGGAGCTTTTTCGGCGGGCGCTTTTTCAGCCGGAGCCTTTTCCTGCGGATTGGCTTCGGCCTGGGCTAGAAGAAGTCCGCCGCGCCGCAGCACGGTCTTCTCGCCTTCGGGTCCCCTGGCGATGCGCTTTCCTCTAAGATCCTGGAAGCGGCCGCTCTGCGCATACAGAGTGGAACTACCAATACAGAGAAAAAGCGTAGTCAAAAACAGATAGTTCAGTTGCCTGGCTTTCATAATTTCAGTGAATCCAGAGTAGTTATTGCGAGTCAGGGTATATGAGGAAGAAGAGGCAGGTCCTTAATAAAAAGCAAGGGCCGTGCCAAGCCTCCAAAACCCCTGGACATATGTCCTAAGTTATATTTAATAAATACTTTAAAACTATTCCGCTGTAGCTGGGAAAGTGGCTTTATCGTGTAATTCCAAACCCAAAGTGTTTTGTAATCGAACACTCTGCACCCGGGATCAAGATGATCTCAGGTGTACTTTCATCGGATTAAGTGTGGGTGGGTCTTTAAGTTAAGCGGGGAAAGTTGGACTCCAATCCGGAGGATTTCCCTAAGTACAGTAAATACAGGGGCCGGATAGGAGTTAACGGACCTTCCTGGGAGGCTTGTCGAGCTTTATCAGGAGGTCCTGGACCCTGGCCGAGTCTTTCTTATTGGCTCGGTAGAGGAGATGGTTGCCCCAGGGAGCTACGGTCAGGTGAATTCTACCGCTATCCTCTTCGGGGAATTCCCTGAGGAAGGCTTCTTTCAGCTTTTCCGCTCTCAGATGGCGAGCCTTGTAGGTATTGAGGTGCTGGCGCGAGGTTTGCGCCTCTTTGATGGACTTTTCAGCTTCCTTGATGACTTCCTGGAGCCAGTCTTTGCGTGGAGCCCAGAGGAAGATCTTGCCTGTCCTGGCGTTGGCGAGGGTAACGATTCTGGACGAGCCGGAATTGAGCTCCGCATTCAGCTTCGCGGCGGAATTCTGAACTGTTATCCAGACATGGTCGAATTCCCGGAGGCCGACTTTCAAGATCTCGTGAAAGCGGAGGTTTTCCGGTGTCCAGTCCTTCTGTTTTGAAGCGACCAGGAGCTTGCCGTGTCTCGGGTGGTCCCAGACGTGGAGATAGAACGACTGAGAGGCCAGCAACACGATCAGCTCGTCGAGCGTTACCGGCCTATGCCCCAGCTGCCGTGAGATCGTGATCTTTTCGTCATTCAGTTTGCGTTGCTCAACCTTGACCGGGAGGCCGCGCAGCTTGCCGGCAAGTCGGAGAATTCCGGGGGCTCGATAGGAGCCGGGCGCGGGGAGAACGATGGTTTGCGC
>Ga0066842_10000071_pt1:0-2500 | contig 26762 bp, 22 predicted proteins | sample ETNtaG_19_FD_67289 | JGI IMG/M metagenome (GOLD analysis project Ga0066842, IMG submission 67289) | Marine microbial and viral communities from oxygen minimum zone, Eastern Pacific Ocean - ETNP201302PF86A | ecosystem: Environmental > Aquatic > Marine > Oceanic | place: Pacific Ocean...
GCTCATGCCCCGGGCGGAGTTCCAGGCTCTTGGAACCGAGAAGTCCAGGGTCGCGGGGCTGCCGCCGGGCTTTGAGGCGGGGCGCTCAACCTTGATATCCACCTTGGTGCCTCTCTCTCCAAGAGCTATGCCGAGCAGCACCTCCGTGTATTCTTTGACGGGTTTTCCATCGACCTCGACGATTCGGTCACCGGTCCGCAGTCCTGCTTCCCAGGCCGGCATTCCCTGGATCGTTCCACCGACTGTTGCCGCCGGAAATTCGACACCGGAGGAGAATGCGAGGATGAAAAAGAAGAAGCCGGAGATGATGTTCATCACGACCCCCGCGACGAATACGAGGGCTCGCGCGCCGGCTGATTTGTTCTGCAATCCGTCAGGGCAGGCTCCTTCTTCCTCTTCGGGGTTTTCGCCGGTCATTTTGACGTAGCCCCCGAATGGCACGAGGCCGATGAGGTACTCGGTCTGTACGTTTTCTTCCGGGCTGGAGGCGGCGGGGGAGGTGGTTCCATTTGCCGACTGGCCGGGATCCTGGATGTCGCCTCCGGCAGCATTCGAGGCGCCAAGTGAGATTCGAAATCTGCCAAGGAATTCGATATATTCGCCTGGCTTGAAAGAGAACAGGCGCAGCTTATAGGGATCGAACCCGAGGGCAAATCGTTCGACGGGAACTCCAACGAACTTCGCGGCCATGAAGTGCCCGAGTTCATGCAGGAAGATGATGATTCCGATTGCGAGGAATGCGTAGATTACGGTCATAGGTTAATGAGGGGTCTTTATTGCCATTTGTCGTTTGAGGTTCCGGCATTTTCCGGCCGGGTCAGTTTGTGACTCTACTTCTCTTCTTCGCCAGTTTCAGGAGCTTTCTTTGCAGTCAAGTTCGAGTATTTTTTCTGTTTCCAGTCTGGCCCATTCATCAGCGGCGAATATGTTTTTCAGATCGGGATTCTCCACGACATTGTGCTGTTTCAGGCAGGTCTCTACCACCTTGAGGATGCCCAGAAAAGGTATTTCTTCCTTAAGAAACGCCGCTACCGCGACCTCGTTGGCAGCGTTAAAGACCGTAGCGGCCGTTCCTCCCTGCTCAAGAACTTCGTAGGCCAGCCGTAAGGCCGGGAAACGTTCGGTGTCAGGGGACTCGAAGGTGAGCTGCCCGAGCTCGGGCAGGCTGAGCTGCTCCGTTGGCAACGGCCGCCTGCGAGGATAGGTCAGGGCGTATTGGATCGGAACCCTCATGTCCGGAGGACCCAACTGGCAGATGGTGGATCCGTCCCTGTATTCGACAAGTGAATGGATGATCGATTGGGGATGCACGACCACCTCGATCTGTTCCGGCGGAAGGTCGAATAGCCAGCGGGCTTCGATAATCTCCAGGGCCTTGTTCATCAGGGTGGCCGAGTCGATGGTGATCTTTTCTCCCATCTCCCAGGTAGGATGGTTGAGAGCATCCTGGCGCGTAACCTTTTCCAGCTCTTCCGCGCTCGTTTTGCGAAAGGGACCTCCCGATGCGGTCAGGATGACACGTCCCACCTCTTCGCGGCTGCCGGCTTCGAGTGACTGGAAGATGGCCGAGTGCTCGCTGTCGACAGGTAGGATCCGGCGGCCATTTTTCCGTGCCAGATGGGTGAGTATGGCGCCTGACATGACGAGCGATTCTTTGTTGGCGAGAGCCAGGTCTTTACCGGTTTCGAGGGCCGCAATGTTGGCGGGCAGCCCGGCGGCCCCGGAGATGGCGGCGACAAGGACATCGGCCTCCGTCTCCCGCACGAGCTTGACGAGCCCTTCCTCTCCTTCGTAGATCCGGGGGAGACCGTTGGCTTTGTCATCGGCTTCCTCAAGTGCTGCGCGAAGCTTGCCGGCGGCCTCCGGGTCGACCAGTGCAACCGCTTCGGGGTGGTGTGATGCTATCTGCTCGAGCAGGCGCTCCCAACTGGAGTGGGCCGCGAGCCCAACAAGCTCGAGTTCTTCGGCCAGATTCTGAACCACCCTGTCGGTGTTCTCTCCGATAGATCCTGTCGAACCCAGGAGCAGAACTCTCTTCTTGGCCATTTAGTGGTTCTCGTTGTCTAAGAGGAGGTCAGGGGCGAAGCCGATCCGAAGGATAGCTGTCCCGGACATCTTTTTCCACAAAGATGCTTCCCGCCGTCAGCGGCTTTGACCTTGGATTGGGTTCGCTATAGTATTCCGGGGTAGAAAATCAGGGGAACCGGATACATGCGACCTGTCATCTTTGAGCTCTTTGGACTGCCGATTCACGGCTACGGTCTGATGATCGTTCTGGGCTACCTGCTGACGGTCTATATGGCCACCCGCATTGTTCGCAAGTGGGAGCTGGAGGATGTCTTCTACGACCTGAGCATGGTCATGTTGCTGAGCGGCATCCTTGGCGGACGCACCATGTTCTACATCCTGAACTATTCCGCCGAGTTCCAGCACAGATCCCCTTTCGCTTTTTTCAAGATCTGGGAGGGCGGGCTCGTACTTTACGGGGGAGTAACGGGCG
>Ga0066842_10000071_pt1:7500-26762 | contig 26762 bp, 22 predicted proteins | sample ETNtaG_19_FD_67289 | JGI IMG/M metagenome (GOLD analysis project Ga0066842, IMG submission 67289) | Marine microbial and viral communities from oxygen minimum zone, Eastern Pacific Ocean - ETNP201302PF86A | ecosystem: Environmental > Aquatic > Marine > Oceanic | place: Pacific Ocean...
AGGCAAAATGACTCCGTAACTTCGGGAGAAGGAGTGCCACGGTAGAGTGATCCAGTTTCCTGGAGAGCTCGAAGTGGTCGCAGCGAAAAGGGTCTAGCGACTGTTTACTAAAAACACAGGACTGTGCTAAGACGCAAGTCGATGTATACAGTCTGACGCCTGCTCGGTGCCGGAAGGTTAAGGGGACGGGTTATCCCTTCGGGGAGAAGCTCAGAACTGAAGCCCCGGTTAACGGCGGCCGTAACTATGACGGTCCTAAGGTAGCGAAGTTCCTTGTCGGGTAAGTTCCGACCCGCACGAATGGCGTAACGACTGGACCGGTGTCTCAACGAAGGACTCGGCGAAATTGTAGTTGTGGTGCAGATGCCACATACCCGCGGCTAGACGGAAAGACCCCGTGAACCTTTACTATAGCCTATTATTGGGTTTGGGTAATGCATGTGTAGGATAGGTGGGAGGCGTTGAAGCGAGATCGCCAGATCTTGTGGAGCCATCCTTGAAATACCACCCTTGTATTATTTAAATTCTAACCAGGTTCCGTGAATCCGGGCCTGGAACAGTGGTAGGTGGGTAGTTTGGCTGGGGCGGTCTCCTCCCAAAGAGTAACGGAGGAGCCCAAAGGCTTCCTCAATGCGGTTGGCAATCGCATGTAGAGCGCAAGGGTAAAAGGAAGCTTAACTGCGAGACCCATAAGTCGAGCAGATGTGAAAGCAGGGCCTAATGATCCGGCGTATTCCGGGTGGAAGGGACGTCGCTCATCAGATAAAAGGTACTCCGGGGATAACAGGCTGATCTCCCCCAAGAGTTCATATCGACGGGGAGGTTTGGCACCTCGATGTCGGCTCATCGCATCCTGGGGCTGTAGGAGGTCCCAAGGGTTTGGCTGTTCGCCAATGAAAGCGGTACGCGAGCTGGGTTTAGACCGGCGTGAGCCAGGTCGGTCCCTATCTACCGTGGGTGTAGGATATTTGAGCGGATTTGATCCTAGTACGAGAGGATTGGATCGGACGAACCTCTGGTGTTCCAGTTGTCCTGTCAAGGGCATCGCTGGGTAGCTACGTTCGGAAAGGATAAACGCTGAAAGCATATAAGCGTGAAGCCTCCCGCAAAACTAGATATCCCATGAGGTACCTCGAAGACTACGAGGTTGATAGGCCGGAAGTGTAAGTACAGTGATGTATTCAGCTGACCGGTACTAATTTACCGATTGGCTTGACTGCCATCTTTTCCGCACAGGAGTGTTACGCGGCATTTTCCGCCGCATGCACCTGTCGGAACGTCAGCGCTACGAGTGAGCGCCTGGTCGGACCCCTACCAAGCTACGCCAATTAAAATTTGCGGGTGCCTAAAAGTAAAGAGGCCACACCCGTTCCCATTCCGAACACGGTAGTTAAGCTCTTTGCGCCGATGGTATTGGTTAACGCTGAGAGAGTAGGTAGCGCCCGCTTTATTTAAATTACAGCCCGCCAGGATGCGGGGTCTTCAACCTGAGAACAGGTTCCGGAGGCCTCTGAGTCCTGGCGGGTTTTTTCATGGCGGGCGTTTCGAATTGACTGAGGCTACAGGGTCCATCTATAATCCGGGTCGGCAGTGTGTTCGCTGCCACAACAACCTTTTGGACTATTTCAATGATGGGTACGGCAAATATCAGAGTGGAAGGACTGCTTGCCGGGTGTGTTCGCGCATCCGCCTGCTTTGTCCTGCTGGTATTGTTGGCCGTTACTCTTTGGTTGCCGACAACTTCCCTGGCCGCGGACTGTGCTGGATCAGGAAAGTTTGGCGTCAACTCTGCCGATCAGGCAAATAAAGTGGGATACCCCGAGAACGATTCGAGCCCAATCGGCTTGGTCCAGGGGGCTGTTGGTGTTTATTCAGTAAATTACATTAACAATATTAACTATTGCACAACCCCTGGAGCAGATTTCGGGGAGTGGTGCCGGTTGGTACAGTGGACTGTGTGTTCACCGTTTCATAGCAGAACAGGAGCGATTTGTTTGGATCGAATCAGTAATCGAGGTGAGGGAATACCGAGTTATTTCGGCATTTTATCTCCCTGGAAAAAGATGGGGGCTTTCGTCTCCCAGCATCGAAACGTCGATGTGTCTCATCTCGATTTATCTAGTGGCGGAATCCTGATCGTCCCGCGTTGCCGGGCAGGATTGGGTTTTCCTAACCATCTATTGACGCTGAATTTCGGTCTGAAGCTGTAGTAGTCATAACGGTCTTCGGTTGGAAGCCGAGACCGGCTTTTCGGCTCTGGTGCGCCAGGCGCGCTTCTCGCATTTTCTTCTTCCGCTATCGGTGATTTTTCCTGCTGTACCCTTCGGTGTCCGCTCGAATCTGTTCAGGTTTGAGAGGATTGAAGCATGGATAATTCACAATTCTTGCTCATCGGGATTGGAGCCGTTGTTGGCTTGCTGGTCGCCTTCGCCTATTACAAGACGAAGCTTGTAGGAGCCGGCAAGACCTCGAGCGCCATTCTCGCTGATGCGGAAAAAGAGAGCGGCAGGATAAAGGAAGATTTCCTCGCCAAGGCCAGGAAGGAATCAGACAAGCGCCGGGAACATCTCGAGGGAGAGATTAACTCGAAACGCAAAGATCTCGAGTCCGTAGAGTCCAGGCTGGCGAAGAAGGAAGACAATCTCGACAGGAAGTTTGACCTTCTTAGTAAGAAGGAGAGCTATCTCGAGAACAAGGACAAGAGCCTCGACAATCGCACCTCGATGATGGAGCAGCGTGAGCAGGAGCTCGAACAGGTTATCGAAGAAGAGAAGCAGAACCTCTTTCGTGTAACCAACCTGAGCCCGGAGGAGGGCAAGAAGCTCCTTCTGCAAAAGCTCGAGCAGGAATTCGGCCACGAGCAGGAAACGATGCTCACTAACATGCTCGACAGGGTCAAAGAATCCGCGGAGACCAAGGGGCGGGAGATCCTGGCAAGCTGCATTCAGCGGTTAGCCGCGAGCTATTGTCGGGATATCACAACCAGCACCATCGAGATTCCCAACGATGAGATGAAGGGGCGTGTCATTGGCCGTGAAGGGCGTAATATTCGCGCCTTTGAAAAGGCCACTGGCGTTGACGTCATCGTCGACGATACGCCGGGAGTCATCATCGTTTCCTGTTTCGACAGCATCCGCAGGGAGATGGCTCGACAGTCCATGGGCCAACTCATCACCGATGGTCGTATTCACCCGGCCCGGATCGAAGAGATTGTCGCCCAGGTGAAGCGTGAGATGAACGATATCATCCAGGAGGAAGGAAAGAAGGCCGTCTTTGACCTGAACCTTCCAGGGGTACATCCCAAGATGGTGACCTTGCTGGGGAGACTGAAGTTCCGCTCCAGCTATGGGCAGAATGTTCTGGAGCATGTGAAAGAATGCGCGCATCTCGCCGGAATGTTAGCCTCGGAGTTGGGAGTCGATCCGGTTCTCGCAAAGCGCTGCGCTCTTTTCCATGATGTGGGAAAGGCGGTTGACCATGAGATTGAGGGAGGCCATCCCGAGATCGGAGCCAATATCGCCAGGCGGTATGACGAGCCGCCGGAGGTTGTCAATTCGATCGCCTCTCACCATAACGACGTGCCGATGGAATCGATCTACGCGGTCATTACCCAGATATCAGATTCGATTTCCGGGTCGAGACCGGGTGCTCGTGGAGAAACGCTGGAGCGCTATATCAAGAAACTCGAGAATCTCGAGGCTGTGGCGCTCACCTTTTCGGGTGTCAAGGCCGCCAATGCGATCCAGGCTGGACGTGAGATCAGGGTTTTCGTCAACTCACAGAAGGTGGGTGACAAGAATGCCATCAAGCTCTGCAGGGATATCGCCAAGGAGATCGAGAATACTTTGCAGTACCCCGGTGAGATCAAGGTGACTCTTCTCAGGGAAACTCGAGTCGTTGAATACGCCAGGTAAGCGAGGGAATCGTGGAGATCAAGGTCCTACTCATAGGTGATATCGTAGGCAAACCCGGAAGGTCTGCTGTCAAAGAGCTGCTAGGGGACTATGTCGCCAGCAATGGAATCGAGTTCGTTATCGCCAATGGTGAAAACGCAGCCCAGGGTTCAGGGATCACCGAGAACCTCTTTAAGGAAATTGTTTCCGCCGGGGTAGATGTCGTCACCAGCGGCGACCATACCTGGCGACGCAAGGAGGTGATCCCCGTCCTCGAGAGGGACAAGCGTCTCCTGCGGCCGCACAACTACCCCATCACCTGTCCGGGAAAAGGGCGAAGGGTTTTCGAGACTCCCCAGGGCTTTCGTATCGGGGTGGTGACGGTTCTCGGCAGGGTCTTCATGGGCGGCGTCGACTGCCCGTTCAAGACCGTGGCCAGGGCTGTGGAAGAGATGAAGGTCTCGACGCCTATGTGCATTGTCGAGATTCACGCCGAGGCCACGAGCGAAAAGATTGCCATGGGGTGGCGCTTTGCCGGTGAGGTCTCCTGCCTGTTCGGAACCCATACCCACATACCGACAGCCGATGACAGAATCCTTCCGGGGGGAACGGCCTACATCACGGACCTGGGAATGACAGGCCCCTATGATTCGGTGATCGGCCGCAAGAAAGAAAGCGTCATCTTCAAGTTCGAGACAACCATGCACGCGCCCTTCGATGTCGCCACAGGCGATGTTCGCCTGTGCGGGGCGGTGGTCACCCTCGATACCCAGACGGGTAAGGCCGTGCATTTTGAGAGGGTGATGTTGCGGGCCGGGCAGGGTTGAGATGGTAGAGACGCAGGGCGAATTCGATTTCGCTGCGGAGCAGACGACCTGGTCCGTGGGGGAGTTCACCAGGCAGATTCGCGATATCCTGGAGACGACCTTCGCTACACTGCGCGTCAGGGGACAGATCGGCAATTTTACCCGTGCCCAGTCCGGGCATATCTACATGACCCTGGTCGATGACGAGGATGGCGGGAAGTCGCGGATTTCCAGTTCCCAGTTGAAGGTGGTCATGTGGAAGGGTCAGGCGGCGAGGCTTCGTTTTGAGCCTGAGACAGGAATGAAGGTCGTGGTGACGGGCAAGGTGACGGTCTACGAAGCCAGGGGTGAATACCAGGTGGTCGCTGATCGTCTCGAGCCGGAGGGAGTGGGCGAGCTCCAGCTCGCCTTCGAACAATTGAAGCGTAAGCTCGAGGCTGAGGGGCTCTTTGACTCCGACAGGAAGATGGAACTGCCCTTCTTTCCGGCCAGGATTGGACTGGTCACCTCGCGGACGGGCGCCGCGGTGCGTGATTTCCTCGAAACCCTTGACGTTCGCAATCCGCGAGCCCGGGTTCGACTCGTTCCAGTTCGCGTCCAGGGCGAAGGATCGGCCGCTGAGGTCGCGCGGGCCCTGGAACTGCTCCAGGGAAGCGCTGCGGGGGTGGATGTAATTGTGCTGACCCGTGGAGGCGGGAGTCTCGAAGACCTCTGGGCATTTAATGAGGAGGTGGTAGCCCGAGCGATTGCCGAAAGCGCGATTCCAATTGTCTCAGCGATTGGGCACGAGGTTGATTACACAATAGCTGATTTTGTGGCGGATTACCGCGCGGCGACTCCGACAGCGGCCGCCTCCGCTGTGACTCCTGATTTGCGGGAGATCGTCCAGCGTATGGATGGTCTCCGCCGGCGCCTGGCCATGGGGCTGAGGTCCTGGTCTCAGCGGGGAGAGGCGGAGCTCGCGCAGAAGATGTCCACACGGTATATGTTGAATCCGCAGCTGGTGGTCGAAGAGAGATTCGAGCATCTGGACAGGGGGCTGGGAGAGCTCGAGTCACTGACCCGCGGGCGGCTGGACCAGTTGGAGAACACGCTGGCTCTTCTCGGCTCGAGGCTTGAGACCCTGAATCCCTACGGAGTCCTGAAACGCGGCTATTCCGTGGTACTCGATACTGACGGGAAGACGGTAACCGGGGCGGATGAGTTGAGTGAGGGAGATCTCCTTCGCCTGCGGCTTGAGCGGGGCGAGGCGAAGGTCCGGGTTGAGGATGCAGGACAGCAGAACTGAAGAAGATCAAATTTACGGAGGACGAGAGAGTGGCAAAAAAAACGGCGAAGAAAGACAAAGACAAGGACCCGGATTTTGAGGGTGAGTTGGAGAAGCTCGAAGAGGCGGTCACCAGGCTGGAAGATGGTAGTCTGACCCTCGATGAGGCCATTGCCCAGTTTGAGAGCGGCTTTAAATCATGGCGCCATTGCCAGGATTTGCTCGAGAAGGCCAGGAAGAAGATCGAGGTCCTCTGCGAGGAGGCCGGCATTGCCGGAGAGGATGGCGCTTCCCTCTCCTGGGAGGAGGCTGGATCGGGCGAGGATGGGCTGGATGATGAATAAACTGACCGGAGATTCTTTTGATGGGGAGATGGAACCCGTGGTCATTAGCTACGAGAATAGGCCGTATCCGGTTGGTCGTTTCGGACCGCGGCCTTCACTGAAGCCGCGGGACAGGAGATGAAGGCGCTACTCCAGAGAGTCAGGAATGCTTCGGTTGAGGTCGATGGGGAGGTTGTCAGCTCGATCGGAGCCGGGATGCTGGTTTTCCTTGGCATAGGAAAAGGTGATAGCGAGGAAGCCGGAAGAAAGCTGGCTGAGAAGATTGTCGAGTTGAGAATTTTTCCGGATGAAAAGCACTCCATGAACCGTTCCCTGAAAGATATCGGGGGGGAACTCCTGCTGGTTTCCCAGTTCACCCTCCACGCCGACTGCCGCCGTGGGCGCAGGCCATCCTTTGTCGACGCGGAAGATCCAGCGCGGGCGGAGGAATTATATAGGGGCTTTGGTGAGAATCTTCGGTCCAGCGGGATCGAGGTCGGAGAGGGAGTGTTTGGAGCTCATATGAACATTCGGCTCGATAACGACGGCCCGGTGACTATTCTCCTGGACAGCGGGTCGCTTTCCCGCTCTGGCGGGAGCGATTGAATGTACGACACCAACCGCAAGGAATTCCGGCAGGAGCTTGATTACTACATCATCCTGGGAGTGAGCGAGACCTCTACTCGGGATGAGATCCGCAGTTCCTACAGGCGATTGGTACTCGACGCGCACCCCGACAAGAATCCCCAGAGACGCGAATGGGCGGAGCACAGGATCCGGCTTCTTATCGAGGCCTACGAGATCCTTGGAAACGATGAGAACCGCCGGGTCTTTGATATCCATCGCAAGGCGGCGTTGAAGGTTCGCGGCGAGAAGGAGCCTTTCTATTTAACGAGGAAGACGCCTGGCGCGAGAGCCCTGTTGATTCTCTTTTACATGACCAACAAGCAGGAGGACCAGGGTGCCGAGATGCTCGCTGAAATGGAGGAAGAATTTGGCAGTGGATACCTCAAAGAGTATCTCTGCCGTGAGGACTACCTCGACAGTCTCTTCCTGCTGGCGGAGCATTACATCGCGAAAAAGAATTACCTTGGAGCGGCTGAGAGGCTCCGCGCTTTTTACCATCATGAGTACCGGTCGAAATGTCCGCGACATTATTACGACCAGGTGATCGGCCACCTCAGAAATCTCTATCTACGAAAGCTGCCCGGGACGCTCGCCCCTCTTCTGCTGACCTCCTACCTTAGCGAGGCGGCCGAATTCAACCTCAAGCAGCCTGATGAAATCTTGCGTCTGCATCTGCTGGCGGACGCCGCGTTGGAAAGCGGAAACCTGACGATCGCTCATCGAGCGCTCGAGAGCTGCGGCCGACTCGCTCCTGAGTCCACAGAGCTGGTTGAGCTGCAGGTCCGCCTGGCGAGCCTGCGGGGGCACGCGCGCGCGGGAAAGAATCACAGTAGGCGCCCCGGAGCCAGCCGGGTGAGGGAAGGCCTTTGAGGAGGCTCTATGCGGTAGTACTTGCCGGCGGGCGCGGAGGAAGATTCTGGCCGTTGAGCCGGGAAGACAGGCCGAAACCTTTTCTTCCTCTCGGCGAAGATGGTTCTTCACTGCTGTCGCTGACCTGCAGGAGGCTGGCTGGGCTTCTCGACGGAGAAGACCGGCTCTTTGTTGTGGGGCAGGCCGACCACGCCGGCCTCATCCAGCAGGAACTGCCAGGTCTCGCTCCGGAGAACTTCCTGGCCGAGCCGGAAAATCGGGGGACTGCCGCGGCGATCGCGCTGGCGGCGCGAGCTGTTCTGCGGCTGGATCCCGAGGGATTGCTGCTGGCCTGTCCCTCTGATCACCTCATCTCCGAGCCTGAGGAGTTTGCTCGTACAGTTCGATTCGCGGCGGACTGCTATGGAGACCTGCCCGCTGAGAGCGATCCGGCGACGGTTGTCCTTGGAGTGGATGCCAGCTCGCCTGATACGGGCTTCGGCTATATTGCGTGTGGAGAGGAGCTTGCGGGGCTCGCTAACCTGCAGTGTCACCAGGTATCGAGCTACGTGGAGAAGCCTTCCCGGGAGATCGCCAAAGGTCTGGTTGAAGGAGGGGGAGCGCTGTGGAGCACAGGGATCTTTCTCTGGAGCGCCGCGGGGTATCTCCGCTTGCTGGAGAGCTACCTGCCGGAGGTCTGCGGACTTCTTGATGACTCAGCGCATGAGGCTCCGGTACAGAAGGTGTCTGTTGACCACGGAATTCTTGAAAAGGCCGAGAGCGTTGTAGTGGTCAGGGGTTCTTTTTCCTGGGCGGATATCGGGACCTGGGAGCGTTACGGCGCCCAACTGGCGGCATCAGAGGGAGGCAATCGTACCAGGGGGAGTTTTGTCGGCCTGGACACCGAGGATTGCATCGTTCTGTCAGATCGAAGGATCATAGGTACGGTCGGGGTGAAGAATCTCGTCATTGTCGAGACTGAAGATGCCATACTGGTCTGTCATCGTGATTCCGTTGAGCGGGTGAAAGACCTCGCCCAGGAGGTGGATCGTGCCGCTCGTTCCGAACCTCCATCTAGTTGATGGCGCCTGGGAGCCGACTTGGAGAAGACAGGTGTAACGAAATGGGAAAAATCCTTGGAATCGATCATGGAGACAAGCGCTTCGGAATCGCCCTGAGCGATGCGGGTCAGCTCATAGCGACTCCCCGCCAGGTGGCTACCGGAGAAGAGGCTCTCTGGGAGGCGATTGGGACGCTCGTCAAAGAAGAAGACATCGAGGCTGTCGTCGTCGGTCTGCCCCTGAATATGGATGGGAGTGAGGGGCCGCGCGCCAGGAAGGTGATCGAGTTCTCACGGGAGGTCGAGAAGAGGACCGGTTTGCCGGTAAAGGCCTGGGATGAACGCCTGAGCAGCTTCGAGGCGGAGAGCGCTCTTACGGAGGCCGGCATACATGGCGACAGACGAAAGGAAAGGGTCGATATGGTTGCGGCCCAGATCATCCTGCAGGGTTATCTGGACCATCTGGACAAGGAACCTCCGGTAACCGATGGATGAGGCTCCAGCAGCCATTTTTTCTTTTGAATAGACCGCCGGAAGCAATCTTTAGCTTGCCCGAATAGGGCTCTGTGTTAGGATAGCAGGCTTGAAATTAAGAATAGGTACCAGATAGAAGGTCGGTTTACGAAGAATGGAAATAACCGAAATGACCCGTTCGGCCGTGGTCGAACGATTTGCCCGCAGCAAAGGCGATACGGGCAGCCCGGAGGTGCAGATAGCTCTTCTCAGTCAGCGCATCAAAAGTCTCACCGAGCATCTCAAGGAGCACAAGAAGGACCATGCGACTCGGCGTGGACTTCTCATGCTTGTGGGGCAGAGAGCTAAATTGCTTCGCTATCTTGCGCGTGAGAATTTCGAGCGCTATCGCACGTTGATTGGCGAATTGGGGATTCGACGCTGATCCATTCGGCGCATGGTTTCCGCGTATCCTGGTCGATTGCAACCCTGTAGATCGACCTCCTCGCTGGACCCTGCATCGATACCGAAGGCATCATCTAATAACAAATCAGCGCCCCATGCGGGGCCGAATAAAAACAGGCTGTCCGCGGCGGCCAGTCGGCAAGGCTGACTGAGAATAAATTGCCCGGAGAGCTTTAAGGAGGCTGGAAGCAAAGAAAATTTGAAGAACGAGGTCTCGGAGAGCCGGGGCTTCTCGAGGTAGAAGGTAAGAATCATTCAGTATTAGTTCAGAAGAAAAAAGAAGACGATGACAGTAAGAGTAGAAAAAGAAATAGCAGGTAGAACATTAGTTATCGAGACCGGGAAAATCGCCCGCCAGGCGAATGGGGCCACGATGGTCCGTTATGGAGATACGCAGGTCTTTACCGCGGTCACATCCTCCTCGGCAAGGTTCGGCATGAGCTTCTTTCCCCTCACGGTTGATTACAGGGAAAAGACGACGGCCGCGGGGAAATTCCCCGGCGGCTTCATCAAGAGAGAAGGCCGTCCGACCACGAAAGAAATCCTGACCTGTCGCCTGATCGACAGGCCGATCCGTCCCATGTTTCCGGACAACTACACCAAGAATTCCGCGGTGGCGGATACATCTGTAGCGGCGCAGGTCTTCTCGGTAGACCAGGAGAATGATCCTGATGTGCTGGCCGGAATCGCGGCTTCAGCTGCCCTCAGCGTTTCCGATATTCCCTTCCTCGGCCCCTTGGGGACGGTGCGAATCGGGTTGATCGAGGATGAGTTGATTGTTTTCCCCACCCACGAGCAGCTCAAGGAGAGCAAGCTTGACCTCGTCGTTGCCGGAACAATGGAAGCCGTCACGATGGTCGAATGCGGCGCAAAGGAAGTCTCCGAAGAGAAGGTGATCGAGGCTATCGCGAAGGCCCATGAGGTCATCTGCGAGATCGTTGAGATGCAGAACGAGCTCGTCGCCCAGTGCGGCAAGCCCAAAATGGAGCTGGAGGATCTTCCGGACCACTCGGAGCAGACAGCTGAGCTCAAATCGAAGTATTTTGACGGTTTCCGTGAAAAGCTGCTGACCGAAGGCAAGCATGCCCGCAGCAGCGCGGTGTCCGAGTATATCTCGGTCTGCCTGGATGAGGTCAGTCCCGAGCCTGAAGAGGGTGCGGAGCCGGATCCCTCGCTTCCCGAACGCGATCTCGTCAAGAGGCTCCTGCGCGGGCTCTCCGAGGAGGCTGAACGCGAACTTATCCTCTCGGGAACGAGAACAGATGGGCGTTCCACTACCGACATCAGGGACATCAAGGGAGAGGTCGGAGTTCTTCCCAGGCAGGTCCACGGTTCCGCGCTCTTTACCCGCGGCGAGACCCAGTCTCTTGTCTCGGTGGCGCTTGGGACGGGCAAGGACCAGCAGATCGTTGATGGGCTTGGTGAAGAGTACCGTGAGCGTTTCACGCTTCACTATAACTTCCCGGCCTTCTGCGTCGGTGAGTCCTGGCCCAATCGCGGGCCGAAGCGGCGGGAGATCGGTCACGGCAACCTCGCCCAGAGGGCCCTGGCCGCGGTCATTCCCGAGGAAGAGGATTTCCCTTATACAGTCCGAATTGTTTCGGATATCACCGAGTCCAACGGCTCATCCTCAATGGCATCGGTTTGCGGCGGCATTCTTGGGCTCATGGACGCTGGAGTCAAGATTCGCCAGCCGGTTGCGGGTATTGCCATGGGACTGGTCAAGGATGGCGACAACATCGCTATTCTCAGCGACATCCTCGGCAGCGAGGACCACAACGGTGACATGGATTTCAAGGTTGCTGGAACCCAGTTCGGGATCACGGCCCTTCAGATGGACATCAAGATCACCGGGGTCAGCCAGGAACTCCTGGGCCAGGCTCTGGAGCAGGCGAAGGCGGGAAGGATTCACATCCTCAAGGAGATGCTCAAGGCTCTCAATAAGCCGCGCGCCGATATTTCTCCCTATGCTCCGAGGATCATCCAGATCCGTATCGATCCTGAGAAGATCGGCCTGATCATTGGACCTGGAGGCAAGATGATCAAGAGCATCCAGGAAGAGACCGGGACGACCATCGAGATCGAGAACGATGGAGTCGTGACGATCTGGAGTACCGACATGGAAGGTGCCGAGGGAGCCCAGGCAAAGATCGAGGCCCTGACCGAGGAGGTCCAGGCCAACAGGATCTACGAGGGCAAGGTCGTTTCGATCAAGGACTTCGGCTGCTTTGTCGAGGTTCTTCCCGGCCAGGAAGGTCTTGTTCACGTCAGCGAGCTTGCGGACGGTTTTGTCGACAAGGTCGGTGACCTGGTCTCGATTGGAGACATCATCAAGGTCAAGTGCCTCGGCACCGACAACCAGGGACGCATCAAGCTGTCAAAGAAGGGGCTTGAGGATGGAGATGGCGGCGGCGATTCTTCTTCTGCTTCCTCTCAAGAGTAGGGAGGGCTTCCGTGACGGAGGTCGTGGCCGACGCGGCGGAATCCCTCGGGACTTTCTCTAACGAGAGCGACTGAATCGTCTGTATTGCCCACCAGGGGGTGGCTGGCGGCGTGGATATCAGGTTGCCCAGGCTCAGAAGTAGTGTTTCTTTCTGAGGTAGAGCAGCAGCGTCCCCGCCCCGGCCAGAGCTCCGCCCAGCCCGCAGAGGACGCCCAGGAGAACACCAGCTCCATCATCGCCGCTTTTCGAGGCGGTCTTGGCGGCTGGCTTCTTTCCGGATTCCTTTTTCGCCTTTTCAGGGCCGGGCTCCAGTTTGTCAGCAGGCGCTTCTTTTTCAGCGGAGGCTGTTCCGGTCTCTGTGTCCGGGGAGGTCTCTGGGGGGGTGGTCTTTATCTCAGCCACATCTTCCGGGGGCTTGACGACGGCGGCCGCGGCGGCGGCTTCCTCTGATTGGATCCGACTGTCGAAGAGATTCAGATCCTCTTCGATTTTTCCGCTCGTTTTACCGGCAAGGAAGACCTCGCCCTTCCCCAGGTCACTCGCAAGCTTCTCGGCGGCTTTGAGTGAGAAGGCGATATTCTCAGACCAGAACTCCAGCTCCTTCTTCTTCTTGGTCGTATTGAAGGGGCTCTTCGGACGACTCTCCAGCCGGGCTTCGCAGCGGCGGTACGCCTTCTCGAATTCAAGAAGCAGGGTGTCGAGCTCAAACAGATCCCCCTTGAGAGCTCTCAGATCTTTCTGGGTCTGCAGGATCTCGTCATAGAGAGCCCTCGATGCTTCCGGGCTTCCGGGATTGTCCTTAAAACGCTCGAGCCGCTCGAGGAAGCCCTTGCTGGAGATCATTCCTTTCTCGCAACTCCTCCTCAGCTCACCGGTATCGATCTCTGTTTCTCTCGCCCGGATGGCGGTCAGCGAATCAAAGCGCTTCTGGATGTCTTCCACCAGCGTACCGGGGTCGATCTCGTTTTCGTTCCCCTGTCCATTCCCGGGGCTCTTGCTGTTTTCCTCTCCCGGCTTTGTTCGCGAGGGGACTGGCTCACGACGAACCCAGCGCTTTCCATAGCAGATATTGCAGGTTTCCTTACCGGTGAAACGACAGCTTGGGCAAATACCCGCCGGTAGCTCGGTTTTGCATTTATGATCGCCCTTGCCGCGGCAACTGGGGCAGGGATAGGAGCCGCCGCCGCCGCATTTCGGGCATCTCTTGTCCCGGACGCCGAATTTTCCGTCACCGCCGCAATATCCACAGGAGATTTTTCCCGGGCCGGCTTCGTTGGGCTCTTCGGCATTCGGCTTATTGCACTGGCGGCAGGGCCGCCGCCCTCCACCGTTACATTGGGTGCAGGTCTTGTAGAGTTTTCCTTTTCCCTCGCAGCTTCGGCAGGCCATCTTCCCCTTGTCATCGCAATGACGGCAGCGGACGAGATCTTCCCCGAGGGGCGGGTCGTCCTGCGCGTTGGCTTGCAATAGAAGGGAACCTGCCAGAACAGCCGTAAGGCCAAGCAGGGAAAGCAGGGAGTGTCGCGTTTGCATCGTGAACATCGCGGATGACAGCAGCCGATACGACTTTTGTCACCTTCCGGAGCGTAAAAGGTTTAACTGCATAAGTTTAAACTCTACAGCCCGATCAGGCAACGAGGAGCGTAATTTGTTACTTATCAGGGCTTTCGGAGCTTTTTGGCTCCTGGACAGCCAGCTCCGCAAGCAGAGTTCCCACTACCGGGGCCGTACAGGTGAACGAAGTGATGACCAGCGTTGCTCCCAGCAGGAAAACTCCGACCAGGCCGGAACCACCGCTGGCCCTGGAGGCCAGGTTGTTGACGCTCGCGGGAAGGCGGATCGTGAAGAGGTCGAAGAAACTGAGCGCGAAGACCAGGAAAACGACCCCGAAGATGATATTGAGAATGGCTCCCTGGGCAATGGAGATGATGACTCCACCCACGGCGACACCAAATATAATAAAGCAGAGGATGATTCCAAGTCCGTAGCAGAGAGCCAGGGGCAGGATCCGGCCCGCTCTCGCCTCGGCCTGCTTGGTGAAGAAGGCTATCGTGATCGGGATCATCGGATAGGTGCAGGGCATGATCAGGGCGACGAGCCCGCCGAGAATGCAGCTGGCGATCAATTTCCAGAGCCCGCCTGAGGTGTCATCGGTTTGTTTTCCCCCGCTCTTCAGCCAGTCAGAAAACCTGCTGCTGCCGGGAGGGTCGGCTCCGACGATTTTCGAGACGGGCACTTCGGGATGGTTCGGATCGACGAGAATGTAAATGGGCAGCGCCTTTGTGCCGGCCATTTTCAACTGCAGATCTAAAGCTGCTTTTTCCAGTTTTTCGTCTTTGTGGTCGGTATGCAGGCGAATCTCGACGAATTTTTTCAACAGGTCTTCATGCTTTGGGAAGATGGAGAACTCCATCTGGCGGCAATTCACTCATGTGAATCCTGTGAAGTTGATGAGGGTGAGCTTGTCGCCGCGTGCCTTTGCCTGGCGGATCCCTTCTTCAAAATCGTCTTTTACGATCATCGGTTTACTGGAATCTTCCGGAGCGGGAGGCGGGGGAGGAGCCAGGGCGGTTGTCAACTGGTCAAGCTCCGCTCCGGGAATCGAGCAGGTGAAAAAGTAAATGGAAAGGGTTGTTACCAGGAGGCCCGAAGCGATACGGGGCAGCGACACGTTTTTGAAGAGATGATGGGCTCCGGCCAGGTAGATGCCGGCAGCAAGAAAAATGGCGGCCCACAAGATCAGGAAGAGCTGACGGCTGATGAGGAAATCCTCGCCGCCGAAATAGGCGATGTCCGCGTTGGAGAAAAATTTCAAAGCCGCGGCGATCTCGAGGAAGCCGAGAAAGACCTTTACCGTATGCATCCATACGCCCGAGCGCGGCATCGATTTCAGCCAGCCCGGAAAGAGAGCAAGGAGGACAAAGGGAGTCGCCATCGTCAGACCGAAAATACCCATTCCAAGTATGATTCTGAACAGGCTTTTTTTCTTCGCAGAGGGCTGCTGGCCGTCAGCTTCGGGCGGTTTCGCTGAATCGGGAGGAGGCTTTACCGCGGAAGGGCTGGAAGTCGATTCGGTGCCTGCTTTTTCGGAAACCGTGAATGCGACACTGTGGGTCGTCGTAGTCGGCGGATCGCAGATACCGGTTTTCTCCTCGCAGGCCATGAACGAAAGCTCGATCTTCAGGGGCTGCTTGCCGGGCTCAGCGTCTTTCGATACGCGCAGGGGCAGGCGGATCTCCCCGGTGTTTTTGAGCACGCTGTGAATCTCGGGACCCGCTCCGAAGTCGCCCATGTTTTTCTTCTGTGAGGGCGGAAAGGTGAGCTCGCCTTCGCCGGTCGCGACCTGTCCTTCGGGAATGGTAATTTCGAAGGGCCTTCCAAGCGGAGGATCTGAAGGGCTGATATGGTCGGGGGAGTAGATGTACCAGTTTCTGGCCATCGTGTAGCGCACGATGAGCTCGGCGGTTCCGCCGCGCTGAATTTCAGCCTGTGAGACCTTCAATTCGAATGCGGCATGCTTCGCGGCGCCGCCGGCAGCGGCCGGGCCTGATCCAAGGAGATTTCCGAGTTCGATGCCGGCAGCCGGTTTTTCCTGCTGCTCCGCCGGGGCTTTCGGTTTGACGGGAGCGGTTTTTTCCGCGGGCGCGCCGGTGATCATGGCGACGAGATTCTCAGTAGCGACGGCCTTGGGGTCGCAGAGGAGGTCGCTGCAGGCCATGTAGCTCAGGGCGACCTTGACCTCTAGCTTTCCCGCCGGCGCGTCCTTCGGCACCACGAAGCCCTGGCGGATCTGTCCCTTGCCCTCGAGTGTCAGGTGGGTCTCCGGTTCATCAAAGAGCTCGAGCACCTTCTTTTTCGGTGCCGGGAAGATGAGCTTTTTATCGAGTTTCGCTCCAGCCGCTCCGCTTCCCGTAAAGCTGACCTTGACAGAGGTCGGCAGGCCCGTGCTGGCGGCATGGTCGGGCGCGTAGATATACCAGCCCTTCGTGGTCTGGTAGGAGGCGACGATCTCGCCACGCGCTCCCGGGGCGAGCTTTGCCGGTTCGAGGGTGATCTTCCAGCTTGCGTGTTCCTTGTCGCCTCCCTGCCCCGGCACCAGGTCGAATTGGGCTTCGGCGAAGGCCGGTATGGCCATGAAAAAGGGAAGAAGAACAGCCGCAAGCATCAGCCGCCTGTGTTTCATAAAGCTATCCCGATTTGTCTCTGACGCGTTTGCAGGTTCGCGGGATTGTATTGATCCCGCAGAAAATTATTTTAGAGCCCATATGGTAGCTGTCCATTCAGATCAGGTAAAAACCTCTCCTGCCAGGCCTGGAGAGTCTCAACGAAGTGTAAAATTGCGGTCCAGAATCTACCTCACTCAGGGCCGCTTCGTCTATAATACGCGCCCCGTGAAGTCCGAAGCGGAGGCGGTGAGCGCCTTTGCCGGCTGGCTTGAGCCAGGGAGGCTCGGTTGGTTTCCGGGAGTCCTGATGCAGAACAGATTCCAATTGAAAGGAGAGTGTCGTGGCCCTTGAATTTGATGACAGCAATTTTGAAGCGGAAGTCCTGAATTCCGAGACCCCGGTCGTGGTTGATTTCAGCGCGACCTGGTGCGGACCCTGTCAGCAGCTTTCGCCCATCATCGATGAGCTGGCCGGAGACTATGAAGGCCGGGTCAAGGTCGGCAAGGTGGATATCGACAATGCCCAGTCGACCGCCGCCACCTACGGCATCATGTCAGTTCCTACTGTTCTGTATTTCAAGGGAGGGGAGAAGGTTGACCAGGATGTCGGCGTCTATCCCAAGTCAGCCTACCAGGAGAAGATCGACGGCTTGCTATGAGCATCCTGGATGAGCACTTCCGCAATCCTTCGAATGCAGGGGTCCTTGAAGATGCCGATCTGCGCGTGGAGGTCGAAAACCCCGTGTGCGGAGATCTTCTGCGGCTCTTTATCGCAAGGGATGAGGAGGGGCTTGTCAGGGACGCGAGGTTCCAGGTCTACGGTTGCCCGGCGGCCATCGGTGTCGGCTCGTTGTTGACCGAGGTGGTCTCCGGAAAAAACCGGGAAGAGGTCCGGGAACTGGACCGGGAAAAAATCGAAGCAATGATCGGCGGACTGCCTGATGATAAAGAGCATGCCATCGTGCTGGCGGTGGATGCCCTGAAGCAGGTCGACGGTAATTGGTGATCAGTCACAGGTGACGGGCGTAAAAGGTTCAATATGAAAAGGGGACGCGTGTGAGCGGTTTTCTCGACACCCTGCGGGAACGGGGTTTCATAGAACAGACAACGGATGAAGCCGCGCTGGAGAAGCTCTTCGGTGAGGGAGGGAATACCGTACCCGCCTATATCGGTTTCGATCCATCATCTAGCAGTCTGCATGTCGGGAGCCTTGTTCCCATCATGGCGCTCGTACACCTGCAGCGTGCCGGGCATCGTCCCATCGCGCTGGTGGGCGGAGGGACCGGCCGGGTCGGCGATCCAAGCGGCAAGACCGAGCTGCGGAAGATGCTCGGCGAGGACAGCGTCGATGAGAATCTGCTCGGAATCCGTAACCAGCTCTCCCGCTTCCTGGAATTGCGCGAGCCCGGAGACGAGCAGGCCGGCGGCAGCGCCGGTTTCGCGGTGGACAACGCCGACTGGCTCCTCGAGCTCAACTATGTCGATTTTCTTCGGGATATCGGGCGCCATTTCAGCGTCAACCGGATGCTGAGCGCCGAGAGCGTCAAGCTGAGGATCGATTCCGAGAGCGGACTGTCCTTTCTCGAGTTCAACTACAGCATTCTCCAGGCCTACGATTTCCTCGTGCTGAACCAGCGTCATGGCTGCCAGGTACAGATGGGCGGCAGCGACCAATGGGGAAATATCGTAGCCGGTATCGACCTCATTCGGCGGGTTGATGGCAACCAGGCCTACGGGATTACCTTTCCTCTCATCACTACGGCCAGCGGCGCGAAGATGGGGAAGACCGAGGCCGGCGCGGTCTGGCTCGATGCCGAGCGCACCAGTTCCTACGACTATTACCAGTTCTGGATCAATACGGACGACCGCGATGTCGGTCGATTCCTGAGGCTTTTTACGCTTCTTCCCGTGGAGGAGGTAGCAGCCCTGGAGGCTCTCGAGGGGGCGGACATCCGCCAGGCCAAGCAGACCCTGGCTCTCGAGGCGACTGCCCTGAACCATGGCCGGGAGGCCGCGGAGCAGGCGGCGGAGGCCGCCAAGGCCCTCTTCTCCAACAAGGGCGGGGGAGGCGACTCGGTTCCGACCTGCGAAGTGGCGGCCGCAGACCTCGAGGCGGGAATCCCCGTAGTCCAGTTGTTCAACGATTGCGGGCTCTGTGATTCCAAGGGAGCGGCAAGGCGGCTGGCGCGACAGGGGGGGCTCTACGTCAATGATGAAAAAGTTGAAGAAGACAGGGTGCTGACTTCCTCCGACCTCGTTGATGACTGTATCATGCTCCGGGCGGGTAAGAAGAAACACAGGCGAATCGAGGTGTCCTCATGACGTTGAAGTTGAAGAATTCTCTCGGCGGAGCCCTGGAAGATTTCCTCTCGCTGGAACCCAGGAAGGTACGCATGTACCACTGCGGTCCGACCGTCAACCAGCCGATTCACATCGGCAAGTTCCGCTCCTACCTGCTGGCTGATGTTTTGCGCCGCCACCTCGAGCGCTCCGGCTACGAGGTTCTGCAGGTAATGAACCTGACGGATGTCGGCCACCTCAACGAGTTTGAGGAAGATGTCGTAGAGATCGCCGCCGGGCGGGCTGGCGGCTACGCCTGGGAGCTGGCGGAAAATGAGATGAGGCTCTTTCATGCCGATCGCCGGGCGCTTGGAATTCGCGGAGCGCACGAGTACCCCAAGGCCCGCGAACATGTCGAAGAGATGATTGAAACGATTCGCCTGCTCGAGGAGGCGGGCGCCACCTACGTCGAAGGTGGAAATCTCTACCTGGACATCACCCGCTACGAGAAGTTGGGCTGCCTCTGCGGCAGCACTCCCGCGGAGCTCGCCGAGTTCCAGGATGGCTCGAAGACCACCGAGGGAGCTCAGAAGCGGAACCCTCTCGACATCGATCTCTGGCGCACAGATGA
>Ga0066842_10000074_pt1 | contig 26373 bp, 20 predicted proteins | sample ETNtaG_19_FD_67289 | JGI IMG/M metagenome (GOLD analysis project Ga0066842, IMG submission 67289) | Marine microbial and viral communities from oxygen minimum zone, Eastern Pacific Ocean - ETNP201302PF86A | ecosystem: Environmental > Aquatic > Marine > Oceanic | place: Pacific Ocean: Eastern...
TATTCGAGGGTTCCAGGCATCTCGAGAGCCATTCCGGTGGGCGAGGAGTTCTCGTTTCCGGAGTTCCGGGAGTCGAGCCCGCCAAGATCGTCATTCTCGGCGGTGGTGTTGTCGGGCTCAACGCGGCCAAGATCGCCGCCGGTACCGGAGCCCAGGTGACGATTTTCGATGTTTCACACGACCGGCTGCGCTACCTCGACGATATTCTTCCAGCCAATGTAACCACGCTCTATTCGAACCCCCTGCTGGTGCGCAAGAAGGTGCGTCAGGCGGACCTGGTGATCGGGGCCGTGCTGGTTGCCGGAGCGAAGGCGCCGGTTCTTGTCAGGCGCGAAGATGTAAGAGAGATGAAGGACGCCTCTGTTCTTATCGATGTGGCTGTCGACCAGGGCGGCTGTATTGAGACCTGCCGTCCGACAACGCACAGCGAGCCGACCTATATCGAGGAGGGAGTTCTCCATTATTGCGTCGCCAATATGCCCGGCGCGGTTGCCCGGACCTCGACCTTTGCGCTGACCAATGTTACCCTGCCGTACCTTGAGGTGCTTGCCAGGGAGGGAATCGAGGGATTTCTCGGCTTTGGCGAACACGTGGCCGCCGGGCTGAATGCCCACGCCGGCCGGGTATACCACGAGGGCGTCGCGGAAAGTTTCGACCTGCCGTTGGAGCCCATCGCTTCACTAATGGGCGATAACGGTTAAGATAAGGGCCGGTTTTCCCGGAGAGATTGAGAACAGAGTCTGAGAGATGGGAATCAAGGCACCCGTAGATCTGGATGTCATCTATCGGCCGATCGAGGCTGAGATGACTCGACTGGACGCGTTCCTGCGCGATGAGTTCCAGGCAGAGGAGCCCTTCATTCATGAGCTCCTCGAGCATGTCGCCGGCTTTGGCGGCAAGCGACTGCGCCCGGCCCTGCTGTTTCTCTGTACACGCCTGGTCGATGCCGAGGTCAGCGATGAGGCCATTCGTATTGGCGGAGTCATCGAGATGGTGCATACCGCCACGCTGGTACATGATGACCTTCTCGATGGCGCGCAGATGCGCCGCCGGGTTGATACGGTTCACGAGCGCTGGGGCGACCGTCCCTCGATCCTCATCGGAGATTTCATCTATTCAAAGGCGTTCCACTTGTCGACCTCGGTCGCTGGCATGGCCGAGGCGCTGTCGGAGGCCACCAACAGGATCTGCGCCGGGGAGCTGCTCCAGATCGGGAGCCGCTTTAACAGCGGCCTTTGCGAGGACACCTATTTCGAGATCATCAGAAAGAAGACAGCTGTTCTCCATGCCCTGGCCTGTGAGCTCGGAGGCGTATTCGCCGGACTGGATGCCGCCGGGTCGAAGGCTCTCGGCGGTGTCGGCATGGACCTTGGCATGGCCTTCCAGGTGGTTGACGACTGCCTGGATTACGCCGGCGAGGAGACCGTTGTCGGCAAGAGCCTTGGAACGGATCTCCGCCAGGGCAAGCTTACCTTGCCGCTGATCTACCTCAGGGACAGCCTGGATGAGACTGATTCACGATGGCTCCAGGAGGCTCTCTCGGGCCCGATGGAGGAGGCGGTCGAGGTCCGGATTCATGAGATGGTTCGAAATGGCGGAGTTCTCGTCCGGTCCTTCGAGCGCGCGCAGGCGTTCGTGCAGAGCGCCCGGGATGCGCTGGATGAGATCTGCTCGCTCGACGTGGAGGTGTCTGACACCGTGCGGCAGAGCCTGGAGCTTGCCGCTGATTTTGTGACCAGCAGGGATCTCTGAGGCGCCGTCTCCGGCGCGGCAAGCCGATGGTCAGTCCTCGAGCTTCCAGTGCCCGCTTCGTCCCCCGCTTTTTTCCAGCAGGCGAATCTCTTCGATCGTCATGCCCCGGTCGATGGCCTTGCACATATCGTAGATGGTCAGCGCCGCGACGGAGACGGCTGTCAGGGCCTCCATCTCGACTCCCGTTCTCGCCGTCACCGTGACGCCGGCTTCGACCAGGAGCAGGGCGTTGCCGCTCTCGTTGTCTCCTTCGGATTCCCAGCTGAAGGTGATCTCCGCGTGTTCGAGCGGCAGTGGATGGCACAGCGGGATCAGGTCACTGGTTCGTTTGGCTGCCTGGATGCCTGCCAGTCGGGCGGTTGCCAGGACCGCTCCCTTGGGGTTGGTTTCGCCGGTAATCTGTTCCCGGGTTTCGAGGCCCATGCGGATGCGGGCTCCGGCCCTGGCGACCCGCCGGGTGGAATCTTTTTCTCCTACATCGACCATCCGGGCCTCTCCGGAGGAGTCCAGGTGCGTCAGCTTCTCGGGTTTCATGGCGCCATCCTTGCTTCGCAGGCGCCAGTAGTCAAGTAGCAGGCTGCCGCGACGGCCGGAAGACTGTCTCGCATGCTTGACCCGCTGCGCAGAGAAACTACAATCTTTTCGCGGGAGATGGGTTTATCCATGCTGTTACGAAGGTTCTAAAGGCCTATGTCAATTATCCAGAAGCTGCCGAGCGATATTGTGAACCGGATCGCCGCGGGCGAGGTGATCGAGAGACCGGCGAGCGTTATCAAGGAGCTCGTGGAGAACTCCATCGACGCCGGGGCTACCGAGATCCTCATCGACCTTGAGGATGGCGGCTGCAAGCGGTTGACAGTCCGTGACAATGGGTGCGGGATGGATCCTTCCGATCTGCAGATGGCCTTCGAGAGCCATTCGACGAGCAAGCTCGATACGGCTGGCTTCCGGGAGGGGATGTTCGGCGTCGGCACCCTCGGTTTTCGCGGCGAGGCCCTGCCAAGTATCGGTTCTGTCGCCGAGGTCGAGGCCGTCTCCCGCACGCCGAAGGGCGAGCATGCCTATCGCTACCGGCTCGATGGGCAGCCGCCGGAGCCTGCGGCCGGGGAGCCGGGAACGGTGCTGGAGGTCAGGAACCTCTTCTCCAGGCTTCCGGCGAGACGGAAATTTCTGCGCCGGCCGGCCACCGAGCTCTCCCACATTATCCAGCAGGTCACGAGGATCGCCCTGGCTTACCCGGGGGTCTCCTTCCTGGTCACCAATATGGGGAAACGTTCTCTCGACCTGGCCGCTTGCGATACGCTCCGCGAGCGGCTCGGGCAGATTCTCGGAGCTGACAAGCTCGAAAATCTCATCGAGGTGGCGCAGCCCGGCGATGAAAATTCACCTCACCTCCATGGCTTTATCAGCGCGCCAGCGCTTCGCCGGGGGGATACGCGGATGCAGAATTTTTTCGTCAACGGCAGGTGGGTCCGAGACCGCCTCTTCACCGCGGCGCTTCGCGCCGCCTACAAGGGCTACCTGATTCCCGGAAAGCATCCCCTGGCCTATCTCTTCTTCGAATTTCCGGCTGAGGCGGTTGATGTCAACGTACATCCAACCAAGTCCGAGGTCCGCTTCAGGAATCCCGGGCTCATGTATCCACTGGTCTACAACGTGGTCAGCCGGGCTCTCGAGCCCGAAGACCGTTCGCAGGAGGCGGCCGATGACTCCGGCTCGGACGCGAAGGCGGGGATTGAGCAGGCGGCGCTGGATTTTTTCGCCAATCCGCCGCCCTCAGCCAGGGGCGCCTCCACTGGCGGCTCCGGAGGCTCCGTCGCCGGAGCCGGCTGGAGCGCCGCGGGAGGTACGCGGGAGGCTGTCGAGGAGAGGCGGGAGCTTCCCGAGGTCGAGTCCCCGGGCCGGGTCTTCCAGTTGTTGAATTCCTTTATCCTGGTGGAGGAAGAGGACGGTATCCTGCTGATTGATCAGCACGCCCTGCACGAAAAAATTCTCTTTGAGGGAATCTATCGCCAGCTGTTGGAGGGTGACGTCGTTCAGCAGAAGCTGATGGTTCCCGAGATCCTGGCGCTCTCTGTTGAGCAGGCGCCCCTGCTGGAAGATGGTTGCCGTCTCCTGGGAGCCTGCGGCTACGAGGCCGAGCCCTTTGGAGAGGCCGAGGTTGCGATCAGGGCAGTGCCGGAGCTCTTCGAGGGCAAGAGGCGCAAGAGCCGGGTGGCGGAGATTTGCCAGGAGGTCTTCAGCTGGCTTGAGCGTGAAGGAGACCGGTACCTCAGTGATGATGAGACTCCTGAACTCCTCGAACAGAGATTGCGGGCTCTTGCCAGCCTGATGGCCTGTAAGCGGGCGGTCAAGGCAGGTGATCGGTTGAGTCCGGAGGAGATCGACAGCCTTCTCGAGCATGGCGATCTTGCCATGGATCCGAGGAATTGCCCTCACGGCCGGCCGACGATGGTTCGTCTCAGCCGCCGCGAACTTGACAGCAGTTTTGACAGAAAATAAGGCTCGGGTGGTCATGACCCAGAACAATCAGCCTGCGCTTTTTGAGCGTTTCGAGTTGGACGGATCGATATCCCTGTCGGTCAATTCCAACAGGAAGCTGAAGAACATCATCGTCAAGATGTTCGTCCTGGACGATCTCGATGAGAGCTATACCAGCCGCTCGCTGGTGCCGATGGTTCTGCGTCGGGGTACGACCCGGCTGCCGGACATGCAGGCGCTCAGGCGCTATCGCGAGAGCCTCTACGGTTGCATTCTGGGTTCCTCTATCATCAAGGTCGGGGAGTGGCAGGCGGCGGTGTTTTCGCTCGATATCGTCAACGAGGCCTTCCTGCCCGGAGAAGAGAGCCTCTTCGAGAAAGGACTCGAGCTGCTGCGGGAGCTTATCTTCGATCCCCTGGTTGAGGATGGAGCTTTCAGCGCGGATTACGTGGACCGCGAGAAGCATCTTCTCGCCACCAATATTCGTTCAAACATCGATAATAAGGACGAGTACGCGGTGCTGCGCTGCACCGAGGAGATGTGCGCAGGCGAGCCCTATCGCCGCCATGAGATGGGGAGTCTCGATGAGATCGATGGGATCGAGCCCGGCGCTCTGATGGATTTCTACAGGGACTGGTCTTCGAGCGCTCCCCTCTCTCTCTATGTTTGCGGGGACGTCGACCCGGACCAGGTTCGAGAGATGGCGGCCGCGGCCTTCTCCTTCGAGCGTTCAGAGACGAAGTCCCTGTCGGCGCTGCCAGCCGCCGTGGAGGTCGGCCAGGCGCGGGAGGTTCGCGAGCAATTCGAGGTTAACCAGGCGAAACTGGTCCTGGGTTTCCGTCACGGCATCCGTCCCGGAGATGATGCCTATGAGGCCCTGCTGCTGCTGAACGCCATCCTGGGCGGCTTTTCTCATTCGAAGCTGTTTCAGAATGTTCGCGAGAAGGCGAGTCTTGCCTATTCGGCCCGCTCCTGGGTCGAGCGTACCAAGGGTCTTCTCTACATGTCCTGCGGCATCGCTACCGAGAATTACGAACAGGCGCTGGAGATCTCCCTGGCCCAGTTGGAAGCCATCAGCGAGGGTGAGATCAGCGACGGGGAATTCGATGCTTCCCTGAAGACGATCCTCAACCAGAACCGTATGCTGGAGGATAACTTTCCGGCGCTGGTGGGTAGCGATTTCATCTGGCGGCTTCACGGCGGGGAGCTTGATCTTGCCGGCCTGCGCGAGCGCCTGGAGAAGGTCAGCAGGGATGACATCGCCGCCGCGGCCGCTACGATCCGCCACGACACGACCTATTTTCTGCACTCTTGAAGATTGGGCTTTCCCCCTGGACTGGATTCGAAACGATGACCGGCCTTGAACTTGAAAAGCTGAGCAACCTTACTCTGAAGGAAGAGGTCTACAGGGCGACTTTGCCTTCGGGGCTCGAGGTCTCTTTCTGTCCGAAGCCCGGTTTTCAGAAGCGTTACGCCTGCTATTCGACGCGCTTTGGGTCGATTGACAATGAGTTCACCGGCAGCGGCGGAGAGTCCCTGCGGGTACCTGATGGGATCGCTCACTTTCTCGAGCACACCCTGTTTGAGACCCCCAGGGGCAACGCCTCGGATCTGTTCGCGCTCAACGGGGCCTCAAATAACGCCAGCACTTCCTTCACCCAGACAACCTATCTCTTTGCCGCCAGCGACCGTTTCTGGGACAACCTGGGCCTGTTGATTGATTTCGTCGAGAACCCCTGCTTCCAGGACGATAAGGTCGAGAAGGAGCGCGGAATCATCGAGCAGGAGATCAAGGGCTATGATGACAACCCGGGGTGGGTCAATTATCGCGGGCTGCTCGGCAATCTCTTCAGCGAGCATCCGGTGCGAATCGATATTGCAGGAACAGTCGAGACGATCGCGGAGATTGACACCGCCACCTTGCAGAGCTGCTACGACCGCTTTTACCACCCCTCGAATATGCATCTCTTCGTGGTCGGAGATCTCGATCGGCAGGAGCTCTTTGAGTTCGTGGCCGAGAGGTCGCGCGCCGGAGCGGCGCTCGGGGGGGAGCTCGAGAGAAAATACCCGGTCGAGTCTGCCGAGGTGTTCAAGGCCGAGGGAGAGGTGGAGATGGACGTGGCCTCCGCCAAGTTCATTCTCGGTTTCAAGGAGACCGGGGTTCCTCTCGCGGGGGAGGAGCTGGTGCGCAGAGAGCTGCTCAGCGATCTTGGCCTCGACCTGCTCTTCGGGAGCTCCAGCGACCTCTTTCGGGAATTGTACGAGAAACAGCTCGTTCACGATCAGCTCTGGAGCGGCTACGACACACTTGGCGGGGTGGCTTACGCCATGGTGGGAGGTGATACATCCAGCCCGGATGAATTCCCCGGACGTCTCCTGGATGGGATTGAGAGTTGTCTTGGCGAGGCTCTCAGCCAGGACAACTTTGAGCGCAAGAAGAGGCAATTCATCGGAGATTTCGTTCGCCGCTTCAGCAGCCTGGAGTTTATCGCCCACGGATTCACCACCTACCTGTTTCGCGACTTCGATCTTTTTTCACTCATCGATCTGATCAACGGGCTGGAGAGGGAGATGCTAGAGGAGCACCTCCGATCTCTTCTTGACCCGGACCGGCATTCCATCTTCAAGATCATTCCCCGGAGCAGTTGAGTCGCCATGGCCAGGACAGCGGAGAACTTGAACGATGATGGTTGAGCCCGGAGGTAAGGAGATGTCCGCCGGCAGTCCCTGCCTGGTCTGTCCCGAGACCCACCTGCCGCTGGAGCCGGCCTCCGCGGAGCTTCTCGAGAGCCTGGCAGAGCGCCAGCGCCGGGGGGAGCTCGCGACCATCGGAGGCGAGACCATCGATGAGCTTCCAACCGGAGCCTGGGTTCGCGGCGATGGGGCGCTGCTCTACCTCGTGATCGATGGCATCGCCAGGATGGTCATCGAGGATGCGGTGAGCCTGGAGGAAGATGGCTCGGCTGCCGGAGGGTAGAGTTCGGTATCAGGCTTCGTATTCTCCGACGGCTGCCGCAGTTTTCAGGATCTTCATCGACAGGTTGTCGTCTTCAAGATTCAGTTCGGCTGTCTCGCCGGCTTTGATCTGGCCGAGAATGATCATCTCAGAGATGGGATCTTCGATTCTTTCTTCGAGAACCCGGCGGATCCCGCGGGCTCCGGTCCTGTCGTCAAAGCCATTGTCGATCAGGCACCGCTTCGCCTCCTCGGTGACCTCCAGCTTGAACTCCTTGGCCGCCAGGCGCTCTTCCACCTTTGCCAGCTCGAGATCAAAAATCTGTGTGACCTCGGCGTGGGTAAGGAATCCGAAGGGCACGATCGCATCCACCCGGTTCAGGAACTCCGGCCGGAAGTGATTGTCGAGAGCCTCCGCGACGAATGTCTGGATGCTTCCATCATCATCGGAATCTTGAGAGTCGGGGTGGAAGCCCAGGGATCCCTGGTTGAGAGTGGCCCTGGCTCCAAGGTTCGACGTCATGATCAGGATTGTATTTTTGAAATCGATGGTTCGCCCGAAGCCATCGGTCAGGCGTCCCTCTTCGAGAATCTGCAGCAGCATATTGGCCATATCCGGGTGCGCCTTTTCGATTTCGTCGAGCAGCACGACGGAATAGGGTTTCCGACGGATCTTTTCTGTAAGCTGACCGCCTTCTTCGTAGCCGACGTAGCCCGGAGGTGAGCCGATGAGCCGGCTGATACTGTGCTGCTCCATGTATTCCGACATGTCGAGGACCATCATCGCCTCCGGATCGCCGAAGAGGAAGTTGGCGAGAGCCTTGGCAAGGAGAGTCTTGCCGACCCCCGATGGCCCGACAAAGATGAACGAACCCATGGGACGGTTCGGATCTTTCAGGCCGGCCCGTGAGCGGCGGATGGCGCGGCTGGTCCTGGAGACCGCGAGATCCTGCCCTACAACGGTCTTGTGCAGTATCTCCTCGAGTTTTGCCAGCCGTTCACTTTCTTTTTCTTCGAGGTTGGAGAGGTTGATTCCGGTCATCTGGGAGATGGTGTCCCGTACCGTATTGGCCGTGACCTCGCCGTCGATTTCGCGGGAGCTCCTCTTCCACCTCAGGATTTCCTCGTCCTTGTTGATTTTGAGTCTCTCGACCTTGTCCCTGATGGAGGCGGCCAGCTCAAAGTCCTGGCTGTGCACCGCATCGTCCTTGTCTCCCTCGAGGCGATCGATGTCGACCTCGAGCTCGGTCAGGTCCGGCGGCCTGGTGGTTTTCTCCAGCCTCTCTCTCGAGCAGGCCTCATCGATCACGTCGATCGCCTTGTCGGGAAGATAGCGTCCCGAGATATACCGCTGCGAAAGCTCGACGGCCGCCTTGATCGCTTCGTCGCTGATGCGAATCCTGTGATGGCCTTCGAACCCATCCCGCAGCCCCCGGAGAATCTCGACAGCCTCTCCCTGGGAGGGAGGGTCGATGATGACGGTCTGGAACCGGCGCTCCATGGCGCCGTCTTTTTCTATATGTTTGCGGTATTCATCAAGGGTGGTGGCGCCGATGCACTGGATCTCTCCGCGTGAGAGCGGAGGCTTGAGAATGTTGGCGGCGTCCAGGGAGCTCTCCGATGCGCCGGCTCCCATCATCGTGTGGATCTCATCGACAAAGAGAATGATGTTTCTGGCCTCGATGACCTCCTTGATGATGCTCTTGAGGCGCTTCTCAAATTCTCCCCTGTACTTCGTTCCCGCCAGCACGGCGGCGAGGTCGAGATTGATCACGCGCTTGTCAGAGAGCATCTCGGGGATGTTGTGGTCCGCGATGCGCTGAGCGAGGCCCTCGATAATCGCCGTCTTTCCGACGCCGGGCTCGCCGATAACCACTGGGTTGTTCTTGGTCTTGCGGCTGAGGATCTGGATGATTCTCTGGATTTCTGAGTCTCGGCCGATCACCGGGTCAAGCTTGTTGAGCGAGGCCTGGGCTGTCAGGTCAATGCTGAATGAATCGAGGACAGCCAGCTTCGGGCCGCCGGTTTTCGGGAAGCTGTAGTTGTCCTGTTTCGGCTGTTCTTCGTCGGGGTTGGGGCCAAGCATTGACATGATAGTACTCTCGATGTTTTCTCCGTTCAGGCTGAGGTCGCGGAGTATTCGCGCTCCGGCCCCTTCCTCTTCCCTGATCACCCCAACCAGGATGTGTTCGGTGGAGACGAACGAATGTCCGTTGCGCGCCGCCTGCTCGCTCGCGATCTGGATGCATCGCTTGGCATGGGGGGTGAAGGGAATCGCATCTTCGCGCGCTCTCACCTCGACCCCGGCAAGGCTCTCTTCGATCAGGTGCTGCATCCTGTCGAGATCAACCTCTTCTTTCAGCAACGCCTGGATCGCTATGCTGCCTCGCTGGGATACGATAGCGTGGAGGAAGTGCTGGGTGTCGACGTAGTCGTGTGAACGATTACGGGCGGTCTCACCAGCCGCCAGGAGTATCTTTTCAGCTCGCTCAGTGAACTTTACAGCCATAAAACCTGTACCTTCCTAGCCTTGGTTTTTCTGCCTCGATGGCGCGAGGGTTCGACATTCGAGTCCTTTTCGAGCCGAAGAAATCTATCCTACCCAGTGAAGTTTGCAAGTCGTCCTGGAAGCGATAAGGCCAGATCCCGCATGATCAGGCGTTTTTTCCGCCTCTGTGCCCGTTTAAATTATTTAAGAGATGACCCCAATAATGCGAAAAATCGGGTTATGGGTATTCGCCGCGGGCCGGCCCGCCATCTGAGGCGGTCGGAAGCGGTTCGTGATTCGGAAAAGTGACAACCCCGAGGCGTGGAGCTGTCGGCTGGCCGGGATTTGGGGCGATCCAGAGATGAAAACAGCCGGTTTCCAGGGCAAAAATCGCCTTCAACGACCTGTTCCACGGAGTAAATACTCACAGTGAGTCAGGCGAGGGAGGCCTAAGCCCTTTTAACAAAAAGCCTTAAGGGCAAATGCCCGGTTGTGAAAAAATTGTGGAATTTGGAGTCGGTAGTCTTGACTGGAAATTCGACAAAGGCTATATTTGTTGCTGTTCGAGACGGGTAATACCGCTTCGGACCCAACTCTAAATATTAAGTTTCTCTTCACTTCTTTTCTAAGGGCGTCTTAACTCCTCTGAGACGTCCTTCTTTTTTGTCCGCATTTTCCTGCGCGGGCAATATCACAGGCCTGGAAAAACCTTTTCCAGGCAATGTGGCTCTTACCAGGCGCCTCCAACTCCCCAGGGGAGGGGATCAGATCCCGGCGTTGAAGACCTTCCACTCGTCCGCGAACCAGACCAGCTGTTTGATGTAAAAGATGAAGGGAACAGGAGTTCCGTCAATCTTCAACAGCAGCTTGCTCTGGCTCATGGTGGGCACCTTCTTCTTGAAGATGCTGTTGTTGGGGGTGAAGGTCATCTTGCCGGGGACAAATTCGTGCTCGAATTTCTTGTCCTTGACGGCCTTGAGCGTCTGGGTGACGGCATCCAGATTCTGCGACTCAAGCGAGACGCCGAGGATATTGTAGCCGCCACTGGTAAGAATGGCCTTCAGGTCCGCGTCGACGATCATGAATTTTTTGACCTCGTCGGGATTGCCAGTTTCAAAGGCCCTTCCCAGGAGGATCATCCTGTTCTTCAGGGAAGCCAGCAGCTTTTCTTCATCGATCCCCTCTGGGGGAGCCGCCGTTTTCGCAGGTTCAGGCACCTTCACGGTTTCCGGCGGAGGCGGGGGCTTCGCGACATTTCCTTCGGGTTTTTCAGGCGGCGCCTCTACAGGTTTCTTTTCCGGTTCTTTACCGGCGGCCGCGGCCACCGGCTCTTCAGGTTGGATGTTCTTTCGAAGCTGCTCGAGATCCCCAGGCAATTTCCTGGCCGGTTTCGTTTCGTTGGCCGGTTTTTCTGTGGGCGTGGTCGTCAATCCATTCGCAGGCTCCGGCGAGCTTTGCCTGGAGCAGGAGAAGAGGGTGCAGGAGAGAACCAGGAGGAAGCCGGGGGTTGATCTCCTGACGGCGGCGAAGGGGCTTCCGCCGGGTAAATAGAACTTAGTCATCCAGCTTGAACTCCATACCGGGTTGGGTAACCACCGCCCTTATCACGGGGCCTCTACCAGATACATTAAGATATTTCGGTGGCGGGGAATACCAGGGAGCGGAAAGTTTTTTCCTCCTGGCGGGTCTTCGCCGAGCCGTGGTTCGTCCGTTCACCTTCATTGACACTCCCCGGAGCCTGGACTACCATCCCGAGGGTGCTCGCCCGGGTCGAAAATTCGGAGGGCACCGGTATGATACCGGGTACGGGGCGATGCCTGTACAGCTCTGAACGTATGGCCTTCCGGCTTCAACCACGTTTTATTACGGTACCTGTTCTTCTTATGCTGCGATTCGAGATCCGGCAACACGGCAAAAAACCTTACCAGTTTGAGAGCGTCAAGAGCACGGTCTTTGTCGGGCGTGATCAGTCCATGGACCTGGTGCTGGATGACCCGAGGGTCTCGCGCCAGCACGCGGTCATTACCAGTAAGGATGGGAACTATTTCATCCAGGATGTGGGAGGGCGCAACCCGGTCCGGGTTAACAGGAAGGTGGTGGTTCGTCATCTTCTGCGGAAGGGAGACGCGGTTCTTCTGGGGAATACCCATCTGAAATTCCAGGAGGCGGGAGATGACCCTGCGGGAACCGACCTCAGCGGTGCAGGTGAAGCAGTCGATGATGCGTCAGCGGTCGTCGATGCCCGTGAGACGTTCCAGAATCTCAGGGACACGCCTGATATTCTCAGCTCGGAGAGGACGGTCTCCGGCACCGTCGATGATGAGGAAGATCTGGTGTCGGTTGGAGGGGCCGCCAGAAACCTGAGGATCCTGCGCAATTTCAGTGAGCTCATCAGGAACATTTCCGATCGCCAGCGGCTGCTCGAGTCGGCCCTGCACGCGGCGCTGGACAACCTCGATGTCAAGTATGGCTTCATTGGTCTGTTCGGGCCGGGAGGCGAGCTCGAGATCCGGGTGCAGAGGAGTCCGCGTGATCCCGCCGGGCCGATTTCCTACAGCTCCTCGATTGTCGAACGGGCGCAGCAGGAGGGAATCGCGATTCTCTTCGATGCGGAAGGAGACTCCGGCCCATCGCGAGCCGGGCTTGATTCACGCAGTCTCAAGCAACTGCAGATCTCCAGTGCCATGTGCCTGCCTCTGTTCAAGGCCGAGGAGGTCTATGGCGTTCTCTATGTCGATGACCGGGGCCGGGAGACTCCCTTCACGGAGGAGGATCTCTACTTCGCCAACATTCTCAGCAACCTGATCTGCCTGGCGGTGGAAAAAGAGGAACTCTATGAGCAGATTCGCGATGAGAACATCGAGCTGAAGACCATCCTGCACCAGAAGAATCGTTTCATTAGCGTCAGTCCGCAGATGAAGGAGGTTCAGCGCCGGGTCAAGCGGGTAGCCGGTTTCGATACGACTGTTCTGCTCAGCGGTGAGAGCGGCACGGGTAAGGGCTTGCTGGCCCGGGCGGTGCACGACCGTTCGATGAGGCGAGCCCGCCCATTTGTCGAGGTCAACTGTTCGGCTATCGAGGAGGGTCTGCTGGAACTCGAGCTCTTTGGCTGCGAGCCTGGCCATGATATCGCCGGGGTCGATTCCCGGGGCAAGGCCGGCAAGCTCGAGCTGGCGGACGGAGGGACGCTCTTTCTCGATGATGTCGATGGCATGAGCCTCGATGCCCAGGCGAAGATCCTGAGCGCCCTGGAGAAGGAGGCCGTTGATCGCCTGGGCTCGACCGCTGGAAGAGGCGTCGATCTGCGCATCATTGCCGCGAGCAACCGGCCGCTCTCCGCCTCCGTTGAGAAAAAGAGCTTCCGGGAAGACCTCTACTACAGGTTGAAGGTCTTCCAGATCGAGCTCGCGCCCCTGCGGGAGCGCCGAGAGGACATTCTCCCCCTGGCGCAGCATTTCCTCTCTGTTCTTCAATACGAGGATCGAGGCCCGGTCGATCTCTCGCCCCGGACCAAGGAGCTGCTCATGGCCTATCACTGGCCGGGAAATATTCGCGAGCTGAAACATTTTATCGAGGAGGCCTTCCTGGTTTCTAACGGTACCACCATCTACCCCGAGAACCTGCCGGATGATCTGCGGCGTGAGGACAATCCCCAGCCCTCCGGGACTCTCTCTGAGATCGAGGCTCAGCACATCAGGAAGGTTCTCCAGAGCGTCAACTGGAACAAGCGCCGCGCCTCGGAGGTCCTGGGCATCAACCGCTCGACGCTGTACGAGAAAATACGTCTCTACCACATCGAGAAACAGGAAGATCTGCCGCCGGGAGAGGAAGATGGGAGTCCCGGTTGAGCCGGGGGTTTTTGGCTTACAGGAGTTGGTTTCTTGACAAACCAGCGGTGGGATAATATTTACTCAGAGGCGATAATTATCCGTCTGTCGCCGCTCTCTTGCGGGCGCGGGCCTGGTGTCGTCGAGTCATCGAAATAGAATCTTTGAACAGGAAGGCTTCATGTCAGAATCAGTGAGTCCGGTAATCGAGGGAATGGGCGAACATATCAAGCGCACGGTCGAGCTGCTCGAAAAGACAGATCTCGATGCGGTCAGCGCCCTGGTCGATAAGCTCTTCGAAGCTTACCAATCCGGTACGCGTGTGTATATCTGCGGCAACGGGGGCTCGGCCGCCACGGCGAGCCATTTCTCCGAAGATCTCGCAAAGAGCACCATCAAGGATCAGGCGGTCCAGAAGCGTCTTCGGGTGAGCAGCCTGACGGACAGCGTTCCCTTCATCTCGGCGCTGGGCAATGACTGGGGCTATGACACCATCTTTCGGGAGCAGCTCGTGACAGTCGCTGAAGAGGGTGATGTGCTCATCTCCATCAGCGGCTCCGGCAACAGCCCGAATGTCGTCAGCGCCGTTCAATGGGCTTCGGAGAACGGGTTGTTTACCGTTGGCTTCAGCGGATTCAATGGCGGCAAGCTCAAGGGGATGGTTGACCTGAGCATTCACAGCCCGGTTCTCGATATGGAGATTGCTGAGAACACCCACATGGTTGTCGTGCATCTCGTGGTCAGCGGTTTGCGCGCGAGGATCAACGAGGTAGCCTGAAGCGTCCAGGCGGTTTGCTAATTCGGGGGCTCGGTTTTAATGGCAGAAAAGAACGGGACTCACGAACGTCCAGACGGCGCTTCCCTGCGTCTCTACGATGCCAATCTAAACCGTGCATCCGAAGGTCTGAGGGTAGCCGAGGACGTTTGCCGTTTTCATCTCGACCTGCCCGGCCTTGCGGCGGAGCTCAAGGAATTGCGTCACCAATTGCTCTCGGTCCCTCCCGGCGCAGGGCTTTCGAGAGAGGACCTTTTGCGGGCGAGGGACATCGAGGGAGATGTCGGGCGAGATAGCGCGACTCCGGAATCTTCCAGCGAGCCGGTCGATCTTACCGAGACGGCCTACAGGAACCTGCGCCGAGGCGCCGAGGCGATTCGTGTCCTCGAGGAGGTTAGCCGCAGCCAGGGCGGAGCCCCCGGAGTCCTGCAGGAGCTGCGTTACCGGGTTTATTCGATCGAAAAGGCCATGCTGAGCCTTGTTGATGTGACGGCGCGCCGCGGCGAGTTGCTCGAGGCCGCCCGCGTCTGCCTGCTGGCAACCGCTGAGACCTGCCCGGGGGACAAGCTTGCCGCCGTGGTACGGAGTTGCATTGATGCCGGGGCCGGGATGATCCAATTGCGCGAGAAGAACCTCGATGACAGTGAGCTCCTCGAGCGCGCAAGGGCCTTGCGGGAGGTCTGCTCGGCGGGGGGCGCGCTTTTCGTGGTGAATGACCGTCCTGACATCGCCCTGCTGAGTCACGCAGATGGAGTGCATCTCGGGCAGGAGGATCTCCCTCTTTCCCAGGCCCGGCGTATTGTCGGTGACAATGTACTCATCGGCCGTTCAACCCACTCTCTCGAGCAGGCCAGGGAGGCCGCGCGTGAAGGAGCCGACTATCTCGGCGCCGGGCCGGTATTCGAGACTTCGACAAAGGATGCGGGGCCTCTGCTTGGCGTGGACGGCCTGGGCGCCATCCTTGAAGGCGTGAGCCTGCCCGTTTTCGCGATTGGCGGTCTGACAGGTTCGAATGTTTCCCTGGTGCGCGAGGTCGGAGGCGAGCGGATTGCGGTCTGCTCAGCCGTTTTAGGCAGCCCCAGTCCTGAAAAAACGGTTGGCGGGCTTTGCTCGGTTCTTGCCTGAAAAGAGTGGTCTCCTCTTCTTCTAATCGCCTCGCTGCTCTATAATTCTTCGCATGAGTGAACACTCCAGACAGCGAATTCCCAGCATGCTGTTATCCCTGGTCCCCGGCTGGGGGCACGTCTACTGGGGAAGGGAAGCTCTCGGTCTCGGCATCTTTTCCGCAGCGGCGCTCGTGGGTTTCGGCTTTCTCAACACCTGGCTTGTCTACCAGGGAGCCGGAAAGACGACAATGGTCTGGGTTTTCGGGGTCGTCTTCTGTCTCGTCATGGCGGCCAACTGGATCGATATCTTTCTGCGTACCGATCCGGCCCGTGTTGGTGAGGACGATCGCCGGCGCAAGCTGTGTATTCAGCGCGGTACCGCCGCATATCTGCAGGGCGACCTCGACGTAGCTCTGGGAGAGTTCAAGGAATGCCTGAAGATTGAACCGAATTGTCCCGAGGCGCTTTTTCGTATCGGCGTCCTGGCCGCGCGCCAGGGTGACATCGAGATCGCCCGTACCGGCCTGCGCCGCGCTCTGCGTTACGATGTCGGAGGGAAGTGGACATGGGAAATCGAACACGAGTTTATTCGGCTCGATGCGGAGATGGCCGCGTCGGCGGAGTACGGCCATGACGAGGGGGAAGAGGAGGAGCCTCGTGAGGAAGCTCTTGATGAGAGCGCCCCCGAACCCGAAAGAGAGGAGGAGGCCGAGCACGCCTCGGCGTGAGGATGGTCACCTATAAAGATTCAGGGGTAGACATTGACGCCGGCAATGCCGCCGTCGAGCGTATCTCCAGTCACGTCCAGAGTACCTATACGCCGCAGGTTCTGACCGGAAGCCATGGGGGCTTTGCCGGGATGTTCCGGCTCGATTATCCCAGGGGGACCATCGAGAAGGACTTCAAGGATCCGGTCCTTGTTGCCTGTACCGATGGAGTCGGTACCAAGCTCGAGGTCGCCTACAGGATGGGGATCTCGAATACGATCGGGATTGACCTGGTGGCGATGTGCGTCAATGACCTCATCGTCCAGGGAGCGAAGCCCCTGTTCTTCCTCGATTACATCGCCGTGGGGAAGATGGAGCCTGATACGATCAGCGGACTGGTCGAGGGTATCGCCGAGGGCTGCAGGCAGTCCGGCTGCGCCATTCTCGGCGGCGAGACCGCCGAGATGCCCGGCTTCTATCCGCCCGGCCACTACGAGCTGGCCGGCTTCTCCGTGGGCGCGGCCGAGAGGAAGCGTCTTATACTCGGAGACCGGGTCGAGGCGGGAGATAAGGTCATCGGCCTGGTGTCGAGCGGTTTTCATTCCAACGGCTACTCCCTGGTGCGAAAGGTGTTTCTCGGTAAGCGCGCCAGCGCGAAGAGTCTCGAACGGGTTCTGCCGGGGTGTGACCGGCCCCTTGGCGAGACGCTGCTGGAGCCGACCCGTATCTACGTGAAGCCTGTTCTTTCCGTTCTCGATGCCTATCGGCAGAAGCGGCCGGTTCACGCCATCAGCCATATCACCGGCGGCGGGCTCATCGAGAATATCCCGCGCTGTCTTCCCGGCAATCTCGATGTGGTTATCCAGCGCAAGGCCTGGAAGCCGCCGGCTATCTTCACCCACCTCGCCAAGAGGGGTAAGGTTCCCAGGGCCGAGATGTACCGTGTCTTCAACATGGGGATCGGGATGGTGCTCGTGGTCTCGCGCCACTTCGCCGGCTCGATTCTGAGGCAACTCCAGGATGAGGGAGAGCCCGCGGTAGAGATCGGCGAGGTGGTCAAGGGCAAGGGCAAGGTGAAGTTCAAGTAGACCCGGGCAGGGGTTAGAGAGCCAGCTCGCCGGAGTAGACCTCGGTCGCCGGGCCTGTCATCCAGACATTGCCATCCCGTCCGCTTCCATCCCAGCGGATCTTGAGGTCGCCGCCCCGCAGGTGGACGACCGCTTCGCGGTCACACCAGTCGTTGAGCACGCCGGCGACGACGGCGGCGCAGGCTCCTGTGCCGCAGGCGAGGGTCTCGCCGCTACCTCTCTCCCAGACCCTGAAGTCCAGCGCGGTGCGCGAGCGGGGCACGACAAATTCTGTGTTCACTCTCTCCGGGAACCAGGGGTGGTTCTCAAAGCGGGGGCCCCATTCCTCCAGGGGCAACTGGCCCAGTTCCGGCAGCTCGACGCCTTCGGGAGCCCGGGTTTCATCGAGCCGGATGACGGCGTGAGGGTTGCCCATCGAGATGCCGGTAAGCTGAAAAAGCAGACCATCCATCTCCATCGGGATGCGGATAGCCGCCTCCTCCGCGTCTTCGCCATCAGTCAGCGGGACCTCGCCCCGTTTCAGGCCGGGGACGCCCATATCGACCGCTACCTCGCTGACCTTGCCAGCGGCGTTCGCCTCTATCAGCAGTTTTTTGGTTCCGGCATCGGTCTCCACCCGGAGTTCTCGCGCTTCGGCGATCCCGTGGTCATGGACGTACTTGGCAACACAGCGGATCCCGTTGCCGCACATCTGGCCTCGGCTTCCGTCCGCGTTGTACATCTCCATGCGGCAGTGGCTCCCGGCTTCGTCTGGCGGCTGGATGAGGATCAGGCCGTCGGAGCCGATTCCGAAGTTCCTGTCGGAGACCTTCCTGGAGAGTCCGGCGGGATCTTCGATGGTTGTTTCAAAGCCGTTGATATAGACGTAATCGTTACCGAGGCCGTGCATCTTGGTGAATTTCACAGTCATGCCCGGCATCTTAGCGGAAAAAATCGCCGTTCAGACTATTTTTTGCACCTGAGCGGCGTGGGCAGGATCGTCTAAACTGACAGGACACCGTTTTTTATTAAGGCTATGGACGATGATGTGTTTTTCAGAGGGCCGGTCGCGCTGGGGTAGAGGCCTTGTTGCGCTTATGCTGGCAGCCGCGCTATTGCAGCCAGGCGGTTCTATAGACGCCCTCCAGGATGAAAAGCCCGCCGAGGGCGGGGTGAAAAAGAAGAAGTCGCCCATTCCAGAGTTGGCGGCCGACCAGCTTCCGAAGCAGACGCGGGCGCGTCCCGATCCTGCGAAGTCCCAGGTCGAGCTCGATACGATCCATGTGACCATCGTTGAGATGGCCCAGACGATGGCCGGCAAACGCTACACTCCGCAGACGAGGGTGGTGCAGAACTATCTTGGCGAGTATCTCCGGCGGGCGGGCTACAGAATTGTCGAGAATCCTGCCAAGGCCCGCTACCGGGTGACCGGCAAGATCTCGACGATCTTCGATACGGAGCTTATCCTCCGCAACAAGATCATCGCCTGGAAGTATGCCGGGACCATCACCGCCAAGCTGCAGGATGCCAACGGCAAGGTTCTCCAGGAGATTGACATTCCCGAGGTCTTTCGACTCAACGTTAAGAGTGAAAAGTCGGCGATCTGGGATCTGCGCCGCTTCCTGGCCCATATTATCTATTCCGAACTCTGCCTGAAGGGAGATGAGCTGACCAACGGAAGAATCGTCAGCCTCATAGAGTCTCTTGCCGTCGACTCTTTTGACCAGGTGGAGGACATCGAGGCATCCGCGGTTGTCGAGAAGCTGGCGGACCACGGTCTCGAGGCGGTTCCCTATCTTCTGCAGGCGCTGACTGATACTCGGACCGTTATGGTCAAGGCGGCCTACCCGGGGCTGAAGGTACCGACCGATCTGAAGATCTACCATCTCGCCGACAAGACCCTGGAGGAGATTTTTCAGAAGGTGAGCAGGATGGAGTTGAAGACGCCCCCGCAGCTTCGCTTCTATATCATCGCGGGATGGGAAAACGAGTGGCGGCGCTTCTGTAAGCCTTTCCGGGAATCTCCAGAGGCCGACCGCCGCAAGCACGCCCTGCTGAAAAAATCGGCAGGCGCCGTGCCGGAGAAAAACCTCAGGGTTCTCGATTTCTCCCTCTACGGGAAAAAACCCGGCAAGGGCAAGGGTGGGGAGCCGAAAGAGGCCGATAAAGAGCCCTCGGAGGATAAGGCGGAGCCGAAAAAGCAGCCCTGAGCCTGAAAGCCCCGCTTTTTTGCAAGTCCCCTGATCGGGCTGTGTTGCAGTCTTCCTTCGGGACAGATATACTCGTCCGACTGGCTCTGTATTGTAACGATGGCATGGTAGCGCCTGTTTGAGCTTGCTCACGGCGCCGGCTGCCGCGCCTACCACTGGTCGAACAGTTTGCATCTGGAGGCAAAGAATGGCGGTAACGATTCGGATTCCCACTCCTCTGAGAAAATTCACCGATGGCAAGAGCGAGGTGGATGTAGAGGGAGGCACGGTCCGTGAGATCTTCGATGATGTCGAGAATCGCCACGGCGGCCTGAAGGATAAGATTTTTGACGATGCCGGAGAGGTCCGGCGTTTCATCAATGTCTTCGTCAATGGCGAAGATGTTCGCCATGCCGAGGGACTTGATACCCCGGTGAAGGATGGCGATGAACTGAGCGTGGTCCCGGCGATTGCCGGTGGACTGGGTTCCCGGCCCAGGCAGGTCTGAAGTATGGCAGGTAAAAGTTACGACGAGCTGCTCGCTGAGTATCGTGAGAGCATTCCCGAGCTGGACCCGGAGCAGGTCGAGGAGACCCTCGGCAACGAGGCAGATGTAACCATCGTCGACGTTCGTGAGTCCGACGAATACCGCGCCGGCCATCTTCCCGGAGCGGTCCAGTTGTCACGAGGGTTTCTCGAGATGCAGGCTGCCAAGAAGCTTCCTGATCAGGATTCCAGGATCATAGCCTATTGCGCCGGCGGCGTTCGGTCGCTCTTCGCGGCGAATTCCCTGCGGGTTCTGGGTTACACCAACGTCACCTCGATGAAGGGCGGTTTCACGCGCTGGAAGCAGAATGGGCATCCGGTGGATGTCCCCGAGGCTCTGTCCGACCAGGAGCGCGAGCGCTATGCAAGGCACCTCAGTATCGACGAGGTCGGCGAGGCCGGCCAACTGCTGATGAAGAAGGCAAAGGTGCTCTGCATCGGTGCCGGCGGCCTGGGTTCTCCGGCCGCCTTCTACCTGGCCGCGGCCGGAATCGGCACTCTCGGAATCGTTGATTACGATGTCGTTGATCTGACCAACCTGCAGCGCCAGATTCTCCATACCGATGCCAGGGTGGGGGATCCCAAGACGGACTCGGCGAAGGATACGCTCCTCGCGCTGAATCCCGATATCGAAATCGTTACCCATAACGAACGTGTTCATTCGACGAATGTCGATGAGCTGTTTGAGGGCTACGACATCATCGTCGATGGCTGCGACAATTTTCCGACCAGGTATCTTGTCAACGATGCCTGCTGCAAGCACGGCATTCCGAATGTGCATGGCTCCATCTATCGTTTCGAGGGCCAGGCGACCGTTTTCTGGCCCGGCAAGGGACCCTGCTACCGCTGTCTGTTCCCTGAACCTCCTCCGCCAGAGATGGCGCCTTCCTGCGCCGAGGCGGGAGTCCTGGGAGTACTTCCGGGTGTTATCGGGGTGCTTGAGGCGATCGAGGTGATCAAGATCATCCTGGGTAAGGGCGATCTGCTCACCGGCAGGCTGCTGACCTACGATGCTCTCGAGGCCAGGTTTCGTGAATTGAAGATCCAGGCCGATCCCGACTGCAATTATTGCGGTGAGGGGAAGGAATTCCCCGGCTACACCGACTACGCCCATTTCTGCGGCGTTTGAGGAGTGAAGCGCTTTTGTCGACACTTCCCCAGGAATTTCTGCCCCTGATCGAGGACGCGCCGGGCTTGTCGCTCATCGGCAATACGCCGCTGGTACCCATTGTCCTGCCCGGCCTCGACAAGCCAGGTGTCGAGGTCTACGCCAAGGTCGAGTATTTCAATCCCGGCGGGTCGATCAAGGATCGCCCGGTGCTCTGGATGCTGCTCAGCGCGATTCTCGATGGCCGTCTTACGCGCGAGCGTACGGTCCTGGACTCGAGCTCCGGCAACGCAGGCATCGCCTACGCGATGATCGGTGGCGCGCTGGGCTACAAGGTCAAGCTTGTCGTGCCCGAGAACGCCTCCGAGGAGCGCAAGAAACGAATCCTCGCGCATGGGGCCCAGTTGGACTTCACCGATGCGGTGGAGGGCTATGATGAGGCTTTGCGCGAGGTGCGTCGCCAGGCTGAGGCTGATCCCGATAAGTATTTCTTCTGTGATCAGTACAGCAACGAGAGCAATTGGCAGGCTCACTATAATATGACAGCGGTCGAGATCCTCGAGCAGACCGACCGCAGGGTTACCCACTTTGTTGGCGGAGTCGGAACCGGAGGTACGATCACCGGAGTCGGGCGTCGTCTGAAGGAAGAGCTTCCGGAGGTCGAGGTTACCATGATTCTCCCCGATGCCTTCCCCGGCATCGAGGGGCTCAAGCCCATGGAGACGGAGGACGATATTGTTCCTGACATCTTCGATGAATCGGTTGTCGACCGGAAGGTACAGGTGAATATCGAGCAGGCCTACGATATGTGCCAGGCCCTGGCTCGCGAGGGTTTTTTCGTCGGACAATCTTCCGGCGGTTACCTTCGGGGAGTCCAGGATGTCGTAGAGAGGATCGACGAAGGGGTTGTCGTGACCGTCCTCAATGACATCGGTGAGCGATATTTCAGCACCAGCCTCTGGGGTTGAGATGCCGCCGTCTCTCTTTTTTTCTCTTTACGGTCGTGACTTTCCTCCGGTTTGAGAAAAAAGTCCGCTTCGGCCAGACCCCCCATTCTGTAACTCTTTTGACTGCAAAGTGTTCCGTTAATACTTTCCGAATAGCGCGGAACCAGATGAGAAAGTTGCATTCTCATCGGAAACAGTCGAGCATATAGCCTCACTCGGCCTCTCTTCAGGGGTCGGTGTTTCTTTTTATACGCGCAAACGGAAGGATGGAGCCATCCCGGACTCACCGGGGGGGACGGCAGGAGACGAAATCGGATGGAGAGCAAAACCAGCGTTCATTCCATAGCTACCGTGAAGAAGGAAGACCTGCTCTGGGTCTACGATCTCATGGTCAGGGCGCGTGAACTGGACGAAGCTGAGATACGTCTGAGGCGTCAGGGCGCCTTTCAGTTTCAGCTCAGCTGTTCGGGACACGAGGCTATCCAGGCGGTGGCGGCGAAGCTGCTGCGTCCTGGTAAGGACTGGTTCTATCCCTATTACCGTGATCGTACCTTTGCCTATGGCCTCGGAATGACCCCGGCGGACCTTTTCCGGCAGCCCCTGGGCAAGCGGACGGATCCCAGCTCCGGCGGTCGTCAGATGCCGAACCACTTTGCCGCTCCCGAGTTGAACATCGTCAGCCAGTCCAGCCCCACGGGAACCCAGTTCCTGCAGGCGGTCGGCACCGCAGAGGTGAACAAAATTGTCAGGAGCCTGCCGCCGAACCCTTCTCTGCCTTCCTGTAGCGAGGACGAGGTGGTTTACGTCTCCTCCGGAGATGGAGCTACGAGCCAGGGAGATTTTTACGAGGCGATCAGCGCCGCTTCTTTGAACAAGCTTCCCGTACTCTTCGTCATCCAGGACAACGGCTACGCCATCTCCGTTCCAACCGAGGTCCAGACTCCCGGCGCCAGCATCTCCCGCACCTTCTCGGACTTCCCCGGCCTGTTTGTTCGCGAGATCGATGGGGTCGATGTTCTCGCCTGCTTTGATGGCCTTGGAGAGGCGATCGCGCATTGTCGCAGCGGCAAGGGGCCGGCGCTGGTGCATGCACGCGTGGTCAGGCTGAAGCCGCACTCCGATTCGGACGATGATTCGAGCTACCGGTCGAATTCGGAGAAAGAGGAGGACGAGAAGCGCGACCCCCTGCCGATCTTTGAACAGCTGATGGTGGAGCAGGGTCTCGTCGATTCCGAGGATGGTGAGCGTATCAGGAAGGATGCCCATGACGAGTTCCAGGACATCTACGATACGATCAAGGAAGAGGAGATGCCGGCCGCCTCGACAGTTTCCCGGTTTGTTTACAATCCGGAGATTGTCATCGATAAGGAAAATACTCCCGTTGTCGGCGGCGAGAAGATCACCATGGTCGAGGGAATCAACCGAGCCCTGGCCACCGAGATGCAGAGAGACCCCCGTGTAGTTGTCTTTGGTGAGGACGTGGCTGATTGTTCAAAGGATCAGAACCTGCCGGACGTTAAGGGAAAAGGCGGGGTATTCAAGGTTACCCATGGCCTGCAGGCTCGTTTCGGTTCAACCAGGGTCTACAACACCCCCATTGCCGAATCCGGCATTATTGGCCGGGCCATCGGTATGGCGGCAAGGGGCCTGCGGCCGGTGGTCGAAATACAATTCTTTGATTATATCTGGCCGGCCATGAACCAGATCCGCAGCGAACTTGCCATGATGCGCTGGCGTTCAAATAACGCTTTCTCCTGTCCGGTTGTCGTTCGCTGCCCGATCGGCGGTTATGTACGGGGTGGAGCTATTTACCACAGCCAGAGCGCGGAGTCGATGTTCTGTCAGTGTCCCGGTTTGCGGGTGGTTATGCCCTCCAACGCCAGGGATTCTATCGGTCTTCTGCGCACCGCGATGCGCTGCGGCGATCCGGTTCTGTTCTTGGAGCACAAGCATCTTTATCGGCAGCAGTATACTCGCGCTTGCGACCCCGGGGCCGACTATGCAATTCCCCTAGGCAAGGCCGCCACGGTTCGAAAGGGTGAAGATGTGACCATCGTTACCTACGGAGCCCAGGTCCAGAAATCGCTCGAGGCCGCCGAGCAGTTGGCTAGCGAGGGCTTTGAGGTTGAGGTTATCGATCTGCGCTCCCTGCAGCCTTACGATTGGGAGGCCATCAGCTCCTCCACCCGCCGTACCGGTCGCCTCGTGGTCGTCTACGAGGAGAGCCGGTCTTTCGGTTTTGGCGCCGAGATCGCCGCTCGAGCGGCGCAGGAGCTTTTCAGCTATCTCGATGCTCCGGTCATGAGGGTTTCGGCCAAGGATACCTACGTCGGATTCGCCCAGGAACTCGTGGATGCCTGCCTTCCCCAGGTAGCCGACATCTGCGAGACGCTGCGTCGTTCGGTCAGGTTCTGAGCATTCGCTGAAATTTTTCAGCGTTCTGCCCGGCATTTTTCCGGTGAAGGCTTGAAGAAGGCATCTGCATGCAGAGGCCCGGAGGACGTTTATCCTCGAGGATTGTGAGGTCTTTCACGAGACCGTCTGAAACCCATTACGAAAAAAAGGGTCTGGGGGTACTTTTTTTCTGCAATGACCGAGTCCTGAACTTCGTCTGATGGGATGTAAGAAATAAATTAAATCGCGACAGTATTTGTTCTACTCGTGACCGTTTGGTGACAAAGGTTTAGTACCTTACCGTGGCGAAAGGGCCGAGAGGCCCAAAGCATACCGAAGCCAAAGGGCTCCGGGAGTATCGGAGTCGAAAGGCTCCGGGAGTATCGGAGTCGAAAGGCTCCAAGGGCAATTGACGGGGGAACCGGGAGTTCCCGGCTGACTTGCATGGACCTGGAAAGCCAGGTGCTGTGCGGGGCTGGCGGAGCGACGACCCAACCCGGTTCTTTCAGTAAGAAAAGTTGCTGTCACTTCAACAGGAGGTAACGCGCGAAAACCGAGCACACAACAGGTTCCAGAGCCTGGTCTGCCCCATGAGGGGGACCGGAGACCTCATCGACCTGCTCGGCTGCGCAGACAATCCGGCAAAAGCGACGGCAACTGGAAGCAAACAGTAGAAAGGGGGTAGCTTATGAAAGGCAAGATTCCGAAGGCAGACCGAAGGGAATCAATCGGACGCAGAAAAAAATCTGCTAAGCCTAAAGCAGCCAGAAAAGCTCAGAACGGCAGGATTCCTCTGTCCTTTTCTGATCTCCAGATCCCAGTTCGGCCTCTCCTGAATGCCGAACAGGAACGCCGGGCCGGCGCGATTATTCAGACAAACCTGAAGCGCCTTGCTTATTTCCTGCCGCGTCATATAGGCGGTTATGGTCGTTATCTTACCCGGATGAACGAATTGGTCGTTAATGGCGGCCTGATGTTCACCTGGATGTCTCTCAGGGACCAGATGGCCGAGGATCTCAAGGCTGCGGCGGCTGCGCTGGAAAAGGCTGAAGGCTTCGCCAGCAGAAAGCCGTCTTCGGCGAAAGACGAGGCTAAGGCCTGGAAGCGTTTCGAGAAGGGCGTGACGATCCTTTCGACCTATCCGCTAGATCCTGAGACCACCTTCAATTGGGCTAAGGAGGTTTTAGAGAAACCCCTGGGCTCTACTGGAATCGCGGGGCTCTGGAAAAGCAATCGTATCGAACGGATCGTTCGGCGGATCTTCGACAAGCTCAACGCGGCTCGGGATGGGCTTGTCCTGCCCAACCTCCGGCTGGTGCTCAAGGAGGTCTTCCGTTATCACCCGGTCGGCATGAAACGCAGCGATCTCTTTCAGGAGGGAGTGCTTGGACTTCAGAAAGCGATTTTCCGTTATGATCCCACGAGAGGGACGCGTTTCTCGACCTATGCGACCTATTGGATTCGCCAGTCGATCCGTAAATCACTGATCGACAAGTCGCGAATGATCCGGGTTCCGCAGGGGGTACAGGAAAACCTTCGCAAGGAAGACTGCAAGCTCTCCGAAGAAGAGGCCGCCCGCATTCGGCGTGTCATGAGTGGGACCGTTCTTTTCTCATCCGCCGACAATGACGACGGGGGTGATCGCAACCTTTTCGTTGTGAGAGACACGAACGAGCATGCTCAGAGCGAGGTTCTGCACACCAATACGATTCCAAAAGAGATCATCAAGGCTCTCGATCGACTCGAGGGGAGAGAGCGAGAGGTTATCGCGAGGCGTTTCGGCCTTGAAGGTGAAAAACCTCAGACGCTCGAACAGATCGGGAACCGAATGAACCTCTCGAGAGAGCGAATTCGCCAGATCGAGAAGGAAGCCCTGGGGCACATGAAACAGATTCCAGGCTTGCAGGAGGTCTACGAAGATCTCGGCAAGGCCAGTTTCAACGGTTACACCTCGAAAAACTGAATTTGAAGACCGCTGGGATCAAAGCCCCGGCAGCAGGGATTCTGCGCGGACTTTCCCTGCTGCCGGGG
>Ga0066842_10000077_pt1 | contig 26242 bp, 17 predicted proteins | sample ETNtaG_19_FD_67289 | JGI IMG/M metagenome (GOLD analysis project Ga0066842, IMG submission 67289) | Marine microbial and viral communities from oxygen minimum zone, Eastern Pacific Ocean - ETNP201302PF86A | ecosystem: Environmental > Aquatic > Marine > Oceanic | place: Pacific Ocean: Eastern...
ATCAGCCCTCTCGACATGGAGCGGGAATTCGCTCTCACAGGAGGAAATATTTTTCATGGAGCGATGACTCCCGACCAGCTCTTCTTTCAGCGGCCCGTCGGCGGCTGGGCGCGCTACAGGACCCCGCTGGAGGGTCTCTACCTCTGCGGCGCCGGGGCCCATCCCGGCGGCGGAGTTCTCGGGGCCTGTGGACGCAACGCGGCGAGGGCCGCCCTGGCCGACAGCTAGCGGCTCAGATGATCCCGTGGAGCGGGCCGCCTTGAGCGGCAAGCCGGTCGACATTTCTTGAAACTGCCGGGTCTTCGATGAGCGGTGGAGCGTGGCGCGGTTTGATGCGGGCATCGATCACCATGGGCCCGCGGCACCCCCAGTGCTTGTGCTCGATGAAGCTACCAGCGCCGTGCAGGTCGTGGGAGGGGTTTGACCGGGTAAAGGTTACCCAGAGGAAGTTGCTCGTATTCCTGGCGCAGAATTCCGAGTCTTCCGTCAGCACGACCAGGGCGATGCCGCCTGAGATCCCGGTGTCGCCGAGCCGGGCGGCGAGCGAGCCCGCCTCCTCCCTCGAGCTTTCTTCATCAAGGGCCGGAGGGGCCTCGATGATGAGCACTCCGGGAAGCGCCATTCGCGGATCCCGGAATCCATCGGGCAGGCTGAGCTTGCCGGGGACGGCCGTGTCGAGCTCGCGCCTCTTCTTTCCGGCCGCGGCAATCACCAGCTTGGAGCCGGAGTTCAGGCCCGCGCCGCTATAGTCGAGTGTGTCGATCGTCGTGCGGGTCTGGAAATGCAGGTCCCGTTCGAGGTCGACTCGCTCGAGTATGTGTCGAAGGAAGCCCTCGACATTCGAGGCATCGAGGTCCGTATCGTCCTCGCGGGCGGCGATGAGGAGGTACTTGGCCAGGGAGGCCTGTGAAAAACCGAGCACGGCGTTGGCGATGGTCAGGAGCTCCCGCGGCTGGCGCTCAGCGTAGGGTACGTAACGTTCGCTGCCGATGGCCAGCATCAGTGGGTGCACCCCCGCGGCGTCGACTGCGTGCATGGCATGGAGGCCGGGGATCTCCCGGGGCACCAGGGGAGCAGTCAGGTCGTGGATCAGGGCACCGAAGCTGGAATCTTCCTGGGGTGGACGTCCGACAACGGTGAAAGGCCAGATGGCATCCCGGCGATGGTAGACGGCCTCCACCTTGAGGACCGGGAAGTCGTGCTTCAGGCTGTAGTAGCCCAGATGATCACCGAAGGGTCCCTCGGGTCTGGAGGCCTCAGGGTCCACCGTACCGACGATGCAGAAGTCCGCGTCGGCTGAGATGGCGTAGCCGTTTTTGCGCGCCATGCGGAAGCGGCGGCCGCCCAGCATGCCGGCGAAGACCAGCTCGCTGAGGCCCTCCGGCATTGGCATCACGGCGGCGAGGGTGTGAGCCGGCGGGCCGCCAATGAAGATGCTCACCTTCAGGGGCTCCCCCCGTTCGATGGACGCGGCATGGTGAACTCCAATGCCTCGGTGGATCTGGTAGTGGAGGCCGACCTCGCTGTCGGTCGCGTAGTCGTTGCCGGAGAGCTGGATCCTGTACATGCCGAGGTTCGAGGTCAGCGCTTTCGGCTGCCGCGGGTCTTCGGTATAGACCTGCGGCAGCGTGATGAAGGGGCCGCCATCATCGGGCCAGCTCTTGATCGCCGGCAGCTGTGAGATGGTCGTGCGGTTGGCGAGCACCGCCCCTCCCCAGGCCTTCTTCGGCAGAGATCTCCAGGCTGTGAGCGGAGCCGAGGCGAAGGTGAAGGGGTGCCTGAGGGCGGCGGCCGGATCGGCCTTGAGCTGGAGAATCTTGCGAACCCGCTCGAGCGTGCCGCGAAACAGGAACCTGCAGCGGTCCGGGGTGCCGAAGAGATTGGCTAGCGCCGGAAAGGGCGAACCCTTGATGTTTTCAAAGAGAACGGCGGGTCCCTCCGCCGCATAGAGCCGCCGCTGGATCTCGGCCAGCTCCAGGCAGGGATCCACCTCCGCGGTGACACGCACCAGGTGACCATTGCGCTCGAGGTCAGTGACGCAGCTCTTCAGGTTTTTATAGGACATGGCAGCTCTCGTTATTTTTTCGCAGGGACATTTTGTTACTTCTGTCCGCAGTGTCTATTCTTTCTCGGGTCAAAACCTCTACTTGTTGGAAGAAATCATATGAGTGATGAACTGCTTGAATGCGTTGAACGAGAGCCGGCGGCGCCCGCGAGGTCTTCTATTATCTGGCTTCACGGCCTTGGAGCGGACGGTCACGACTTCGAGCCGATCGTTCCCGAACTGGGCCTGGCCGAGGATCTGGCGGTTCGCTTTATCTTTCCCCACGCGCCCGAGAGAGCGGTTACCATCAACGGGGGGATGGTCATGCGCGCCTGGTACGACATTCTCGGGATGGATATTCGCCGGGATGAAGACATCGAGGGGTTGCGGACCTCTGAGACGCAGGTGCGGGCCCTGGTGGAGCGCGAGGTCTCGCGCGGGGTGAGCGAGGAGCGGATCGTCCTGGCGGGTTTTTCACAGGGCGGCGCGATCGCGCTGCAGGCCGGGGTACGCCATCCCCGCAGGCTTGCCGGCATCATGGCCCTTTCGACCTACCTCACCTTGCCTGAACAGCTTGAATCGGAGGCTAACCCGGCCAATGGAGACTGTCCGATTTTCATGGCCCACGGAACGCAGGATCCGGTTGTTCCCTATGAAGGCGGTCAGCTCTCGCGGCAGGCGCTCGAGGCGCAGGGCTACGAGATCGAGTGGAGGGAGTACCCGATGCAGCATTCGGTCTGCGCGGAGGAAATCGCCGATATTTCCTCCTGGCTTACCGGGGTGCTGACCTAGGAGGCTTCCCATTTATTTTCTCCAGGAGTACTCTACCCTGTCGGCCCTGGCCGGCTCTTTTCATTCAACGCACTCATCCAAGAGGTTCTGACCAGTGAAATACTTCCTGCTTTGCGTTCCCCTCGCCCTTCTTTGCAGTTGCTGTACCCAGCCGGCGGTCCAGGGCGAGTTGGTCAACGAGGTTGATTCTTTTCTCGCGTCCTATACCGAGACCTACCTCGGGCTCCAGGCGAAATCCGCCGAGGCTGACTGGAGCCTCAATACGAAGATCGTCGATGGAGACAACAGCAACTCAAAGGCCTACGAGGAGGCCGAGGGAAAGGTGGCCGAGTTTACCGGTTCGGTCGAGGTCATCGAGAAGGCGCGGAGGTACCTCGAGGGCCGTGCCGGGTTAAACGACCTGCAGGTGCGCCAGCTCAAGGCGATCCTCTACGCGGCGGCGAGAAACCCGCAGACCATGCCCGGGCTTGTGAAGGCGCGTATCAAGGCGGATGCCGCGCAGACCGAGGCTCTCTTTGGCTTTGATTTCAAGATCGATGGCAAGTCCGTGACCACCAACGAGATCGATCGGATTCTCGAGGAGGAGGATGACGAACAGGTTCGCCTGGCCGCCTGGAATTCTTCGAAGGAGGTGGGCAAGGGACTCAAGAAGGGTCTCGCGGGCCTGGTCTCGCTTCGCAACCAGACCGTGCAGGCGCTGGGCTATAAGGATTTTTTCCAATACCAGGTCTCCGATTACGGCATGACCGTTCCTGAGATGATGGAGCAGATGCGCCGCTTCGCCCGCGAACTGCGTCCTCTCTACCGGGAACTTCATACCTGGGCCCGCTATCGACTGGCGAAGAAGTTCGGCAAGGACGTGCCGGAGCTGCTTCCGGCCCATTGGCTTCCCAACCGCTGGGGACAAAGCTGGGGCGCCATGGTCAAGGTCGAGGGTTTCGATCTTGACGGTACGCTCTCTTCTTTCAAACCCGAACGGCTGGTTCGCCAGGCGGAAGATTTCTACGTCAGCCTCGGCTTCGAGCCGCTTCCCGGGAGCTTCTACAAGCGATCGAGCCTCTATCCTCTGCCCGAGGGGACGGCCTACAAGAAGAACAACCATGCCAGCGCGTGGCATATGGATCTGCAGAAAGATGTTCGCTGTCTCATGAGCGTCGAACCCAACGCCCGCTGGTGGGAGACGACCCACCATGAGCTCGGGCACATCTACTATTATATCGAGTACACCAGCCCCCGGGTGCCGCCGCTGTTGAGGGAGGGAGCCAACCGGGGCTTCCACGAGGCGATCGGGAGCCTGCTCGGGCTGGCCTCGATGCAGAAGGGGTTTCTGCAGGGGCGCGGGCTGGTGCCCGCCGATGCCAGGGTTGACGAGATCCAGACTCTGCTCAAGGAGGCTCTCGATTTTGTCGTCTTCATTCCCTTCTCCACGGGAACAATGACCCACTTCGAGCACGATCTCTACGCCGCCGCTCTTCCTGTTTCGAGCTACAACGAGAGGTGGTGGAAGTACGCGGCCGAGTTCCAGGGTATCAGTCCGCCGGTCGAGCGGGGTGAGGAGTTCTGTGATGCGGCCTCCAAGACCCACATCAACAACGATGCCGCTCAATACTACGACTACGCGATCTCTTATATCCTTCTGCACCAGTTCCATCGTCACATCGCGCGGAAGATCCTGGACCAGGAGCCGCGCAATACGAACTACTACGGCAACAAGAAGATCGGTGCCTTTCTCGGCTCCATCCTGAAGCTCGGAGCGACCCGGGACTGGCGTACAGTCCTGCAGGAGAGCATTGGAGAGGATATCAGCGCGGAGGCGATGCTCGATTATTTCGAACCGTTGCTTCAATACCTGCGCGAGGAGAACGCTGGCCGGCGTCACACCCTCGGCGACATCTGAGGCCGCCTGAGATTACTCCTGGACGGCACGCTCGAGCAGAAGGCGTCCGTAATCGCTTCCCTCCAGCTCCTCGGCCAGCGCCTTGAGCTGGCCGCGATCGATGAGGCCCATCCGGAAGGCGGTCTCCTCGATGGAACCAGCCAGCAAGGAGCGACTTTTTTCGAAGGCCATGATCTCAGTGGATGCCTGGAGCAGCGATTCGTGGGTTCCCGTGTCAAGCCACCGGGTGTCCTCCGGTAGAGTCTCTACCCGCAGTTGTCCCCTGTCGAGATAGGCCTGGTTGACGTCGGTAATCTCCAGCTCGCCGCGCGCGGAAGGCTCCAGGGAGCGGGCGATTTCGACCGCCTGGCTGTCGTAGAAATAGAGGCCGGTTACCGCCAGGTTGGAGGCGGGCTCGGCCGGCTTCTCAACAAGCCTCACCGGCGCGCCGCCGCCGTCAAGTTCCACGATCCCGAAGCGTTCGGGGTCTTCGACCTCGCAGGCGAATACGGCGGCGCCCTCCTGCCGCCTGCCGGCTCGGTCGAGGCAATCGGCGAAGCCTGCTCCGTAGAAGACATTGTCGCCCAGGGCCAGGGCGACCCGCTCGTCTGCCGCGAAGTCGGCTCCGATGATCAGGGCCTCGGCGATCCCGCCGGGCCGCTCCTGGGCCGCGTAGCGGATGGAGATTCCAAGTTTCGAACCATCGCCCAGCAGGCGCTCAAAGAGCTGGCGGTCGCCGGGTGAGGTGATCACCAGCACCTCCCTGGCCCCGGCCAGCATCAGGGTCGACAGGGGGTAGTAGACCATCGGCTTGTTGTAGACCGGCAGCAGCTGTTTGTTGAGCGACGCGGTGAGCGGCAACATGCGGGTGCCGGAGCCGCCGGCGAGCAGGATTCCCTTCATATGGTTTGTTCCGTTCCTGCCCTGTGGGGTTTGCGAGTGAGAAACCAGGACGACTCCAGCCGCCTGTAGAAAGAGATACGGATCGGGAGGCGATCATCTTCAAAATGTTTTCACGGGGCTGAAGGGAGCCTCCTCTCTGTGCTTCGGCAAGGATCTATACCAGCTTCAGTGTTTTCCTCGCAACCCATTCCATTACCAGCAGGGAGACGAGGAGTATCGCGAGGATCCAGGGGTGGTCCAGGGCGGCATAGGTATAGGTCCGCTCAATTGTACGTGTTTTTTCGGGCAGACGTTCGATGGCGTTTGCGGCCTCGGACAGGTGGAGGTAGACGCCTCCGGAAAGCTTGGCGATGTCCTCCAGGCTCTCGTTGTCGCAATAGATGTCGAGAGTCTCATCCTGGGTCGGCGGCTCGATGGCGAAGAGGATCCTGGCCCGGTCCGGGCTGGACGAATAGCCTGCGATGGTCGAGACATCGAGCGTCAGCTCAAACTCGCGGAAGCCGCCGGTCTTTTCCGCCGCGGCCAGGCCTGTGTCTTCGAGAAGGGGCGCGTATTGAGAGGCCGGGAGGATGCCCTGGTAGCGTCCGCCGCTTTCGGGAACGGGCTTGAGCCGCAGCCGAAGCTGTTTCTGAGGAGAGGAGAGCGGCCGGATGACCGCGTCGACCAGGCTCCCGGAGGCGGCCTGCCCGTCGTGATTCTCGAGGAGCGCGGAGATCTCGATGTCTTCGGGAAAACGATAGACCGCCTTGTTGGTTCCCAGGCGCGCCAGGCTGTCGGCTGCGTTCAGCTGTTCGGATACAGCCCAGCGAATAACCGCTCCCCAGAATCTTCTGTAGAGCAGGTCGCCGAAGCGCAGCCGCCATCTCCAGGTTGAGTCGATTCCACTGTAGAAAACCTTGCCGGTTCCGAACTTCCGGGACGCGAGCACCGGAGCCTTTTCCTCGCCCGCTGTGACCAGGAGGCGGCTTCCCTCCACGATGCCGGCCGCCGGATGATACCACCGGGGCGACGGAAGCAGCTCCCAGAGCTCGAGGTTTCTCTGCCGCCCTGGAAGAAGCCTGCAGAGCTCGGCCTCTTCCCCCGCGGCCGTCAGGGAGAGCGCCGCCCCGTCCCGGGCCAGCTGTGCCCCCAGCCCTCGGCCTGGCGGCGGAGATGCCAGCTTTACCGGCAGCAGCTCCTCCAGGGAGGTTCCAGCCCAGGACGCCGGCATTGCATCCGGCCCGGCCACCAGGACCAGGGTTCCTCCTCTCGCCTCCACGTACTCACGCAGGTTTTTCCGCAGATGCCCGTCAAAGAGTTCCGGCTCGACGTCTCCAAGTATAACGGCATCGTATCGAGCAAGCTCTTCAGGGCTTGTCGGGAAATCTGGCGGCAGCTTTCTTCTCGGAGGAGCGGGTACCAGGTGAGAGTCGAGGGAGATCTTGTCATCCCGGTCCCAGGTATTCTTCAGGTAGCGGTATTCCCATCTGGGCGAGCCCTCGAGATAGAGCACCCTGGCCTCGTCATCGAGAACCTCCAGCCAGGTCTCGCGCCGGTTGTTTTCCTTGAGAGCCTCTCCCTTGACACCCTCGAAGCCGATGCTCAGCTTGTGCCTGCCGGGTTCGTCCATCGTGAACCGAAGCGGCCAGTGGGAGATTTCCGTTCCCGGGAGCTCGTCGATGAGAAAGGAGGCCAGCTCCTTCCCGCCCTCGAGGACATTCACCTTGACCTCCGCGGTCTTGATACCCGTGTTCTGAAGAGTGATCTCAGCGCTGATTTCATCTCCTCTGAAGACCCTGCGGGGCGCCTCCAGGGCCTTGAGCACGAGGTCCGGGGGACGCTCGGTTTTGCCGACTCCCAGGGCGACGATGGGAATACCAAGGGCGCCAAGCGAGCGGGCGGCTTCCCGGGGATCTTCGGGGGCATTGTGATGTCCATCCGTTACCAGGATGATTCCCGCCAGATCTTCACGCCGCGCTCTCAGGGCCTTCTGCAGGAGTGGAGTCCCCAGGTCTGTTCTTCCGATGTTGTCGAGCGAGAGGCTGTTCGGCCCTTCCAGGGGCTCGATGGTATCTGCCAGGGAATGAAGGGACAGATCAAAGCGGGCCTCGAGGTCTTCAAGCCAGGGAGATGAGAGCAGGCCGCGGACCGCGTCTATCCTGGAGATGGGGGCGGTCGCGCCCTCGACATCCTCCAACCCCATGCTTGCGGATGTGTCTACGATCAGCAGGACGTCGCCGCGTTTCTGTTCGGTGGCCGTCTCTACCAGGGCGGGGTCGAGGAGTATGAAGATGATGGTGCCCAGGAGAAGAAGCCGCAGGAGGGTCAAGGTCCAACCTCCCAGGCGCCCACAGCTGCGGCGGTCGGTCCTGTAGAGAACGATCGAGGCGCCGGCAGCGGCGGCAAACAGGAGGGGGAGAGCCCACAGTGGAAGCCAGCCTGTGACGAGGGTCATGAGGAGCCTCCTGCCTGCTGCGGCGCTCTCGACGAGGCGAATCCCCTGAGAAGAACAAGCTCGCACAAGAGGAGGAGCAGGCCGGCCAGGAGGGCGTAGGGCCAGTGCTCGAACTCGACGATGACGCTCTGCCGGAGGCCGGGCCGGCCCTGGGAGTGTCTCAACCTGTCGGCCCCGAGCTTTCGCTCCAGCAACTCCAGGGAGTCGGCATCGATTCGCTCGAGGTTCGATTCAGCGGGATCCATATTGACCGCCAGGGTTACAGTCCGCTTGTCGTTGTTCTCCTGGCCGATGTCGAAGGAATAGAACCCGGTTTGCGCGGTTTTCCGCCAGGAGACACCTCTTTTTCCGGTCCCGGCGGAGTCGGCGATTTTCTCGGTTTCTCCATCCGGCAGGGTAAGGCGGATTTCCGCATTCCGTTCGCCGGTCTCGAGCTCCACCTCCAGGCTCCCTCCCTGGTTGCAGCCGATGGCGAGAGAGGAACCCAGGGCCAGGTAGCGGATCAATCTGTGGAGGAGGGGAACAAAGAGCGGGGTGCGCGGCAGGTCGGTGTCGGCGGGGTTCGCCCCGGTGGCGAAGAAGATGATCCTGCCATCGGAGAGTGAATGTTCGATGATCCAGGGCGACCCTCCGCTCGTTTTCGAAAGGATGACCGCCTTTTCCTTTACCGGTCCGGTTGTCCAGCAGCTTCTTATCGCCAGCCGGTCCAGGTCCGCTTCTGAGACCCCCTTGAAGACCGAAAGGACCGGATGCTCGAGGTTCACCGCGACAGGGTGGTAGGCTTCGCCAGTCTCCGCCTTCTGTCGCTTCAGCAGCGCGGCGGGAAGAAGTCCCCTCCCCCCCTGCCAGAGCCGGTTGTTGGCGAAGAGCCGATCGGTTTCCGCATCGGCGAAGACCAGGAGACCGCCTCCCCTGCGGACGAAGTTTTCGATAAGCTCCAGCTCCCGGGGTTCGATTGCTGGAATTCCAGACAGCACGAGGACCCTGGACCTGGACAGGATTCCGCTCTCGGCGGAGCCGAGAATCACCGGCCGGAAGATGACCTTGGGGGGCTGGCCTTCTCCATACCTGGGAAAGAGGGCCAGGTCGAGCCAGTGGCCTCCGCCGGCCCGTCCCTTATCGGGAGAGTTCTGGATGATAGGCACCTCGAGCCGGTCGAGTACCTCGACCACGAGATGCCGCGCATCATCGCCGGGAAGGCCATCTCCCGCCCCTTCGCCGACAAGCTCGGCGCTAACCCTGGCCGTTCCAGCGCTGGAGAAGCGATGGCTGAAGGAGAGCTCCCGGACGGCCGGTCCCTTCTCTTCCAGCGGTCTGCTGGCGATGACCTCGCCATTGACGGTGACTCTCAGATGGAGGCCGCTGGCTCCGGGAGCCGGGGCCACCCGGGCGTGAAAGCCAATCGCGGAGTCGGTTCCTGTGACCAGCGAGTCACTCTTGAATTCGACAATCCGGTGGTTGGAGGTCTCTGGAGCTCCGCAATCTACCAGCGTGATGGACGGAGCCGGATCGAGCGCGGCGAGTCTTGAGGCGAGGAATTCGAGGTTCCTCTCCTCCCTGGCCGGAAGACTGTCGGCCTGGTGGTCGGTGAAAATGTAGATCTCGCGTATGTCGGTTGACAGCAACGCGGTCTTTCCGATCGCATTGTCGATAGCGTGAAGAAGGTCGAAGGGGCCGCCGCCGAGCTCGAGATCCTCCAGCTCAAGGCGGGTTTTCTCCAGGTCGAAGAGGCTATCTCCAGGCGCCCGATCGGCAGCTCGAGGTGACACGATGAGCGCGGAGTCCGTCGGCTGGAGCTCATCCAGGAGCGCCCGCGCCCGCGCCTTGGCCCTCTTCAGAAAATCGCCGGATTCTTCAGCCGGGCTGTAGGACATGCTGAAGCTGGTGTCGAAGACCAGCACCAGGCCGCGGTTCAGAGAGCTCGATGAGCTGAGCTCTCTTTCGACCCTGGTGGCTGGTCCCAGGAGAGCGTAGACCACCAGGAAGAGAGCGAGGCTGCGTACCAGGATGAGGAGTGCCTCCCGCAGGCGGATCCATCTCAGCCTGGCGCGCTGGCGGGTGAGAAAGAAACGCAGCGCGGGCCAGTCCATCCGCCGCGCCCTGCGCCGATCGACGAGATACAGGAGTGTCGGCAGGAGCGCGAAGAGCAGCAGCGGCCAGAGATAGGGGTTGTGGAAAGTGTCCGGGAGTGGGTTCATCGCTGCCTGGACCGGAGATGGAGGAATCGTCCGAGAGTATTGGCGAATGGAGCGCTGGTGTCGAGGCAGAGGTAGTCGACCTCAGCGGCCGAGCAGCCCTTGCGGATCGCCTCCTGGTGCTCGATGAAGTTTTCACGGTAGAGCTCGGCGAGCTGGCGGGCATCGAGGCGCATCTCGATCGACGGATCCTCGATATCCCTCAGCACCATCCAGCTGTTGAAAGGCAGCTCCTTCTCGCAGGGGTCGAGCACCTGGAGGACGATGACCTCGCTGCCGCGCTGGCGCAGCTGGGAGATCCCCGACAGCACCTTCTGCTCGTCATCGAGCAGGTCGGAGATGAGTATCGTCAGGGAGCCTGGGTCGACGCGTTCGGCGAGCTGGCTGAGAACCTTTGAGAGGTCCGTCCGGCCTTCGGCCCGAGCTTTCTCCATGGCTCCGTAGATGCCCGCGAGGTTTTCGGCTGAGGCCCTGGGGGGAATGTGCTGCTCGAGTGATTCACCCGCGAGGGCCAGCCCGACAGCGTCACGCTGGCCCAGGAGGAGATAGGCCATCGCCGCCGCCAGGCAGGATGCGTAGCGCAGCTTGGTGATCTCTCCGCTCGAAAAGCTCATCGAGGCTGAGGTGTCGAGGACCAGGGTGGCGCGCAGGTTGGTCTCGTCCTCGAATTGCTTGAGATAGAAGCGATCGGTGCGGGCGTAGCTGCGCCAGTCGAGGTGCTTGAGGTCATCGCCGGGTACATAGGGCCGGTGCTCGGCGTATTCTATCGAGGAGCCCCGGGCGGAGCTTCGGTGGAGACCTCTGAGGAAGCCCTCCGCGATCTTCCGGGCCACGACCTGCAGCCGCTCGAGCTGCGCGACGGAGCCTGGATCGAGGAAGTCCCGCAGTTCCGTCATCGGTGGTTCAATCCTTTGTATTTTCCCTGGTGAGATCCTCCAGGAGCCTGTTCACCAGGCTCTGCGGCGTGATTCCTTCGGCATCCGCGTTGAAGTTGGTGATCAGCCGGTGGGAGAGAACGGGTACAGCGACGCGGGCGATATCCGCAAGGTTGACGTGGAAGCGGCCGCGGAGAAGCGCCCTGGCCTTGGCCGCTGTCATCAGGTACTGGGCCGCTCGCGGCCCCGCTCCAAAGTTCAGGCTGTCGCGAATGTAGCCGGGGGATTCAGACTCTTCCGGACGTGAGCGGCGCACCAGCTTGAGGGCGAAGCGGTAGACGTGGTCGGCGGCCGGAACCTCCGGAACCAGCTCCTGGATCCGGATGATTTCCTGTTCTGAGAGTACCGGAGACAGCTCGATCGATTCAGGCGCCCTGGTGCGCTTCATGATCTCGAGCTCCTCCTCTTCCTCGGGATACCCAACCCGTATTGAAAATATAAAGCGGTCAAGCTGCGCCTCGGGAAGGTTGTAGGTGCCTTCCTGCTCGATGGGGTTCTGCGTGGCGACAACGAAGAAAGGCGACGGCAGCTCCGCGGTCTGCTGGCCGACGGTGACCTTTCGCTCCTGCATCGCCTCAAGGAGTGCGGCCTGCGTCTTCGGCGGGGTACGGTTGATCTCGTCCGCGAGCAGCATGTTCGCGAAGATCGGTCCCTTCATGAAGTGGAAGCCGCGCCGGCCTGATTCCGGGTCTTCCTGGAGGATGTCGGTGCCGGTGATGTCAGAGGGCATGAGGTCGGGCGTGAACTGGATCCTTCTGAAGCTTAGATTGAGAAGTCTCGCCAGGGTAGAGACCAGCAGGGTCTTGGCCAGGCCGGGAACCCCGATCAGGATCGAGTGTCCGCCGGCGAACATGGCGATGAGCATCTGCTCGATCACCTCGTGCTGGCCGACGACGACCTTTCCAAGCTCGTCTTTCAGCCGCGCGGCTGAGTCACGCAACAGCTCCGCGGTGTCGTTGTCGGACAGGTTCTTCACGGCCGGGGCGCCGGGTTCCTGGGCTCTAGACGTTTCGGGGCCTGGTTCGGGGGTTGTCGGGTCCGCCATTTCAATCTCACGGTGGTTTGCTTTGGTCGCTGTTTGCCTGAGGTTGTCATATTACCATGAGTTTACATGGTGGCGAGAACACCAACCGGTCTCCATCAACAGATGGACACCTTCACGGGAGCGTGAAATAATATAAGGCCTGCCCGGGAGAGGATCTGTCGGGAAAGAAGACCGCTGAATATTTCCAGGCCGCAGGCCAGCCGCGGCTTGATAGAGAAAACGGGAGAAACGAGATGCTTGAGGTTATCTGTAACGGATGTGGCGCCAAGTACAAGGCGCCGGAGAAATTTGCCGGCCGCAAGATGAGCTGTAAGGCCTGCTCAGAGGTCATGCTGATCGGGGAAGAAGCAGCCCCTGAGGTCTCGTCCTCCCCGGTCGAGGAAGAGGTTTCCCAGGCGCCGGTCGCTTCCAAGAAGAAGCCTTCCTTCAAGAAGGGCGGTATCTCGGCGCGAAAAGGCGATAAGAAAGCTTCTTTCAAAAAAGGCGGTTTCTCGAGCTCGAAGGCCTCCGAGGATTCGGGCCGCGGGTCCGAGGATCAGGCTGCCGGAAGCAAGAAGAGCCCTGCCATGCTGGTCGTCATCCTGCTGCTGGTGGTGGGTGGACTCGTCGCGGTCGATTTCTTTGTCACCAATATGGTGATCGGAGGGAAGGCTCCGGCGTCTAACCAGGAGGTCGCGGTCGTTGATGGTTCCCCCGAGGAGGATCCTGCGGAGGAGCCAGAGTCTCCAGCCGAGCCCGGGCCTGAAGCCGCGGAGCCTGAGGCGGCCGAGCCGGAGGCTCCGGCTGGAGTTGAAGAACCTGAAGAACCGGCTGAGCCGGCTGAGCCGGCCGAAGAGCCTGCTGAAGAGGCTCCGGCCCTGGCGAAAATTTCTGCCACCTCCCCGCCGGCCGCGACCCTGGTTCCCGCTGATGCGAAGTTCATTCTAGGTGTGAACATCCCCCGTCTGCTCGGGGCGATCGAGGGACTTACCGGGGAAAAACTTCCCCGCACGCCCGAGGCCCTGGCCGCGATGAGCCCGGGAGCCGAGGCTCCTTCCGAGGCGGAGCTGGAGGCTGTCAAAAAGGCCATGGCCGCCGGACTCGATCCGTTCACCAGCATCCGGAGTATCCTGATCGCGGGTGAAATTCCCGAGGACTCCCCGATTCCAGGCATAGAAGATTTCGGGGCGGCGGGCGCCGCCGCGGCGGAGTCGGATGGGCTGGTCCTGGTAGAGGGCCAATTCAGTGATCCAGCCGCAATCGTGAGCGCGCTGGTTGAGGTGGGGGTCCTCTCGCCTTCGGCGCCCGAGGTGAAGGCGGGCCTCAATGTATATTCAGCGGGTGAAGGCGGGCCCTCAGGCCGCTTTACCTTCCTCTCCACGGGACAGATGCTGTTCGCCACAGACGCCTGGTTCGACAAGGTGATCGCTCGCAGGAAGGGCGAAGGTCAGGGGATCCTCACGAACGCTGTCTTCAATACCATGAGCAAGAAACTCGCGAGGAAGGAGGCGCTCTGGCTGGTAGCGGACGTTCCGGAAGAGGCCGGGGCCGCGCTGCAGCAGGGGCTTGCCGTTCCGCCCGGAGGAATCCCGGGTCCGGATGACGCATCCGAAGCACCCACTCCGGCCATCAAGATCGATGTCCTGATGCTGGCGCTCGACTCCGGCGGCACCGACTTCTCTCTGGAGTTGGTCGGCGCCACTCCCTCGCCCGCGGACGCGGAGAACACGAAGACGACCATCGGAACCCAGCTCGGCGGCATCTCGCTGCTGGCCATGCAGATGCTTGGCCCGAAGGCCCTCGGTCTCATGGGCAAGCTGACACCCAAGAGCGATGGCAACAATGTCATCATCTCCGTGAAGCTCAACGAACAGGAAATCGCGGCGGTCAAGGAGATGGCGACGAAGGCTCTCGCAGGCTTCGCCGGTCCGCCTGAGGGCTTCGACCCATCCGATTTCGCTGAGCCTCCGTCAGAGCCCGGGGAGGCGGCCGTCGATCCCGGGGATGAGGGTGAGGAGCCGGAGAAAGAAGACGACAAGGAAGAAGAGGATCCCCTCGAGCTCGAGGACTTCTGAGTCGCCCTCTTGTTCAGTCCTTCTGGATCCTGCCGGGTAGCCATCTCGCGTAGGCGGGATGGGTCTCCACGGTGATTCCAAGCTCCGCGATGGCCTTCTGCAGCTGGATGTCGGCGTGCAGGGTGTTGGCGAACTCCGTCTGTTTTTCATCTTCGATCTTTCGATGGAGCAAACGATGGAGGGCCGCGCAGACCTGCGCTTCGCTCAGGCTGGTGGCCAGTGAGCTGTAGAGCAGGAGGAATTCCGGATAGTCTTCCGCCCTGGTGAGATCCCTTGGAGCCTCCTGCCAGAGGAACTCCAGGTGCTCGTAGTGGATGTTGAGATATTCGTAGAGTTCCGTGGAGTATTGTACCCGCAGGAGCTCATCCTGTTCCCAGGAGGCGAGCTCTTTGAGGGGGTCTGCGACGATGATGTCCGGTTCGATTCCGCCGCGCCGGCCCACTGTGACCCGCCCCCTCGAGTCCCTTGGCCCGTGGAAGCGCCGCCCCGAGGGAAGCTGCAGGTAGAAATTAGCGAGCTGTACAGACGCCTTCCCCCCAACCAGCCTGTTGACGCTCGCGGGAACATCCAGCCGTTGCTGGGACACTCCCTTTCCGTAGGTCCTGGTCCCTATGATGGTGGCTCTCTTGAGATCCTGGAGGGCGCCGGCCACGACCTCCGAGGAGCTGGCCGACCAGCCGTTGACCAGGATCATCGCCGGGCAGGTGAGGAGCCTGCCGGCGGTGGCCTTGTATTCGCGGCCGGGCCGGCCGCCGCTCGATACCTGTGAGACGATCGGGATCCCGGCATCATCGACCAGGAGGTCGACGATCTTCACCGCCTCCTCGAGGAGCCCGCCGCTGTTGCCGCGCAGGTCCAGGATGAAACCTTTCAGGCCCCCGGTTCGTTTGCTGAAATCCGTGAGGAGCTCTCCGAGGCGCTCGGCGGTCCTGGAGCCGAACCGGGACACGCGAACATAGGCCACGGCCTCCGGGAGCAGCTCGGAAAAGAGCGCCGGAGTTTCGACGGGTCCATGCCGGATGACGATGTTGAGGGTGTCGGCCTGGCCCCACCGGTCGATCTCTACCTGGACAGGTTCCCCGGGCTCCTGGTTTCCCAGGATCCTCCGGATGTCCTCAGGCCCGAGACCGGTAGTCGATTCTCCCGCCAGGGCTGCCACCCGGTCGCCTGCGTGCAGTCCCTTGCGCGTGCCGGTGTCGTTCTTGCGGGGGAAGGTCCTGGCGACGATGAGGGGAGACAGCCTGTCGAGCTTGAAGAATTCAGCTCCGAGGCCCAGCTGACGTCCGGCGCTTCTTCTGCGCGCCCTCTCGAGGTCGGCTGGCGAGAGGAAAGTGGAAAAGTCGAGCTGATCTACAAGAGCTCTGAAGGCTGCGGAGGCCAGGGTCTTTATGTTCACCTCAGCCGGGTCGACGAATTCTCCACGGAGCATGTCGATGAATTCTTCCAGCGCGTCGCCCGGCCCCTCCCGGCGCTTGATCTCGAGATCCTTGATACGCCTTGCGAGCTGAGCATTTTCTTTCTGTAGTTTTTCGAGCTGGTCAAGGATGTCAGGCGCCTGACCGTTGAGCCGAGCCGCGCGCTCAAAGAGGAGCCGGGCCAGGGCACCCCGCTCGCTTTGCTCGCCGCTGAGCTTCCTGATGAAGGCGAGCACGATGGGGTCGAGGGCGCCTCGCGGGGTCATGCGGGCGATCGCGAGCGCCGCCTCCGAGCGAATAGCGAAGCTCCTGCCGGTGTCGTGAACCAGGCGCAGCAGGGGGAGGCGTGAGCCGGTGTTGTCCAGGCGGTCGAGAGCCAGGCTGGCCGCGATGAGGAGCCGGGGCTTGTCCTTCTTGACAGCCTCCTCCAGGATGTCAGCCAGGGTGCTCTTGACCCGGCCGAGCTCTCCACTTTCACCGAGCAGACGGATGGAGAGGCCGCGGATCTCCTTGCTGGCCGCCTTGCGCGCCAGGACGAGAGCGCTGGTCAGGCCGAGCTTTCGCAGTCCGGGATCCTGCTTCCGGGTGAGCGCCAGGGCGGCCGCGACGAATCGGTATTCTTCACCCTGGTCGAAGAATCCTTCATCCTTGAGCGCCTCTTTGAGTTGCCTGCCGACTTGTTCCGTGAGCCCGGCGGCGAGCTCCTGCACGGTGTTGAGCAGGGCGTCGGGGGAGGCGTCTTTTACGGCGGCCAGCCGGCGCTCGAGGGTTTCCTTTTCTCCCGGCTGGGCTCGGGCGGGCAGCGCCCAGGAACAAAACAATCCCAGGAGAAGGAAGAATCTGACTGTCGCTGTTGTGTATTTCATGGCGCCAGGGCGGCCGGGGCTTTCTGACAGGAACAGGGTGTATCCGCGATTATCGCGTCCAGGCCCTCCTTCAGTGAACGGCAAAATGGTCAGTACCCCCTCCATCTTAACCCCGAGGTGGAAATAGACCGCTTACTGCCTTATTCTCAAGCCTCCAAGTCGATATATCAAAATGGCTTAAGAAAGAATCAGACCCCGATGACCGATAACGTGGATCTTCCGCGATTGAGCAGCAGCGAGGAAATTTCCGGGCTGCTCGAGCTCTCAGGAGAGAGATCCGTAATGGTATTCAAGCACAGCACCCGCTGTTCGATCAGCACCTTCGCGCAGCGTGAGTTCATGAGCTATCTCACCGGCGCGCGGGAGAGGGGAGTTCACTGCGTCATGGTGCTCGTGGTCGAAGACAGACCGGTGTCTCTCGAACTGGCCGAGCGACTTGGGGTTCTACACCAGTCTCCCCAGGCGATCCTGGTCAGGGATGGGCAGGCGGTCTGGAATGACAGCCACGAAGGGGTGACCAGCGCGGCGCTGAAGGATGCCGAGGGAAGATGAGCCGGGATCCAGGTGACGGCAGGCAGGTGACGGGAATGATTGGGCTTGGACTTCTGGGTTCGGCCATCGCTCGGCGTCTGCTCGAACGCGGTCTTGAGGTCATCGGCCTCGATCTCGATCCGGGCCGCGCCCCGGAACTTGGAATGGAGACCGCCGACTCTCCCGCGCAACTGGCCGAGCGAGTCGAGAGGGTCGTGCTCTGCCTGCCCGACTCGGATGCCGTGGAGGAGGTTTGCGGAGGTTCCGCGGGGCTCCTGTCGGCGTCCGCCAGTCGATTGGAGCTCGTCATCGATTGTACGACCGGAGACCCTGACCGGAGTGAGGCCCTGGCGGGCAGGATGGGCGGGGCTGGTATCGCCTTTGTCGAGGCGGCGGTCAGCGGCTCCTCGGAGCTCATGCTCTCTGGTGAGGCGGCTCTTCTTGTAGGCGCGGAGCCCGGGAGCCTCGAGGCGGCGGCCGAACTTCTGGACGCTCTCTCCCCGGTAGTATTCCATCTCGGTCCGGTGGGAGCCGGGGCGAAGATGAAGCTCGTGTCGAACCTTGCGGTCGGCCTGAACCGGCTGGTTCTCGCCGAAGCGTTGTACCTGGCTGAGCGGGCCGGGGTCGAACCCGGAGCCCTGCTGGAGGTCCTGCGCGCCGGACCGGGTCATTCCCGGGCTGTCGAGCTCAAGGGCGGGAAGATGGTGAAAAGTGATTACTCCCCGGAGGCGCGCCTCGCCCAGCATCTCAAGGATGTTGAGCTTATCCTGGACCTGGGAGGCGCCGCCGGCGCCGACCTGCCGCTGTCGCGGCTGCACAGAGAACTGCTGGCTCGCGGGGTAGAGGAGGGGCTTGGCGAGCTTGACAACTCCTCGATCATCGAGGTGCTGCGAAACAGCCCGGCCCGGGAGGATGGCGGCGAGTAGTCACCTGTCATCTTTCGAGGGCTGTTTACCAGGGGCCGTCGGCTCAGGGGCAGGCCGGAGGTTCGCTGCAGTCGAGCTCGTCGGGGGTGGGGTCAGGGCCGCAGGTGTTTGTCGGCGGCGGCGGCCTGTCTCCCCCGGCGAAGAGCCAGGTGAGCAGGTAGATCGCGTCGGTGATGTCGACGGTTCCATCGTCGTTGCCGTCGGCGCTCGAGGCGCAGGTGATTCCAGCTCCGGCGAAGAGGTAGGAGAGGATCTTCACCGCGTCTGTGATATCGATGGAGCCATCTCCACTGGCCTCGCCGCGCAGGAAGCCCTGCTCCAGGGGGGCGAGGACGTAGGGGATGTAGCCGATGTCGCTCCGGCTTCCATCCGGATCCGGGGGTGATTCGGGGTCACCGGCGTCGATGCAGAGAGAGCCGGCCGAGAGACGGAAATCATGGCCGTTTTCATCGGCGAAGCCCGGCTCCGTGAACAGGTTGTTTCCTCCGTCAGCCCCCTCGAGCGCCTGTGCGAGGTTGCAATAGCCGATGGTGAAGAAGCCAGGCTCGTAGTCCGTCCGGATGGAGGCGGCGCCCTCGCCTTCCCCCGGGCGAATGATGGAGTTTGAGATGCGATAGTTGATCTCGGCATCATCTTCATCGTCCCGATTGCGGCTCTCAATCCCAATCCGGTTGCCCGCGACCGTGACGTGATCGATGGTGACGCTGGCTCCCTCATCGTCATGTGTTTTACAGGAGATTCCGATGTCGTTTCCCACGACCAGGCAGCGGCTGATCGTGATGTCGTCATGGAAGAGACTGATTCCCTTGTCTTCGAAATCTCGCACGATGCAGTCCTCGATGGTTACGTCACTGCCCAGGGTGTCGATGGCATCGTCATCTCCGCCTGCGACAATGCAGCCGCTGAGGCGGATCTCCTGCCCGGTGTGCTGGTCATGAAGGTAGATGCCGTCGTTGTCATCGTCTCCCCGCATGTCGAAGATGGCGGAGTTTTCAAGAATGAGAGCGGTGCCTTCGATCTCGGGTCCCATCACGGAACGCTGCAGCAGGCAGTCGCGCATCACGAGTTCCGAATCTTCGGCGTCCATAATTTTTCCAGAGATGTCGCTGATCGACGAATGCTCCAGCGTGACCAGCGTGTCGTCAGCGTTGATGGCCGCTCCCGAGTCGGTGTGTCCGCCTTCAGGCGCGTTGCCGGCCCGGGTGATGATGGTATAGCGGTAGATCGACATTTCTCCGCCATCGTGATCCAGCTCGCCCCACGCCTCAGCCGGGTCGCTCGCCGTCAGCGTCACCGGCCGCTCGCGGGTGCCGAGGCTTTCGATCTTCCCCTCCACATTGATGTCTGTCCCATCGGTGCCGGACTCTACCCCGTCCAGCAGAACCAGGGTTCCCGGTAGCAGCCTGAGGGTTCCATCTTCAGGAATCGTCAGATTGTCGGTGACCTGGATGACTCCTGACCACTCGATCTCCTCCGCCGGCAGGTCACCATCGACCTCGCGCCGGGGCTCGCCGGTGAGGTCGGCCAGCTGCTTTGTGACCTCTTCGCCATCGAGGCTGATGACAAGCCGGAGCTCGCCCGCGCCTTCGATACGGGCGAGGACGCTTCCGATGCCGTTTCTGAGCATCACCTCGCCGGGGGAGATGCTCGCGTCTTCACCTTCGATCCGGATGCGCGCGGAGGCATCCCAGCGCTGGCGGTGGAGGGAGCCATCGGGGTCGCGCAGCTCGACCCTCAGCAGGACTGGAACCCCGGGAAGGTAGCTGTCTCGAGCGATGAGCTCGAGCCGCGGCGGCTCGCCGCAGTGAGCCTGGCTGGAGGCGAGTCCCAGCGCCAGGCTGAGGAACAATGTTCCGCGGCTGATTTTTCGTGTGTATCCGGTCATGGTCAAAGTTCCTGCCCTGTATAGACCCGATGATAAAACCCCCTGCCGCAGGGATGCTATTAATTAAGGCCGGGCACATTTACCTGAAAAGATTTCTCCGGACTGGTAGAATCGCCGCTCCGGTGATGTTGGACAACCGGGTTAACAGGTCCGTCCCAGGTTTTTTCATGGTCAGGCTTCCCGACAACATTGTTTTCTTCGGTCCTCCCGGAGTCGGCAAGGGAGTCCAGGCCTCGCGTCTCAGCGAGCGCCGGGGGATGGTGCATTTTTCCATGGGGGATGCTCTTCGCGCTGAGATCGCCGAGGGCTCGGAGCTCGGCGCGACGATTCAGGCGGCCCTGGCGCGAGGGGAGTTCGCATCCGACGAGACGGTGCTGGCCGTCCTGGAGAAGCAGCTTGACCGGAGCGGCCCCGTTACAGGCCTCATCCTCGATGGGTTTCCAAGGACAATTGCCCAGGCTGAAAAGCTCGAGCAGATGTTGAGCGAGCGGGGGGGGGAGCTCTCGCGGGTGCTGCTCCTCGATGCCAGCAGCGACACCCTCGTGGCCAGGTTGACGGGCCGCCTTCTCTGCGCCCAATGCGGGGAAACCTTCCACCAGCTGTTCAAGGTTCCCGAGCGGGAGGGTTGCTGCGATGCATGCGGGGGTGGACTTTCAAGGCGCGAAGATGATAGTGAAAGTGTTCAGCTTGAACGGCTGAACACTTACAGATACCTTACAGAACCGCTGGCGGGTTTTTATCGACAGCGCGGCCTGCTCGATGTCATTGACGGATCCGGAAGCATCGAGGAGGTCTCGGAACGAATTGATAGAAGTCTTGGTGGCGCTTGATTCTCTGAAAACCATGAACTGATCTGCAGGACGACTCAACTAACCGTGGCAGGTCAAGCCAGGCGCTGGAGGTTAGGTTTTCGTTCTTCAACGAATGAATTTTTTCCTGATAAGAAAAGGATTCCTGTTGAATCCCCCCTATGCGAATTGTAATCTAATGTTCCCCACAACTGCCCCAGGGCGCTTCTGGAATCCCCATTTTAGAAGCGCCCGTTTTTTATGCACTTTTCCCCGCTTCGCTTGTTCTGAAGCCGGATTTTCTCAGCTTAAACGAGCGAGATTTTCATGAGATCCCTGGTGGTTGTCAACGTTGTCGGACTGACGCCCGGGATGGTTGATGACCGGATGCCCAACCTCCAGGCTCTCGCCGCGGACGGCTTCCAGGCTGAGCTCGGAACGATTCTGCCAGCCGTGACCTGCAGCGCCCAGGCCACCATGTTGACCGGTTGTCTGCCCTCGCAGCATGGAATTGTCGGCAATGGCTGGTATTCCCGCGAGCAGGCTGAGATCCAGATGTGGAAGCAGTCGAACCACCTGGTGGAGGGAGAGAAGATCTGGGACCGGGGCAGAGCCCGTGATGCCGACTTTACCTGCGCCAAGCTTTTCTGGTGGTACAACATGTATTCCGGTACCGACTGGAGCGTCACTCCCCGTCCGACCTATCACGCCGATGGCCGCAAGAGCCCTGACTTTTACGCTCATCCGCCGGAGCTTCGCGACGCTCTCAAGCTCGAGCTGGGCGAGTTTCCGCTCTTTAACTTCTGGGGGCCGCTTTCGGGCATCCGCTCGAGCGAGTGGATCGGTCGGTGTGCCGAGCAGGTGATCGGTATCCATCGTCCTACCCTGACTTTCGTTTACCTGCCTCACCTGGACTATGACCTGCAGAGGTTCGGTCCTGTTTTTCCCGGCCTGGACGGAACTCTTGGCGAGGTCGACAAGGTGGTCGGCGACATCATCTCGGCCGCCCGGACGCGAGAGATGGAGGTGGTCGTTCTCAGCGAATACGGGATCACCGAGGTCAGCTCAAGTATCCCCATCAACCGGGCCCTCCGGGAGACCGGGCTGCTGAAGGTGCACCGGGCCGGTAATGGAGAGCTGCTCGACCCCGGAGCCTCCGAGGCCTTCGCCCTGAGTGATCACCAGGTGGCCCATGTCTATGTTCGCCGGGAGGAAAACAGGGCCTCGGTCAAGCGGCTTGTCGAGGAGCTTCCCGGTGTTGAGGAGGTACTTGATGAGGAGGGCAAACGGATCCAAGGCCTCGACCATGCGCGTTCGGGAGATCTTGTCGCTGTTGCCGGGGCGGGGCGCTGGTTTGATTACTATTACTGGCTGGAGGAGAGAGATGCTCCTGATTTTGCCCGGACCGTCGACATCCACAGAAAGCCGGGCTACGATCCGCTCGAGCTGGTGCTTGATCCCTCGAAGCCCCTGCACAAGCCGCGCCTGGGGTTGAAGCGCCTGGCGGCGATGGCGGGCTTCCGAACGCTGATGGATTGCGTCCCCCTGGATACCGGGCTGGTGGGAGGCAGCCACGGCCGCCTGCCGTCGACTCCCGCTGAGGGTCCGGTCCTGATATCGAGCTCGGGTAAGCACGCGGTCTCGCGGTTGGAGATGACCGGGGTCTCAGAGCACCTTCTCGCTACGATTTTTGATTGAGCCCGTACCTGGAGGCCCAGGCCTGGAGGATTGCCCCGCTCAGCGCAGGCCGATCTCTTTTCCGGTCAGCTGCTCGAGCGCCTCGATGAGGTGGAAGCTGTACTCGTTCTTTTCCACCGCTCGTCTGAGGTGTGGTATAGCCGAATCTCCCAGCGCGACGATCTTCTTGATGATCCCTGGAGCCGCCTCGGGCGGAGCTTTTTCAAGGCTGGTGAGCAGGTCATCCAGCTGTCTTCCAGCCACCAGGGAGGAGCTCTCGGAGACGGCCCAGGTCCTCCAGGCATCGACCACTTTGTTCCAGCCGTCGGCGTCCCGGGGGGCGGGAGGCGTCACCGAGCGTCCGGCCCAGAGGTTGAGCAGGCCGTTAACCTTGAGGCGGTAATCGTGTGATTTAGAGTCGGAGAGCTCCGTGACCAGGTCGCCCGCCAGTTGGTAGAGCTTGTTGCGATGCGCGACATCAAGGATCTTGCCCTTGAGGGTCGGGCTCTTGGTAGCCTTGAGCAGGCTCGAGAGCGTCGCGGCATTGACGCCGCCGCCGGAACTCATGGCATGGATCTTTTCGAAGTTTCCGTACCAGTCGGCGTAGTCGCTGCGGTCGGAGCTTTTCAGGCCGGTGATCGTCTGCAGTGAGGTCCTGGCGAAGCGGGAGACCTTGTCCGAGCTGCCGGTCCAGAGATTCAGGAGTACGGGAGCCAGCTCGCCGACGAAGTTCTGGTTGTAGTTGCGAACGACCTCTTCGCCTACCGAGACCATGTTCGAGTTGCGGGAATCGCCGAGAATTCTCAGGATCTCCTTAGCCGATATGAACCCGTTGAGACGGCCAATGAAGACCAGGTCCCGATCTGTCGAGCCGCCTCCGGCGGGAGAGTTGGTCAGGATCTTCGGGGCGCTGTAGGGCTTGAGCCGCGTGGCCCGGGTCAGGAAGAAGACCGCGAAGGATGTGTTGACGTAGCCCCCGGCCCAGCCGCCATCTCCCTGTTGCTTGTCGAGCAGGATCGTGGCTCCTTCGACATACCAATTGTGCTCACCGAACTTCTCGATCTCACCGAGATCGCCTACCTTTTCCAGGCTGTACATCGTGTAGAGTCCGTGTCCGCCGCCGCCGGCAGCTATGAAGGATTTGAAGTTCTTGTTGATCCAGGCGTAGGAACGCACCAGGGCCTTGTCCAGGGACTGGCGCAGTCCGAGATTGGCGCGGCCGAGGCCATTACGGGCTACGAGCAGGCTGGAGGCGCCAGCCGCCGTCATGCTCGCCTTGCTGCCGCCTTTCACCGCGGTATATTGCCAACCTCCAGGCTTGACCGTGAAGCTCGTTGATTGTGCCCTGGCGGTGGTGCGGCGGCTCTGCAGCAGGTCCTCGAGCCGCAGGCCGTAGGAGATGTTTATCTTTTCAGGCGCTTCTATCAGGGTCTGGGTCGAGATGAAGATCTTCGCTATTTCCTCGAAAACCTTCCGGGGAACGGCGATGCCGTGTTCGATACCGATCTGGAGTCCCAGGATCGCGAACTGTGCGTTTGAAAAATCGTGCCGCTGCGCGCCGGGAGCGCTGCAGTAGCCGTAGTTCCAATAGCCCATCCCCTCGGCGCGGGCGCCGACGAGCCATTCAACCATCTGGGCCATTCGTTTCCTGACATCACCCTTGGCCTGGTGGGGTTTGCGTCCGACGAAGGTCCGGCTTCGTCTCCGGATTCCTTCCTTGGCCTGCCCGCGGGCGAGAGCGTCGAGGGCGAAGAGGTAGCAGGAGACACCGTAGGTCTTCGCCGGCTGCATTTTGGCGAGCCGGGCGAAGGCGGCGACGACCGCGGGGTCTTTTGTGCTGGCTCCGCCCTTGAGAGCGGCCGCCAGGGGAAGCGAAAGCCTTCCCATCGGATAACCGCCGGGGAGCTTGGCTGTCATGCCCGGGATCTGTCCAAGCAGGTTGTCTTTTCCGCGAGCGATAGCTTCGTTAATTCTTTTCTGGAAGGGGTCGACATCCTCTGCCTGTGAGCGAGCAGTAAAGGTCGCTCCCGTCAGCAGAAGCAATGCAAGTGAGAGGGCCAGTCGCGGTCCGGTTGTCGGTTTCATCATGGTCTGCATCTCCTCAGTTGCCTCGGCGTCCCTGGAGCGCCTTGGCCGTTGATTGTTCCAGAATGTTGAGTATCCAGCTCCAGTCCGCGGCGGACTTGCTGCCGGGATCGACGAGGCCGGTAATGCCAGCGGCGATGGCCGCGGCCCCGGGGCTGCCTTTACAGATCTTAGCACGCTTGAATCCGTTGCCGGCGGCGATCATGGCCGGTTGTCCCGAGGCAGGGACGAGAACAACGAGGAGGGCAATGTCTCCTCCGTCTTTTTCCAGATCGAATTGGGAGACCATCTCTCCAATCCGCTTGTCGAGCTCGCGACAGTGATCCGCAGTAGCCGTCATGCTTGGTTCCGCTTTGAAGACGAGCCGGGCCCCCTTATCGAAGGAGCTGAAGATCTTGTTGACCAGCTGGGGTGTCGCGGCCGAGGTCTGGGAGGGCTTGGCTGCTTCAGGCTTGTTTTTGCCGAATTTCGCCCGGAGACGGGCGAGCGCGCTTTCCGCTGCCGAGGGGGTCTTCGCCGCCGCCTTCTGGCCGAGCTCGCTGAATTTTCCCTGGGGAAGAAGACCGCCCGATTTTCGCATCTCGGCGGCGAGGGTGTCGGCGGCAAGGCTCGAGAGACGCGGCAGGGCGGCGCCGCAGCGCGCCAGTTTTCTGAGATTCGGCGCGCTTGATTTCGACAGGCGAAGGTCGGCATCACTGGCCGGGCGGACCCAGACAAAGAGCCTGGTTCCGGCCTGGGAAAAGAGTGGGCCGTCGACCAGCAGGCCAAGCAGCAGGACAGCCAGGAAGGCAGCCGTATTCAGCGACCGATGAAAGCGAATGTGTAGCACGAACCTTACATTTCTTCGCCCTGTGGCGATGCGGAAATCCTACTTGAGTCGGGGTCCATCGGGTGCCTGAACGGCTGCCCGATTCTTCCAGAATGACTGCCAAGAAAGCCTCTCGCAAGGCTTTTTCCGGTGCGATAGCTCAAGAGGACGGTGTCATGCCTGATTTGCCGACTCGTCTTCCGGGTTACCGGAATTTTTCCCGCTTCGAACGCGTGACTCAATAGGTGGAATAGTCGCGCTTCAGGGTGAGCCCGAGGATGACTTTTCGCCATCCATCGCCGACGGCTTTTTCTCGCACATCTCCGAGCTCGTCCGCGCTGGGAGGACGCTGAAGGAAGCGAAGATAGGTGTCTGTGGTCCACTGATCGGTGTTGCCGTCGGCAGGCTTGATGGAGTTGGCCTCATCGGCATCTATCAGGAGGGACAGGAATTCTTCAGGGTTGGCGGCGGTCTCCTGGAGCGCCGCGCCGATGTCTTTGGTGTCGGATGGCGTTGGCGGTTTGTCGTGGAGATCAACAAGAAGTGAGTTGGTGCGCTGGACCAGGCTCTTGTTGCGGCTGTGATCGCTGCCCGAGTAGAGCTGGCTTGAAACGATGATGTAGGCGATCCGCTCTATTTTCCCGCTGGTCTGGAGCATGAGCTTGTCTCGTTCTTTCGGCATGAGCAGACGATCCGGGCCAAGATAGAGCCGGACGATGCCTCCGATGTTTTCCAGCGGTACTGCGGAGCCTCCAGCGGACGCCTGCGCCTGGATAGCCTTCCATCTTCCTTCGTGATCGAGTTTCAGATACCGGGCAAGCTCATTACGGCTTGGCGTCCGGTTCAGGCTGTCGAGGAAGAGCCTCATACAGTGGCGGGTGGAAGTTTCGTGGTTGCCGAGGTCCGCTCTTTTTCCCAGCAGGGGTTCAAGGCTGGGGTCAAGAGCCGCCGGCGCCGCAGCCTGAGCGGGTGGGGTGGTGGTG
>Ga0066842_10000083_pt1 | contig 25200 bp, 22 predicted proteins | sample ETNtaG_19_FD_67289 | JGI IMG/M metagenome (GOLD analysis project Ga0066842, IMG submission 67289) | Marine microbial and viral communities from oxygen minimum zone, Eastern Pacific Ocean - ETNP201302PF86A | ecosystem: Environmental > Aquatic > Marine > Oceanic | place: Pacific Ocean: Eastern...
CCTCGATGCGGTGGGAGATCTGGCTCTGCTCGGCGCGCGGATCGAAGGCACCTTTCAGGCCAGCCGACCAGGCCACGCCTTGACGAACAAGCTTCTACGGGCCGCCGTCGCGAGCCCGGGCGCCTTGGTTTTCGAGGAAGAGCGCGTCCTCGAAGAGGTCGCCGCCTGAGTGCTGCGCCGCTCTCGAAAGACAGACAGGTTCAAATGAGATGTTGGCGGCACGGCCGCTGGGGATCAGCTCCCTTGTGAGCTTGTTGCCCCGGAGCCGTAGCCTGCATGCCCAACTCTTCCTCAAGACGAGCGCCCTTGGAGTGCTGCCCAGCGGAGGGCTTCGATGCGCTCCTTTGATCGTCTTCTTCTTGTTCTCGGGTTTGGGGTCGCCCTGACGATCTCCTGGCATCACGGATGGGCGCAGAAGCTCCTGGGGATCGATGGCGGCTACCTTGCAGAGGACGTGGCGATCAGCGCGCCCATCGTGCCGCTGCATCCGGTGCAGCATACCTACAGCTCCGCAGAGCGAGAGGTCTTCGCCTGGGGTGAATGGGAAATGGAGACCTTGGCTGATTACGAGGTCTCGGGCATTGTCATGTCGCGCCGCCGAAACATGGATGTGCTCTACGAGGTTTCGGAGTTCGACATTGCGATGGTCTGGGGAGATATATCGGTGCCCGCGATAGCGCGACAGATCCGGACCACTCATGGCCGGCGCTATGCGCGCTTCATTGTCTCTGAAGACTTGGGCTTCACGATCGATGAGTTTGTCCGGCAGTCGGCAAACGTGCACACGATCCCGGCGAGCGATGAGATCAAGGCGCAAATCCGCAGTCTGCGCAAAGGGGATGTGGCGACCTTCAAGGGGCGTCTGGTTGAGGTTCGCGGAGACAAGCTCTCGCGTCCCTGGCGCAGTTCTCTCATTCGGACGGATCACGAGTTCAAGGGCTGCGAGATCATGCTTGTCGAAGAGGTGGTGATCGACCGCGGCCCGTAAGGACCGCGGTCTGAGGTTTGTTCAGGCGTGAGCGTAGGCCGGCGCAGAAATGCTCGGCCGGGTGCTGATCGTCTCCGTCGGCTCATAGGGGCGACCATTGAGGTTGAGGATGCGTTGCGCCTCGCGCCGCTCCTCGTCGGTGGTTTGGCGATGCGTGGTCTGGTCGAATGTCTCATCGATCCAGGGCGCCAGCGCAGCCATGCGGTCGGCCATCTCGCTGCGGATCATCTCGGGAGCCAACCAGGTGCGGATCGACAGCCCGTCGATCGCCCACTTGTCGTCTTGGCCGGCGGCCATGATCGGACAGTTGATCGCGACCAGCGCGCCCTCCCGATAGGGGATCAGGAAGGCGTAGGTTGCAGCTGGATAGCCGGTATCGAAGGCACCCATGGAGATGTGGCGAGCGAGGCGAAGCATGGTGAAGATGTCGCCTTGCAGAGTGTCGAGCTCGCAGGCTTCGCGCTCGATCAGTCGGGCAATGGCATGCAGGGTGATGCTCGCCGTGGCGCCACGGCGGATATATCCGCCGAAGCGATCACCGTAGAAGAGCATGTCGTTAAGCTGAAGCAGATCGTCCTGAAAGTCGTGCGCCTTGTAGTCGCCTTGAAGGGTGATGCAGGCATCGGGATCATAGGTGATGAGTTCGCTGAAGAGGCGCTTCTCCTGGCGGGTCCAGGTGACGATTTCGAGATTGCTTCGTTTTGGCGGGAGGTTCTTGTCGAGCCGCTTGAGCACCCGACCAGGTTTCTTGGCGTAGCTCGAAGCCTGGAAGTCCTTGATCAGCAGCTGCATGCGCGGGCCATAGGCCCAGTCCTCATAGGCAGCGCGTTTGGTGAACGATTGCATGAAGGCGCGGGCGTGACCGCGGGCGAGTTTTGAATACATGGATTTCCTCCGGACCAGAGCAGGTCGTCCCGCTCCATCACGCGGGATGATCTGAACGGGTCCGCATGACCGACCGGGAATGGAGGACGCCTGTAGGTGAGGTGCTACCGTATGTAGCGAGGGGCATTACTGCGTGAGGGGGTGTAGCGAGCCTGACCAGCCGTGAGCAGCAGAGCCATGCCACGGTAGGCAAGCATACGAGCAGAGAACGATGCATGATCCCAGGAATACTGGGTGATACGGCTCTGGCTCATTTCCTCAATAGCTTTGGTAAGGCACTGCCGCCCAAGAGTGGCGCGGTCCTTATCAGACCCTGTGGTGGAGAGCCGGTCTATGAGATCCCCAGGTAGGGAGAACTCGAGATCCCCCAGGGCGAATATGCGATCATCGTGGGGAGAGATATCGCTGCGTGCGAGATCATTGTGACGCACCTCGACAAGAGCCTGCGTCAGGAGGCGGTAGGCTGCCTTCTCTGCGGATCGCTTTGTCAGGAGGCCTGTATCTTGGGGAGTGCTGATAACATCCGGAAAGCCTCGGGGCAGACCGGTCAGGTGGAGAGCCGTGTGCCAGGCACCGGTGAAATCACGATGGATGGTCAAAGCATCAAGGCGGTCGAGACGAAGCCGGCCGGCAAGCGCCTGGCCGAGCAGTGTTCTGGGGGCAAGGCCGCGCACTTCCTTTAATGCCTGCGTCTCGGCAAGGGGTAGCACATAGGGCAGAAGACGCATGAGGCGTCGTCGTCCCTCAGACATGATGTGCTCAGATAGGCGCATAGATCGTGTCCCTGCCCTCACCCCAACCTGTCTGTCTTTCTGGTTGAGAGGTGGCACCCCTGATTGGGGTGCCTACAGACAAAATTGGCCAGATGTCAGTGGGGCGAAGTTGCGGGCACAGGGCCGTCCTGAAGAAAGCCTTTTGACGCGTCGATGAGCTTTGCAACCTGCGTCTCGTCTTCGATGATCCCCCACCCGGCCGATTGGCAGGCCCAGGCTTTCCCAGCATCGAGATCCACGGCAATGTCTCCGACGGAAGTCGAACGCTGACCTCCGGCGACACGGATGACTTCCGAGTTCGTCGTCCAGTCGTAATCGATGTGATTGGTGATGGGAAAGACATCATGGATCTCGGAGCAGCGGACCTGGGCGATGGGCTGGTAGAGATCATGCTCGAGTGCGTCTGTCACCTTCCCGGAAAACATGGCGTCGCGAACGATTTCGTCGATTGCTTCCTGATCTGTGGACCGGGGATTTTCACGGGTGGTGGGAAGTTGCAGATGATGGAGGATGAAGTCGGGCATGCTGGCGTCCTGCTTTACTTGTTGCGACCAAGCTTCGCGCGGGCGGCTACGAGGTCGGCCTCCGATCGCGCGAGAGCTTCAAGCAGAAGCCGCTCTCGCGCCATCGAGGCCTTGAGCTCATCCTTATGCTTCCGGGTGATTTCTTCAGCTGCTTCAGCACGCCGCCTAAGGCGGGTTTGTTCACGCTGAGCGGAGTGAAGCTCAGAGGTAACTACCTCGAGTCTCTCTCTATCGGCGCGCGTGTCCTTTCGGAGGGCAACCGTCTGACGGATCGCGTTGCGGGCTCTTTCTTCCTCTGCGGCAAGTCGGGCTTCGATTGCCCGGACCTCGTCGGCAAAATCGGCCTCACGCTTATCCCATTCGCGGCGATGGCTCTCATCAAGAGCATCGAGCCGATCCTCTTCTTCGGCGAGCATCTGAACGGCGGTTTCGAATTCCGCTTCACTCAGTGATTTGGGCTCCGGCGGTGTCTCCGGCTCTGCGACCGGTTCTGGCGGCGGCGCCTGGAAAAGCTTTTCGGCCGCAACTTGGGCCTGCTTCTTTCGATCGGGCTTCTGATCGGCAATCACGGGCACGCCGATCTTCTCGGCGATGTGGTAGATCGGCTTGAGGGCGCAGCGATAGAATTTGGCCTGTCGCTTGATCTGACCGACCGTGACCTTGCCTTGCTTTTTCATGCTGTCTGCAATTGCGCGTTGCTCCTCTGGGAGGAGCGCATAGCGGACGGGGGCTCGGTGTTCCTTCTGTGGCACGTAATCTCCTGGTGGCCGCAGCTGCCCGACAAGGCAGCCACTTCACACGCGAACTTGTTTCTGCTGGAGCTTAGCGCACCTTTCCTTTTGGTAAAGAGCGATTGCGGCGATTGTCGCCGAGCTTGACCGTGGTGTCCTTGAAGATCCGGAAAGCTTCGGCCTCAAGCTCGCGGGCTTCTGCCTCGGTGATCGACATGGCTTCGGCAACCTCTGCATAGGGTGTCGGACGCGTCGAGACGAAGTAGCGACGCATGATCACCTCGCGGGCGGTATCGTCGAGAATGCGTCCCATCCGTGGGCGCATGAGGGTGAGGTCCACGCCTTTGACGTGGCGGATCTTCGGCGTGCGGCGTGCCAGAATACGATCGCGGTCGCGCTGGGCTGCCAGTTCGGCCCGCTCGCGCGAAATCTGAGTGGTGGTCTTCTTGCCTTCGAGATGGAACCGGAGATCCTTGAGGCTCTCGCGCTCGATTTGACGGACGCGCTCTGGTGTAATCTTCCACTGGCTTGCGACGTCTTCGGCATCAAGCGGATCGTCGGTCAGCCAGCGCTTGCGCATGATGTCACAGGCGCGCGCATCGAGGACCTCGTCGAGGATGGCGGTGATCTTGCGAGCGTCATGGGCCGCCTCGATCTCTTCCTCTTTTCGGGGCGCCATCTGCTCGGGGATATCGGCGACGGTCTCGCCCATAAGGAAATCATGGAGGCGATGCATGTCGGCTGGCGGCACAAGTGCCAGGCGACCGGACCGGTCCAGATCTGCGAAGGTCACATCGCCGGCCAGGATCTTCTCGCGCTCTTGAGAGAGAATGCGGGAGGCGGCACGGCGGGCTTCGATCGTGCGGGGCCCGGCAAGGGGACGCTCCATGCGGAGCGCGTCATAGATGCGGCAGTGAAGAGTGCAGAAGCCGACCTGGGAGCCGAGATGTTCGTAGTCGAACTCAGTCATGCGATCGATGATGCCAAGGATCTCGATGACGGAATCGTGTAGGATGTCGAGCCAGCGATCCCCGCGGCTACGCGTCTTGAGCAGGATGCGCACCATGCGTGGCAGAAAGGACATCAACAGAGCGTCCCGAGCCTCCGGATCACGATGCTCGACCCAGGACCGGGCAGTCTCGATTTCCTGTGCAAGGGGAAGCGGTTTGAGTTGGGTGAGTTCGCGGATCAGCGCGCCCTCTGACGCCCGTGGGTCGAGATCGAAGCGATGCGTAAAGGTTGCCGTGATGCGATCGATGTGACCCTGGATCTGCCGGGGCATATGTCGCTGGTCTCCGGCGCGGCTGCGCTCGAGATATCTTTGGGCGCGCTCCGAAAGAGCTGTCTGGCTGTGGGCGGCTGTCTGAGCCATGGGTAAAGTCCTCGCGAAAGTGTTTCTGTCGCGAGGGAGGTGGAGACACCCCAGGGGCTCTCCGTGCATTTTCTTGATGGGGTGCAGATCTCGGCTTGATCTGCCGATACCACGGGCACCGGCGCTTTAGTCTTTAGTGTCGTCAGGCGCGGGAACGGGCACCCTGCGACGGCGCCAGCCAATGCGCAGCGCTACTTCAGCAGCAACACGCCCCAGCGGGCGGAAGTCGGTGCCATCGTTTTGGGCAACTTGGGGTGAGCGATCACGCGGCGGCGCGACCCCGGGCGGCATCATCTCGTCTGGCAGGACGGGACGGCCGCCGTCGAGGCGGGTTTCTTTCGTCATAAGGATCTCCCGAGGGCAGCTGACGGGGATTGTGTCTGACAGCATTCTTCAGGAATCCGATGTGAGTCAATGCTTTATTGGTTTTGGCGGAAGTGTAGAACGTGGTTGCTTCCGTCATGCATCACTCTCAGGGCCTACTGCTATGACCATTGATAACTACCTATTATCGATGGTTGTTGAGTTTGGGGCGGTTTCCGGCCATTTTGGGCATGAAATCCCGCCCCGAAACGCGCTGGCGCGCAGTTGCGCAGCCAGAGAATGAGGAACTCGATGCCAAGAGACGCGCCCCCTGCCCCGCCATCCCATGGTCTGTCGCGAGCCGACTTTGATATGGGCTGGGCCGCTGAAGCGCTCGGTGATGCGCGATGAGCAGAGATCTGTCCAAGTGGGAACGGGCGGGGGAACTGGATGCCCTCGGTGCCATCCTTCCGCGCGACCGAGCCCTACAGCTGGCGGACATCCTGACCGACGATGATGTCGAGACGCTTCGACACCTGGCCGAGACGGGCATGGGTGACAACAGCCTGAGAGCCTTGGCGTCGGACTTGGGCTATCTGGAGGGTTGGTGCCTGGAGGCTACCGAAGGTCCCCTGCCGTGGCCGGCGCCACTCGATCTGCTCTTGAAGTTTGTGGCTCATCATCTCTGGGACCCGTCGGAGCGGGCTGTGAACGCGTCGCATGGGATGCCGGCGGAGATCTCTCAGGCACTGCGAGCTCGAGGCCTCCTGCGCAGCCGCGGTCCCCATGCGCCCGCAACTGTCAGGCGGCGATTGGCTTCCTGGGCGACGTTGCATCGTTGGCGCAATCTCGAGGGCGAGTTCTCCTCCCCTGCCCTGCGCAAGGCGATGCGCCTGGCAGTGCGTGCGGCGGGCCGCCCCCGTCAGAGGAAGTCGCGCGAAGTGATAAGCGTAGAGGTCCTGAAACGCCTCTTGGAGCGCCTTGATGGTGAAATCGGCGCCTGGTCCCCGGGCGACGGCACTTCTGCGCGTGGCGGCGTTCTGCGGGCTCTGAGAGACCGTTCGATGCTCTCTCTTGGCTTCGCGGCTGGCGGTCGTCGGCGAAGCGAGATCAGCCGGTTGAGCATCGAGCAGATCGAGATACGCGAGGTCGATACGGATGATGGCAGGCCCGAGAAGATCCTGGTCATTCATTTGGGCCGAACCAAAACCCAGGATGCAGACGAGGATGTGACGGTCACGGTGCGCGGGCGCGCGGTGGTAGATTACACCACCTGGGTCGAGGCGGCGAAGCTGGGCGAAGGCCCCGTCTTTCGCCCGATCGGCCGGTGGGGTCGCTTGAGAGACCAGGCGCTCTCCCCGCAAAGCGTAAATGCGATCCTGAAGGCAAGACTCACAGAGGCGGGCTTCCGAGCCGAGGATTTCTCAGCGCATGGGTTGCGCTCCGGATACTTGACCGAAGCTTTCCTGCAAGGCCTCAGCCTGCCTGAGGCAATGAGCCAATCTGGTCATCGCTCCGCGTCACAGGCGGCATCTTATTTCAAGGCAGCTGAAGGCGGCCGAGGCCGCGCAACCCGGATGCTGGAGTGAACCTACATGAGGAAGTCGATGGTCCACCCCATGACGCGGTTCAGCGCGGCGCCATAGTCAAGATCGGCTTCGAAAGCACCGCCCTCGATGAAAGCGACGGTCTGGGCGATAACCTCCGGATTGGTCATCATGAAGGTGTGGGTGGTATTGAGGACGATGTGGTCGCGCATGCCGTCCACACGGGTCGATGCGACAGACACCTTACCGTCGTCCGGTCCATCCACGAGGTTCGAGAAGATCGGGTTGAAGGAGAGATCGCCCGCAATCACACCGAGGTCGAAGGATGCCGCAGGAAGATCGTCGATGATGCCATGCTCACCCGTAGCAAGCTGTGCTCCTGCGGGGCCGTTGAGCCAGTGGAACATCTCGATGTCTTCGAGCTCGTCGACAAGCTCGCTTCCTTGGTTGGGCGTGCCGAGCATCACCACCCTGCCGAGCTGAGGCAGGTCGTGATCCCTGAGCCATAGACGCGTCATGACCCCACCCATCGAGTGGGCGACGACGTGAGTTGTCTGCGCCCCACAGGCTTCCAGAGCGGGAGGAATGGCTGCCTCTACAAGGGTCTGGATATCGGCAGTGGTGGAGGGGTAGTCGACGGCGACCACGTCATAGCCACGCACCTCGAGAACTTCCTCCATGACGGCCATAGAAGCAGAGCTGCGAGCCAGCCCGTGGAGAAGGATTACGCAATCCGCCTGCGCCGTTGAGGCGAAGATGTTCAGGGCCGCGATGGCCGCGGCGACGAGGATGGGTTTGTTGTTCATAGGGCGCCTCTGGGGTGTTGTGCTGGATATGGGTCAGCGGCGGCGAACCTGGTTGCCAGGGCGATGCGAATAAATTCTCGCAGGATTTGAAAGGGGTGCGCTTGCCGCCCTAATTCCCACCAAAATAGAACCACAACAAAGCAAGATCGGTTCGAGATGGCGGAAAAGGATATGCCGCGTAAAGCGGTGATCGCCCGTGTGGCGAAGGAGAACAGCATCTCCAAGACGGAAGCGGAGCAGCTCGTGCACTCCGTCCTTGATGCCGTCGCGGTGGAGATTTGCCAGCGCGGTCGCTTTCATATTGCAGAAATTGGGTCAGTAAGCGTAGCGGCACGTCCGCCGCGGCGCTATTTCAATCCCAGGACCCGTAAGGAAGCCGTAAGCCAGGGCGACCAGGTTCTGAAGATCAATATCTCCAAGCAGATGCGCGAGCGTCTGAACACTGGAGACTGAATTCCACGATCAAGGGTCGGGTGATCGTGGATAATGGCCTGGAGCAACTCGGCGGGGGTTGCTCCAGGTCTATTTTTTCCAGCGTTAGAAGCGGCGGGTGAAGCCGAACGTGACGCCGGTGCGATCGTAGTCCTTCATGTCGTAACTCGACTCCGAGATCGTATGACTGATCCCCACGTAGGGGCGCCCATACCACCCTTCGAACTGCGCGAAAGATGCGCTCGCGTTGAGCTTCGTGACGTGATCCTCGCGAATGACGCCGAAGAACGGATGGGCGGTGCTGCCCTCGTTTATGGTATGGGACAACGAGACGTCGAAGCCGATCTGGGGCGTGATTGAACCTGACAGGCCAACATGGGCTGTGATCGAAGACAGATCCTGAAGATCGTTTCGGTAGTCGTGGTCCGAGTATGACAGACCGGCACGCCCGACCATGTCTCGCACCCCCAGTGTCCGAACGTATGTGGCACTGAAGCTCAGCTCGTCGCGGTCGTTGAGGTCATTTTCCTCGTGATCGACATCGAAGTAACTTGCGTTGAGGTATAGACCGTCCTTCGGAGAGATGGTCCAGGTTGCTCGAGCTACGAGCCCCCTGCCCTTCTCGATCAGGCCATCATGACTGAAGCTCAGTCGGTATGCCGGGCCGATCCGCCAATCGAGCGCGTCGCCTCGATGACGATATGACAGCCCGATGGTCGCATCGAGCTGGTCGTAGTCGTCGCCCTCGTAATCCTTATAGGTGGCGGCGATGCTCGGGACGATGTAGCTCGTCTGCGAGATCTTGTGATTGTAGGCTACTTGGCCGGTCGCAGTCACGCCGAAGGCTCCCTGTGCCATTGCATCATCGGAGAGCGTGACTTCGTTCCCGTTGACCATGATGGTCTGCTTGTCAGCACCACCGTTGACGTTCGTGTCATAGCCGAGATCGATTGCGAGGGAGCTTTCCCATGGCGCAAGCCGAGGACAGAGATCCGCCATTGCGATTTCGGCAGCGCGCGCAAAGCTCGGTGTTTGAGCCAGATCTTCACCACGCGAGAACGTGCGTGAGGCCTGTGCGCAGCGCCCTTGTTCTGCCTGCGAGACAGCGAGGTCGAAGCGCAGTTGAGGCACATTCGGACGGGCGGCTACAAGCCTTTGAAGGATAGCCTCGGCTCTTTCCGGCTGGTAGCTCATGCGGGCATGAAGAGCGCTGTTGTAACCCTCGTGAATTTCCTCATCGGTGAGTTCGGGCTGCGCGTGTGCCGCAGTGGCAATCAGGCCAGCCATCGCGGAAGCGATTATCCTGGGGATCATGGTCGGTATCCTTGGTGTGGAGCGGGTTCATTGAAGACCCGCTCCACACCAAGGATGCCGGCCCCCTCTTCTTATTCAGGTTGTCTGCTCGAATCCGCGAAATGCCGCGAGGATACGCGGCATAAGGGATATCATGCTGTGATGCGAATAAACGACATGGTCGCGTCTTTGAAGGGTGCCGACTTCGATCGTTACGTCGCGAGCGTTCTTTTCTGCGGCCATGCAAAGAAGGTCAAGGATTGCAGGGTAGTGCTCGCGTAGGTGGCGGTAGCTGTCGAGCGCTTCTCCGCTGTCGGCGGCGCCAGGTAGAATGGTGAAGGTTGCGGCATTTCCGCCATGATGCGTTTCAGTGAGGCAGAGTGACCGGATGAGATGTCTGTCCTCGAATGCGCCTTCACCGCGCTTTAGACTGCGAAGATAGGCGCAGAGATTGACGAGCTGGTCGGCTGTTGGAGTTCGGGGTGGCAGTGCGATGATCAAAGATCGTGTCCTTCTTGTTGCCATACATATTGGCCAATATGCCCCAGCCGGAAATGGAAATCTTCTGACAGCCCACTGAGCTTCCAGCGAATGATGCCGCGGCGCAATTCGCTGCCTGTGCATATGCGCATGCCGAGATAAAACCCTGCGCCAAGCGATCTCCAAAGCGACCTACGCGTTCAGCCGTGATCGAACCGGGCCAAAGTTCCGGCCGGAACAGTCTGTCCGTTTCGGGATCGTCATGGAAGTTAGTCTCTGATGCATCGGCTGGAACAGGCTCTGAACAGGCCATTAGAGCCCTTCAGGATGCGTTCATTGCTATGAAGCGGGCCAAAGTTCCGGTCGGAACAGCTCCTCCCCAGTCGCGGCCGAAAGGCCCCTGCCCTGCTTAGCCCGAGTTGTTCGCATCCATGACCAAGGACCGATCGAACATCGCGCATAGTTCCGGGCCAAAGTTCCGGCCGGAACAGCTTACTCCATCACCACCACTACGAGGTCCCTACCCTACTCTACCTTGGGCAGTGGCATCATGTCGAATATAGCCAATGCACCGCTGGTTATAGCTCCGGGCCAAAGTTCCGGCCGGAACAGGTTTGGTGCGGTTGAGTCGTTGAACTCAGGAATTCCTTCTCCGTATAGGCAGTCAAACAAGGCCGACCCGATATCGGAAAGCGGCACGTGTTGAGAGGCTCCCTGACAACGGGCGAGCGAACGGAATCCAGAAGCACATAAGGCATCCGAGGTGGAGGCCTTATGGGTAGTGAAGCGGGTGCGCCTTACCGTGATTTGCCGAACCTCTATCGAGGTGCGCAGCTACAGCATTCGCTCGACCCTCAGATCAAGAAGAAAGCCCCGCCATCTGAAGCTATCGAAGACATAGTGTGACGGAGCCCAATCAAAAGTGCCGGACCGGGGGATTGCCTGACCGCTGTCCCCCAGCTTGGCTCGCGAAGAAAACTCCGGGCGCTGTCGTTCGACGGGGCTATGCGCGCGTAAGAAGGAAAGCACCAAGCATCATCACCTACCGCCTCATTCTTACCCCTCGAAAACTACCTGTGCTTGGGAGCCAAAGTTCCGGCCGGAACACCGGATACCGAAACGCCCGTGGAGGATATACCGTGTTCCAGAGGACGGATGAAGCATCTCTCTGCGACGCATATGTTCTTTGTTTGTTCTTTCGCGCGACAGCCCTGTTCCGGCCGGAACTTTGGCCCCTACGCTACGTGCGAGTCTATCGGTCTAACGTTAGACCAATATAGACCAAGGGTGTCTGGAGGCATCTCGGAGGCCGTGCAGCTGCCATGAGTCAGAAAGGCGGCCAAAATCTTTGAACAGCGGGCGGTTGCGGTCCGACCAACCCTGTTCCCGTCGGAACTTTGGCCCCCGGATGCAAATCTGGGCACTCGCGGCACGGCGAAACGGAGGCATGCCGCCGCGGGCGGGCAACGCTACAGGCCGCCCCTCGTCCTGCTGCGATGAAGGAGGCAATGCTGATTTTCTCTGTCATGCAGGTATCCTCTCCCAGGCCTGTTCCGGCCGGAACTTTGGCCCGGAACGGCGCTGGTTAGCCCAAGTCTGGCAAGGCGATGCAGGACGGCCGACGGACGGGTTGCGAACATGGTAAAGGCCAATCCTTATCTGCCGTCGCAAGGAGGCCAGTATGCCGTCGCTCCTGTCATCACGCGATCCGCCTGCCTGTTCCGGCCGGAACTTTGGCCCCGGGGACGAAGAATGGGGGTGTTCCGGTTGGAGCTTTGGCCCTCACATGCCGGTATGGTCGCATCTGGACAAGGCGGGGCAGGGGGGGGGAGGCGTCGGACGAGCGCGGAACAGGAGAGAGAGGCCTCGCTATTTCTCCTGACGAGGCGGTGGAGCCGCCGCTTTTCTCCCTGCAATCGAGCAGACCTGTTCCGGCCGGAACTTTGGCCCGGAGGAACGTGCGGTAGGGCAGGGGTGTTCCGGCCGGAACTTTGGCCCCATACTCGTCGGCTTCCAAGAATGCTGAGACAGATCAATATATCCACCATGGAAACGAACACGATCATCTTCATCGACTTTGAAGCTTCAAGCCTTTCTTCTGAAAGCTGGCCGATCGAGATCGGTCTTTCCTGGATCGAGGGTGGAGCCGTCCGAACATGGTCCAGCCTGATACGTCCGCGCGCATCCTGGCTGTCGTCGGGCTGGTCGTCGGCGAGTGCGCAGGTTCATGGAATTCCACGCGAGGAACTCGATAATGCACCGGGAGCCGATAGCGTTGCCCGATCTGCAATCGACCTGGTTGGCGGCAGGAACTTGCTTTGCGACGCGCCAGAGTTCGATGGCCACTGGTTATCCCGCCTTATGGCAGGGCAGGGGGCGGAGCATCTGAAACTGATGGAGTTCGGGGAGGTCGCCGCGAAGGCCTTCGACGATGCCACTCTCGACTGGGTCTATGAAGGTCTTGAGCGGCGCCATGTGCCCCATAGGGCCGGGCCAGATTCAGCGCGGCTTGCGGGTGCGTGGAATGACGGCCTCAAGCGTCTCGCAGGCTGAAGCGAAAAGGGCCGCCTGATGGCGACCCTTCAACACTGCGGCTCTCTGCTCTGTGCTTTCAACCGCTTTCCATGATGCGCAGGATTTCTGCGATGCGTTCTTCGGAAAGCGTGGGGGCTTCAATCTTGAGGATGGTCGCCCCTTTCTTGGATCGGGACAGAGATAGCGTGCCGTTGCCGGTTTCGCGTTTGCGGAAGGGCAGGGGAGGCAGGTCCTCGATTATCCGTTCCCGCTGCTTCCGGCTCTTGAGCGCCTCAGGGTGCTCGCTGCGCGTCTTGGAGCGAACCTCCTTGAGTGCCCGATCGATATCATCGCGGGTAGCTGTAGCGAGGTCGAGCATCTCGCGCAGCTTGTCGAAATGTTCGACAACCCCGACAGCCCGGTTCACGATGGGACGGCTGACACCCATGATCTCGGCAATTTGCGACTGGCTTGCGGCCGGCGTTTCGGTGGCAATCAGGCCGATCGAGAACAGACGTTCGATCTGGTTGAGATCACGTCGCACCGCGTTTTCGTAGAACCGCTCCTGAAGGTCTTCGAGGCGGGCGGTTTCCTCGTCCGCGAAAGACAGAAAGCAAAGGGCCTCTATGCCAAGCTTGGCGCAGGCAGCAAGGCGGCGACGCCCGGATTGCAGCGCGAATTCCTGGCCGGTGATGTCGCGCGGCGTCGCGGGGTTCGGGCGCCAATCAGGGTTCAACGGACGAACGCGGATGGGAACCCGCTGCCCGCGGTTCTGAATATTGCGAACGAGCGACGCAAAGCTATCCGCGTCGTCGCCATCGGGGCGCTCGACGATGCGATCGGTCCCTACAATGTCGTGGATCTTTTCAGGAGGAATCTGAATGGGAATCTTGCCCTCGAGAATGCCTTGATACTGGATGGCATTGGCATGTTTTGCCTCTTGCTCGACTTCCTCAAAGCGTTCACGCAGCCCCTTGCGCCCATGGATGCTCCACGCGCCGACAACCTCGGGAGGGCTCGTGTGATCGGAGTTCTCAGCCTCTGCATCACGCGTTTTTGCCTCTGACGTTTCCATGCCGGCCATGAATGCTGCGGCACTACGGTGCTTCTTGCCTGGCGCGCTCATGCTGCAACCTCCTTCTTGCCAGGAGTCTTGACTTCAACGTCCCCACCTCCCGACGGAGACCATTTTGGTATCACGCCTTCGGCATAGCGCTCATCGATGAATGCATCGACGAAGCCACGGGAAGGTATGCCTGGTATGGCGCGGTGGAGGATGTGCTCGCTGACAGCGTTGGCATTCGCAATCACGTTGCGAATTCCGGCGCGCTGACCCTTCTCCGGCACGTATTCGTAAGCCGACTGGTATTTCTGGAAGGCATTGGCGGCCGCGTCGTGTGATCGGTAGTAGATCGGGGAGATGAAATCTTTGTTGATCGAGTAGAGCTCGCCAATGGTGCGGATGTCGACGTCGTTCTGGGTATTCACCAGGGTGGGCAGGATCATCGAACCGGTCGGTTTGAAGTTGATCGGGTTGGCCTGCTTCGAGGCGAAGTAGAGATACTCGTCAAGGCTGCCGAGATAGGTATGAAGGGTCGAAAGGTCGAAGCCCTTCATCGTCTGAGGCACGATCAACGTGTCGGCAGCCATCACGGCGTTGACCTGCGCAAGGCTGAGCGAGGGTGCTGTGTCGATGACGATCAGGTCGACGCATTCGGTAAGGGCGCGCTCATAGGCTTCGTCGTCGAATGTGCCATCAGGCCCTGCGAGATCCTCCGGCAAGGTCTTGGGTGGAAAGGCACGATCCCACTCAGAGATTGCGTCGCGCAACATGCGGAAAATCTGCTTGTCCTCGGGGTTCGGGGACTGCGTCATCATGTAGAGCGCAATGTCCGCGATCTGGATCGAGGCGCCACCGGGGATGAGCCGGATGCCAGGCCATGGCGTCGGCTTCCAGAAGCTGTTCATCCGCAGGGAATCATGTTTGGTCCGCCGGCGCACTGTTCCGTCTTTCGGCAGCCCCATGAAATCGGTGAAAGTGTCGACATCGGGATCGATGATATCGACATCATCATTCACGAAGTAGAGTGAGCAGGTAGACTGGGGATCTGCATCGATTACGCCGACCCTAAGTCCATGATAAAGCGCACAATATTGCGCAAAATGGGCCGAACTCGAACTCTTGCCTGTGCCACCTTTGAGAGAATTAAAGGTAATAACCGGAAGATGGTCCCCGGGCCGGCGCCAGGGGAGGGTCATGGTGCGCGAGTTGGGATTCGACCCAGCCATCGCACGGACTTTCAAGACATCGGCTACCGAGAGCGTTTTCTCACGCCCGCGGGTTTCGCCCTTGGGGGCGTCCGGTCTCTTCAGGAGAGTATATAGGTAGCTTCGATCGCAACCGAGCATCTCCGCTGCCTCTGCGAGCGAGATGCGCCGCAGAACGCGATTGCGCCTGGTGTTGTCGAGCCTGACCCGGGAGAATGCGTCGCTGACGTATTTCTGGGCCTGCTCTACGAATTGGGGGATTCCCTCAAAATAGCCTGTCATGTTTGCCTCCGATGCCAGCTCTTGCTGAGCCTTGACAACTGCTCGATGGCCGCAGCATCGCCCAAAAAATCGCGCTGATCAATGCATTTTGTCCTTGATGCGCCCATTCGTGTCTACTTGCACGCCCGCAACCGCTTGCAAAGGCCTATAATCGACCTTTTTCACCCTCTTCCCGCGATCTTAGTGGGCTTGGGGGCGAGAATTCGTGATACTTCAACGATCAGCACTCAGATCACCTCCTTTTGCCGCCGCTGCACGGGCCGCCAGTGACGGAACCAAACACCTTCGTAGCTTCCTTCAAAATTTCCAAGCGACGGAGAAATCGAGGCTTTCCGCGTTTCGACCATGGATACGGATTGCCCCCAAGCGGGTATGGCGGCTGTCGATCTCATGCTGCGGTCTGCCGCGCGCGCTCCGGTGACAACTCGCTCAGCTTTCGTCGAGCGATCCATGCACGGTTTCCAAAGCGCGTAAGCCTGGTGATCTCGTCTCGGCTCGGCATACCCATGGCCACGGCCTCAGAGCATGTCTTGACGAGTTGGTCGGGCGTGGAGAGACGCCTCCAGTATGGCTGCCATACCTCGCCTATGGCGTGGATTGCTGCGGCGATTGCCTCAGGGGTCTTGGCTATGGCACCCAGAGCCTCAGCACACTGAGCGAGGTGGTCTGGCTCAACCGTGATCCCCCGGCAGGCCAGGAAGGACGAGAGGGCCTTGCTCGAGAGCTCCGTGGCAGCTTGCTGATCCAGCAGATCGACGCGAGCGGCCAGTGAGCCGTGATAGGCGATCACCTTTTCAAGGATCGAAGGGCATGGCTCCTGCCGCATCGTGAACGGGGGATCGTTCTCGAAAGGACGGAAACGCAGCCAGGCTTCCTCATCTTCTTTGCTCCAGACCACCTCGGGAGTCTTGGTTTGATAAATATGGTTTATTGGACCCGAAGGGTCCTTGCGTTCGGTATGCTGAACACTGCGTTCAGCTTTCTGAGACGACGAAGGGACTTCCAGCTTCGGCTTCTTCTCATGTGCGGACTTTGCCGGCTGTGTAGCAAGATCCGGGGCATTCGGGTGCTTGGCTGACTTCGCGACAACAGAGAGCGATGCAGCGGAGGAGGTATTCTCGCGGTCCCGCTTCTTTTTGGTGAGGGACTCCCAGTGTGCAAGGAGATCGCTCCATCCCACGATCGTGATGTGGAGGCGGTAGTTGTAGCCGTTCCCGAACCTCTGGTTCTTGCAGGCGATCAGGCCCGCTTCAGCGAGTTCCTTGGTGTAGGTCGAGACCGAAGCCTTCGATCGTTGAAGGATTTCGGCGAGCTGACCGAAAGAGAGATAGCTGCTGCCTTTTTTGTCGGCATAGGCGCAGAAGGCCACAAGGAGAGCCTTGGCCTGGGGAGAAATGGGGAGGAATATGTAGGAGTGCGGGACGCGCACGAACCCACCCTCCACCGGGGGAACGGTGTCGGACATTGGCAATACCTTACATTCGGTTCGAAAACCGTTGCGGGTGACTGCCGGGTTGGGTAAGTTACGAGGTGTTGGAGCCGGATCGGCGCTCGGTAGTAAACCACAACCTGGCGGTTATTCAGATTCGGTAGAGAAGCCCTTGATCAGTTGGCGCTGGTCGGGGCTTCTTTCTTTTCCTGGCTACATCTCAACCTCCTTGAAGAGTTCAAGCTGTCCCTCGTCCAATGAAGCGAGCGCTTCAGCAGGCCGGAGTTGCTCGGAAAGCGACCCTGTCAGAGCAGGGTCGGGGATGAGACAGTTGACCGAAGGTAGCGGGGCAGGGCCCTTGGCGACCTTGAGGTAGAGACTCTCAAGCTGCGTGCGGCCTGTGACCTCCTCGAACCCCGTTTCGGTTTTCTTCACGAGCGACGCAGTAAGGATGCGCGACATGCTCTTGTTCTCGGCGATCTCCTTGAGCGCGGCTTTCAGCGTCCTTGACTTGAAATGCCGAAGCGGGGAGGAAATCGGTATGCGCCGTCGCAGATCGTCGATCTGGATGTAGACATCGCGACCCTCGGCATAAACCAGCCGGGCCAGACAGATGTCAAAGACGCGGGAAACAGACGCGCTGGACTTCGAGATCGCTGTGAAATCCTGGTGGCTCATGTCAAAACCCTGGTGGCGCGTGATCCAACGGAAGGCTTCCTGACTGAGCGTGATCCGAAGCCGAACCAGCTCCTTGCCGCGTCCCGTGTGATGAAAATCCTCCTCGAACCCTTGTATCCAGCTGAACTGGGTGCGCCTGGTTGTTGTGGCGTCAAGGGAGCGCTCCGCCACGATCCGGACAGAGCGGAGGCGCTGAAGGCGCTCTTCGAGTCGCTTGTAGTCCTTGCCGCCCACGTTATTGCTTCCATTCAGGAGGCTCAGCAGGTCCTGTCGATGAACGAAGATGTCCTGGCGAGGCTCGCCACCCGATTGAATGACGTCTCGAACGTGAGCCGCCAGCAGGGTGAGGATCTTGCGATCAAGGGCGGTCGGCAGGCCGACCTTGTCGTCGTCAGAGTAGATTTCGAGGCGGCAATCGTCGATCTCGGTCTCGAAGCGACCGGCGTCCTGATGCTCGGCAAACATCGGCAACAGCATGGTATTCAGGTCGTTTCGGATACCGCCCACCGAATGCCCGCTCACTTCGTGAGCAAGATACGAGGCAGCCTGTTCCGGCGCCTGATGTGTCTTTTTGGACGGGATTTTCTCCGTCATAGTTTCCGCCTGTTCCGAGTGTTTTAGTGCCTCATTGACTACCAGCAAACCCGATACAAGCCCTCGTAGGCAATAGGTAAACTGCTTTGAAGGCCTGAACATGTTGTCTTGCATTAAGCGAGGGGCAAGGCCGGAATTTGGGAATCACCGGATTCGGTCAAGAAAAAAAGGGCCACCACGAAGACCGGCATCAAGCGCGCCCAGGCGGACATAAATGATTCATCGGCCGGATTCGAATGTCACGTTTTACGGGCATTCCGCGACTTCGGGAAGCAGGGGTTGCGTTCAACCCGCGCGAATCTGTGCCATGATCAGGAATCACTTTCACGGGAACAATGTCACAAGACTCGGGCATAGCGTGACATCGGGCCCGGACCGCAAGGTATAGAGGGCTGTTCCGCCAATGTCGCAAAATACGGGCGTTGCGCGACATCGAGGTTGGAGAAGATCCTGTCCTGAACGAGATGTCACAGGACTCGGGCGCAGCGCGACATCGGACTTTGAACCGTTATGGACCGCGAGGTCTGTCAAGACGAGCGTGGAAGCGGAGGCCCCTGTGCTGAGCAGGGCGGTCTGCGGCGATGCCACAAGATTCGGGCATCGCGTTACCTTTGCGTCGCTGGACATAAAAAAAGGCCGGCGCCCCGCAGGGCGCCGGCCGTCATTTCAGAAGCGGCGGGGGCGGATGCGCCGCGGCGCGCGGGGATCGACCGCCCGCATCCCAGGAATGAGGCCTGCCTCGGCGAGATATCGCGAGGGCTCGCCCTTGCTTTGGCTGCCCATCCGGTATCCTGCATAGGAGACGTGGAGCTCGTCGCGGGCACGGGTCCATGCGACGTGCGCGAGGCGCCGTTCTTCGTCAGGCCCGTAAGAGGTCTTTTCCGAACGGGCGTTCGGGAAGACACCTTCCTCCATGGCCGGGCAGAAGACGCAGTTGAACTCGAGACCCTTGGAGGCGTGCACCGTGGAGACCACGATGCAGTCGTCGCCCCAACCCTTGTCCGCACCTGCCTGCAAGGCGACCATCTCGAGGAACTCCATCGGAGTCTTGTAGCCCGAAGCCTCATCGACAATCATCTCGAGGTTATCGAGGCGCATTTCGTGCTGCGGGTCCTTGTCGAGACTGCGGCGCCAATCCCAGTATCCGGTTTCGTCGAGAATGTCGTCGAGGATCGTCCCTGCGTTGTCGCCGTTCTGGTAGATGCTCTCGATGGTGTCGAGAAGCTCGGCCAGCTCGTTGTAGGTCCGATGGGCCGCGGAGCGAGGCTTGCAACGGGCCGCGAGAACCGCCGCTGCATCGCGAACCGAACAGGCATCATCCATCATGACCCGACGCAGGTCCGAGAGCTTCTGCGAGCCAAGGCCGCGCGTCGGCTTGCCGGCAATGCGGTTGAAGGCCACATAGTCCATCGGATTGGTGGCCAGGGTCAGCCAAGCGAGGGCGTCCTTGATCTCTTCTCGATCGGTGAACTTCATCGCGCCGGCGACGACATAGCGCAGGCCGCGTTCGCGCAGGGCGCGCTCGATACCGGTGATGATCATGCCGGTGCGGCAGAGGATCGCGATCTCGGCCGGAACTTCGCCGCGATCGATTTTCGAAGCAGCGATGCTGGCGATCTCCTCGGCCTCTTCACGACCGTGGTCGTAGTAGCGCGTGAAGCCAGAGGGGTGATCGCCGTTCCGCGGGCTCTTGAGCTCCTTGTCGAGACCATCCTTGACGCGCAGCGGTGCCACGACAGCATTGGCGACGTCGAGGATTTCCTGGCTGGACCGATAGTTGGTATCGATGGTGATTTCCGTGCAGCCTTTCCAGACTTTGGGGAAATTCATCATGATATCCGGCCGCGCGTTGCGCCACTCGTAGATGGACTGGTCGGTGTCGCCTACGACGCAGACATTACGGTGGGTCTTGCCCATCCAGGCGACCCATTGGTTCTGAACCGGGCTGGTGTCCTGAAATTCGTCGACCATGATGTAGCGGAAGCGGGCGGCCTCTTGAGCGGCGACCTCCGGAAAGGCGCGGAAGATGCGGACCATGTGAAGGACGAGATCGGCGAAGTCGCACCAGCGACGGCTCTCCAGTTCGACCTGGTAGGCTTCGAACACCTTGCTTGCGCGGATCAGGAAGTCGCGGTCGTCCGCCAGCGGACCGGTGGAAATGGCGCCGATGTCTTCGGCGGCCTTGATTTGATCCACGTCGAGGCCGTCCTCCTTCCAGGAGGAGATCTGGTTGAGATAGTTCAGGATTGCGACCTTGTCCTTCTTGGAATCGAGAAGGCCCAGACGCATGGCCAGGTCCGCGATCACGTCCTTTTGGCCATCATCGCCAAGAACATTGAAACGCTGCGGAAGATCGATGCGGTGCGCGTGCCGGCGAAGCATCTCCATGGAGGTCGCGTGGAAGTTGCCGACACAGATGCGACGGGCGACGTCGTCGCCAAGCAGATGACCCAGGCGCTCGCGCATTTCGCCCGCGGCCTTGCGAGTGAAGGTAACCGCGAGGATCTCTTCGGGGCGCGCAAGTCCCTCACGGATGATGTTTGCGATCCGCCGGATGAGGACGGTTGTCTTGCCGGTTCCGGCGCCAGCGAGAATGCGCACCGGTCCATCAAGGGTCTCGACCGCGAGCTTCTGGCGAGGGTTCAACCCCTCGGTGATGTCGGAAACGGCCGTGCGTGCACCACCGAATGCTGCTTCGATATCGTCCTTGGTGAACATCCGGGTCATGTCATCATCCTGTCTTGGATCTCACGAAGGAGCTGTCGCCTTCGGTATTTGATCGCTTTCAACTACCCCAGCGCGTCATCGCGGCGGGCCTCATCGAGAGGGCCCGCCGCGAAGACGCGCCGGCTGACAAGAAGATTGGCTCTTTTGCAGAAAATCGAAGCAAAACGGGCGCCTCAGGGGCGCCCGTTGTTAGGAATTTCTGTTCAGCGTCGCTGGATGCATTCAGTCGCAGAGCAGTATGTCGATCCGACCTGCGGTTCGTGGAACGAGTATGCGCCCGGCGTCGGCAACGCCGTGGATCTCGAGCACGTCGCCTGGTATGGCCGCTTTCAGCTGCTCCACTGCCGGCTGTCGATGAACGATCACGTTCCAGGTGGCGTTGTGAGCATCCTGCCCCTCACCGACCGGCCCGGAGGCGCGAAGCGTGCAGCTCGCGAAGGCTGCGCCACCGGACATTCTTCCGATTTCCGGCGCGCTCGCCAGAACGCCCTCGACGAAAGTGATGTCGTCGGCGGGTTTCTGGGGTTTGATGAGCGACATGAAAGATCTCCTGGCAATTCAGTCTCAGGTTATCTCTCATATCTTCCGAACCGCAAGAAGAAAGCTTCGCGCTATTTTTCCTCGAAGAGACTTGGCTGAAAAGGCTCAGAGACAGGGGGCAGGGCTGAAGTGGCGGGAACAACCTCGTCTCGAGATATGCGCAGATCCTGGGTCGGAGCAGCCAGGTTGGCACCGGAATGTTCGATGGCATCCATGATCCGCAGGATCAGGTTTTCCTGGTGCATCAGGAATTCCGCCCAGTCGGCGGCAAAGACGTAGGCGTAGACTTCGATCTTGGGCGTCGCCATATCGAGAGACACGAGGCGCACGCGGCGCGTTTCGGCGTCGACACGCTCCTCTTTCTCGAGTATTTCCCTGAACCCTTCGAGACAGCTGATGATCTGCTGCCGGGTCGTTCCGGGACGAAGGCAGAGGTAGTGGCGGAAGAAGAACTTGTCGCGTGCGGTGTAATTTTCGATCTCGGCCGACGAGAAGATCCCGTTCGGGACAGTGACAACGGTGCGATCGAGCGTGCGGATGCGGGTCGACCTGATCCCGATATCCTCGACCGTGCCAAGCAGGGTGCCAAAACGGCAGAAATCACCGATGCGCACGACCCTGTCGGCGACGACCGAGAGCGACCCCACGAAGTGCTCGATCGTCTTTTGCGAGCCGAGCGCGATCGCGATGCCGCCGATGCCGAGGGCAGTGAGGCCCGCGGTCATGTCGACACCGATGGCGGAGAGAGACGCCAGCAGGAGCAGGAACAGAACGGTCAGCTTCGCAGCTCGGCGGGCGAGCAAAAGGAACGAGATTGACCCGACATGACCGAGCGCTTGCGCACGAGCCATGGCGCGTTTCGACAGGTAGTCGATGATGGCAACCACGATCCGGGCGGCGAAGATCCAGATGGCGACGTTCAGCGCGGGCGCAATCATTCCGCGAAGGATGACGGAAATGCCAGCGAACTCGAGGACAGGTTCGACCGTCAGGGCTGCGGGGATTGCAGCCAGCGAGATGCGCGCAGCACGCGCTTCCGAAAGGTGTTTTTGGAACCCGGCTGCGCGCACGGTTTTGCCGAGAGAACGAAACAGCAGGGCAAGAAAGATTGCGTAGAAGCCCCAGGTGGCAAGCATGAGTGCAAGCGCGAGGGCGGCGTGGCCGAGGGGGATCGAGAAGATTTCGATCTTCAGACTGCTGGTCGGCAACATCGTATCGGCCATGCCGGCGCGGCTCTTCGCGAAAAGCTCGGATATCTGACTGGTGGTCTGTTTGGAGATGAGCCATGCGTGCCCGCCGTTTTCGGTGGCGATACGTTCGGCAAGGATCGGCAGGGAGGTGGTCCCAACGGTGATCTTCCCCAGAAGGTCAATGCCCTGTTTCTGTCCGTCTGCCGTGTCTCCCTCCGGTAATGCCGATACACGCCAGGTGTCGACGAGTGAGCCGCCGCGGTCGAGGAGCTGTTCGAGCTCTCGCGAGAGGCGGATACTCCGAGCAGAGCGAAAGCTCTCGCTCGAGTCTGGAAGGTCAAGGTAATCGCCTGCACGCTCGTAGTTCTTCGCTGCAACCGCCTGGATGTATCCGGTGAGAAGGCCGCGCGGGGTGTCGCGGCCATATGGATCTCTGGGTGTGGGCTCCGTTGCAACGCTCTTGGCCCCGGGCAGTGAAATCTGCGCCGAGGCGGGTGCAATGAGGAGGGTGAGCAGGAGCGCCGAGCAAAGGAGTATTCCTTGCAAGGCACGGAGTGCGATGGTGATCATGGAATGTCCGGTAAAATGGTGCCCGTATCGCTACGGGCACCGAAGGGCTGGATCAGTTGAACTTGCAGGGCATGACCAACATCGTGACTTCGGGAAGCGAGTTGGAAGTCACCAGGATCGGGGATGAGAGATCCGTGAAGTCGATGTTGATGTCCGACTTGGGAAAGACCGACAGGGCAGCCATCATGTAGCTGGCGTCGAAACCGATCGCGACTTCTTCTCCGGGCTCTTCGGAAACACACTCCGAGGAGCTTTGTCCGGCCACCGAGGATGTGATGAAAATCCCATCGTCGCCGCGCGACATCTTCACGGCGACTGTGCGCTTGTCCTTGGCCAGGCTCACCGAGCTGCGCTGAAGCGCGACATCGAGCATGGCCTTGGGCAATGTGATGCGGTTCTGCGTGGTCAGCCCGAGAAGGATGCCATAGTCGGGGTAGGGCGCATCGATCAGGCGGATCGAAACAGACCCATCTGCCCCCTCGAGGATCAGGTTGTTGCCAATGACCTCCAGGTGAGCAGGCCCCGTGGCCATCATGCTGGTGAGCAGGTTGAGTGCTTCACCCGGGATGGTAATGCCACCCGCATTCTCGCCGAGGTTCACAGCACCCAGAATATCTTCCTGAAGGGCGGTCAGCGCGAGGCGTTTGCCGTCAGTCGCCACGACATCCACAAGACCCTCACGGCGCTGGATGTGAACGCCGGTCAGGGCGATCTTGGCCCCGGCGGCATCGCCACGATGCGCAGCAGCCACGCGGCCAATGTCGATCGCCCGTGCCAGCGTCGACAGATCAGCCCGGTTGCCTTCGGTATGCCCGGGAACGATACGGTCGAAGATTGCCTCCGAGACCGAAGGGAACTCGTGCGCACTGCGTGCCGTGGAAAGCCTCAGGGAGGTTTCGTTGTCCGTATCGATGGTCTCGAAGGAGAAGCTTGCATCGGAGTTTTTTGACGCCTTCACGAGACGATCAAGGCCGCCGGGCACGATGGCCACAGACCCCGCCATACGGATCTCTGCCGGACGACGCCACTCGGAAACCACGTTCTCGTTGAACGCGATGATGCGGACCTGGCCAGCTTCCGCCGGCCGCTCCTCAGTGTCGGGTCCGACCTCCGAGAGTGGCTCGCCGAAACGCTCGGCGATGATCTGAATCGGGTCCGGCGACTTGGAAACAGCGCATGCCGAGGAGAGAATAGCCTCGAGGTCGGCGCTTTGAACGGTGAATTTCATGGCGCCTTACTCCTCGGCGCCGGCGTTCGTGCCGGTCGAGATCTCGCCTTCCAGGGCGTCGTGATAAGCATCTTCGCCAGCAAAGCTCTGGCCAATCTCCTCGATGGCATCCGCATTCAGGTAGCCGCTGTAGAGAGACTCTCCGATGATCCAGGCCGGGGTGCCCTGGGCGCCGGCGTCGAAGAAGGCGCGGGTGTTGGCCTCGATGGCATTGTAGGCGCCAGCTCGTGCGATCGATGTCAGAATGTCGCGGGTCGGAACGCCCTGGGCTTCTGCCACTTTCATTGCCAGCGTGATGTCGGCGATCTTGTCGGGATCGTTGCGGTAAAGCGCTTCAGCTGCCTCGGGGTGGCTCTCGCGCAGAGCGATTTCCACTGCGCCATAGCCTGCGCTTTCCTCCGAGCTTGTCGCCACGGGGAAGACGATGACTTTCCAACCGCGCTCAGCCAACTCATCGGTTTGCGAACGGAAGCGGCGGCAATGCGGGCAGTTCGGGTCATGGAAGACGGTGATCGTCTTGTTCGTTGGGGCTGCCGGATCGCCAAAGACGAGGGCGTTGTCCTCGGACGCGCGCAGTTCGTCGATGAGTTCGGGCGAGACAGGGGTGAGTGCGGTCGATTGAAGTGCGTCAACCTCCTCCTGCGTCAGGCAGGGCCAGTAACGACCGAAAGCCGATAGAACGGCGACGGCCGGGTGCTGGTCCTTGAGGGCCTCGGTGCTCTGGACAGTATCGACGATTGCATCGCGGATATCTTCCTTGCCAACTTCACCGCGGGTGCAGAAGGGGGAGGGCTTTTCGGCGATCATGGCGTAGATCGCCACACCGCCGATCACGCCGGAGACGTAGGACATGCAGGAGTCGTCCTCGCATCCCTCGATCAGCTCGACGAGCTCCTGGCTGGTGTTCGGAAAGTAGTTCGGCGCGGCGCTTTCTTGCGCGACTGCCGGCAAGGCAAAAGCCAATGTCGCGGCTGCGCTCAGGGTGCGCGCAACAAATCGGGCATTGTGCATGGTGGTCTCCCTCAGGTGAATGACTGTCTTAGGGG
>Ga0066842_10000085_pt1 | contig 24880 bp, 15 predicted proteins | sample ETNtaG_19_FD_67289 | JGI IMG/M metagenome (GOLD analysis project Ga0066842, IMG submission 67289) | Marine microbial and viral communities from oxygen minimum zone, Eastern Pacific Ocean - ETNP201302PF86A | ecosystem: Environmental > Aquatic > Marine > Oceanic | place: Pacific Ocean: Eastern...
ACCGGAAAGCAGCTCGCCGGCGGGGCTGCTGAAGAGAATGGCCTCCCCGCCCTCCCGCTCGATGCTGAAATTGGCGTGAAGGACATTGGGGACAATTCCCAGCTCCGCGTGCAGCGACATATCGGAGCTCCCGGGGTCGAGAGTGTTCAACCCCACGACAGAGAGAATGTTGGTCCCCTCAACCAGGGCCTCGATTCCGGCGCTGAGATCAAAGGTCTCGGCTGTTCCGGCCTCGTGCTTGGAGGTTCCCTCGATGCTGAAGTCCACCTCGCCGGCCGGCGCGTTGCTCTCGGCAAGACGAACGCCATTGATAAAGGCGATAAACCCGTCATCGTAATCGACCTTCAATACCAGGTTGGTGATCGCCGCCGGGTTGGGGACTTCGAACTCCCGGCGCGTGAAGACCGCGTTGCTGTCCTCGGGAACATCAGTCGAATCATCGCCATCTCCGTAGCCAAAACCCGCGGTGCCGCGGCTGCTTCCTGGAAAAGGCTGGCCGGGAAGATTCCAGCCCTGGGGAGGGGCTCCATCCGCAGGATCAGCCACCCTGTAATCCCATTGCGAGCCGCGCCGTATAAAGACCGGCTCAAAGGCCATGGTGGCGCCGTTATCTTCGATCGCCTCCGGCGGCGGCACGTGCCGATCCTTACCGGACAGCCAGACCAGCAGGTAGCTGCGAGCAGGTAGAATGACAGACGGAAATTCCCACCGGCGGGGATCGTCAGGGTTGTCGCTGAGAAAATACCCCTGCAGATCAACATCCTCATCGCCCTGGTTGTAGAGCTCGACCCAGTCCTCGTTATCACCGTCATCATCGAAATTCGTCAGGGCGTTATCCGCCAGGAATTCGTTGATGATGACCTGCGCATCGACTGGCAAAGCAACCGAGAACAATCCCGCCAGCAATACGATGATGAAAATGTTGAGTCGCTCTCGCATAAACAAAACCCCCCGTAACCGCATGACTACCTATTCATTGGACAACACAGGCAAACACTACTCTACACGCCTGAATAGCGGATTAACAAGATGTCTTAATGACATCCCTAAAGGACGGTGTCAGAGCTTCTTACGGCGGTCCAGGGCCGGCGGACGACTTCTGCCCGAGAGCCTCAACCATTCCGAGATAACGAACTCAGGCTCCATGAAGGGTTCATAGCTGATGTCATGCCAGAGAATAGAGCCCTTTTCATCGACCAGGTAGGTGCCATGCAATGCCAGGTCCTCAAAGTCATCGTAGGCCCTGTAGGCCTTGAATACATCGAGCTCAGGATTGGCTACCAGCGGGAAAGGAAACTCACCCTTATCGTAGGCAGCCAGGGACTTCTTGAGATCTTCCCGGTTGTTGCTGCTGATCGCGACAACGTCCAGCCCCACCGCCTTGAAATCTTTCATCCGGGGAGCGAAGGCGTTCAATTGTTCAGCGCAATGGATACAGCCGTAGCCCAGGTAGAAGATGATGCAGACCGGCTGGCCCTTGTACCCGGCCAGGCTCAGCTCAGCTCCCTTGTGATTCTTCAGCTTCCAGGGCGCGGCCTTCGGCGCCTGCCAGCGAAACGGACCGAGGGTGGCCAGGTCGGGTCGAACTCCTACATCGGACGGCTGCGCATATTTTTGCCGCCAGTCTCCCTTATGTCCCAACTCACGGGCAATCGGGGCGAGCCGCTCAAATACCGGGGTCTCAAGGTATAGCTTACCTGAGAGCCCCCGGAGAACATCAAACTCGACCGCGGCCTTTTCCCTTTCTCCAGCCAGCCACAGGAGCTCGATGTAGCCGCCCAGGGCCAACACCTGTCCCTTGCGGCCGTCGACATGTCCCCGGGCCCACTCGAGAATTTTCTCCCGGCTGCGAAGCTTGCCCTTGTTTTCTTTCTTCGTGTCGGCCTTCTCCTCCAAGGCAAGCTCGAGCTCGATACCTGCAAGATAAAGTTCGTTCACGCCGCCAGCCTCGCGGAATTTCCCGAAGGCCGCCGCCAGGTCACCCTCGCGAACGGCAAGATGCCCCTCGATCTCGGCGATCGCTTTCTTCAGAGAACCGAGACGCGACCGGTAAGGGTTCGCCGCCTTTTTGCCTGCCTCCTGGATACGTTTTTTTTCGGCATCGTTCAGCTCCGCGCTCTCCTTGCCTTCCTCACCCTTCCCCTCTTTCTTCTCAGATCGATCCCCCTCGATCTTCTTCCGTTCCGCATCCTTCGCCCGCTGAGCCGCCCGCCCACTCTGTCCCTCGATTTCATCAAGACGATCGCGAAGGTCAATGAGAACAGAAATCCCATTCTCCGTGTCCTGCCGGCGAACATAGGCCACGCCCAGGTGCCTCAATCTTTTCACCTGCTCTTCCTCGAGCGCCGTAGGCGGCAGGTAGCGCGTCCTCGAAAGCTCGACCAGCTGGTCCCAGAGCTCAAACCGGTAGAGTACCTCGAAGAGACGGCGGCGGCCGTACTTGGCGCTCGACCCCCCCTTGGAGAGCGTATTGTATTTTGGATGCCTCGGAAGCTCGATCATGTTCCTGGCCAGGCTGGCTGCCTCGCTGACCCGGCCGACATTCATCAGGTTGCGAATGAGCCACTCATTGTTGTGCGCGAAGTTATGGATCTGGTCGGGCAACACCAGGTCTTTCATCATGTGCGCGTGGTCGACCCTGGCCGAGGCCTCCTGCTGCCAGGCGGCATCGTTGTAGCGCTTGAGCTTGGAGAAAATATGCCCGCCCATATGCCACATATGGGCAATCGAGGGCGCGGCCTGACCGCTGCGGGCCGCGGCGGGAAGAGCGCGCTCCGGCTTTTCATTATCCCAGAGATGAATCCTGTAATGATGCGCCGGATGCATCGGAGACTTCTGCAGGATCTGATCGATGAGACTGTCCATGGCCACGTGGCTGGTGATCGGTACGCCGCGCCAGGAGCTCTGCCATGTATGGCAGACGAGAAAGGCCCGCGCCTCGATATCCTCCGGGTACTTCTGGATGATGCGATCCAGCGCCTTGAGGTAGTCCTGGCGGCGCTTTTTTTCGCGGTCGCCTTTCTTGCCGCCGTCTTTGCCTTCCTTCGCGCCCGCATCCATGAACTTTTTCAGAGCATCGATATACATGCGCTCACGCTCACTCGCCCCCTCCTTAAGCTTGACGGCCTCGGCGATGAAATCACGCGCGCGCTTTTCGTTATTCGGATTCGCCATCGCCATGCCCCAATAGCTGATGGCCAGCTTCGGATCCAGTGCCGCCGCCTGCCTGAAGCTCCGCTCGGCCTCAAAATACCAGAAGCCGTGAAGCTGACCGACGCCCTGATTGATAAAGGCCTGGGCCTTCTCATTCTGGGTTGCGGCGGGAAAGACTACATTACCCGTACCCCGCATCAGGTAGGCGCTCTGCCGCGGCCCCTCGTTGAAAGCCTCCCCGTGATTAGAATGGCCCTCGGGCACCTTCTCGGAAGCCTTATCCCCCTCTGCGGACTCCTGGGCGGAGATCGACGAACAATGGAGCAGAACCAACGCGATGAAGAGAGGAAGACGGAACATTACAATGAAACCTGTAAGCGGGATTGTTTCTAACGCCTGGCCATCCAGGACGCTCATGGGGTCTTTACCCTGGCCAGGACACCGGCTCGGCGAATTTTCCCAGATGATATTATAGGTACTAACAGTCTTTCGGACAGTCGGCGGAACAGTACCTTTCAGATTACTCGGACCCTGACAAGTCCTTTAAGTTAAACAGTATACGACCGATTCACGCCTTCTACTCTGATTTTATCCCCTCCCCGAACAGCCTTAGGGTTTATCATTAGGATGTTTGGGGTTTGACTGCATCCTGTGTAAGTCGACCATATACCGGCAAGCCCTTTGCGGCCGGGCAAGACAGTTCGGTTCCTCAGGAGCCGGACGCGATTCACGCAAAAATAGTGATCGGAATTCCATGCGTACTTTTCTGATTCTCTCATCTGTATTCGGCGCCCTGACGCTGCTCGCCATACTTGAGTCTTTCTCATCGGCTGGCGAAGAAGCGAATGTCTCCGGCAACTTCGGAGCGGCCATCCCGGGGCTCAATACGGGACAGCTTGCGACCTTCGAATTCGGGCGATCCATCTTTAAGAAGTCCTTTACCCGGCGCGAAGGCCTTGGCCCGCACTTCAACGCGACCTCCTGCGCATCCTGCCATGAAGATCCCGTCGAGGGCGGCTCGGCTCAGCGCTATCGCGACTTCTTCCTGGCCGGACGCTTCAACCAGGAAGGAATACTGCAAAAAATCTATCCTGATTGCACAGAGTTCAACGCTCCCACGCAGAGGACGGAATGCTGTCTGCCCAGCATGGTCATTCCGCACTACGGTCCCAGGGGCAACAATGAAAATCCGGTGGCCAGCGGCGTCGAACACCCCAGCCTGAGCCAGGCTGATGTCGTCGCCAACCGAAACGCGCCTCCCATGTTCGGAGTGGGCCTCTTTCGGCTGATATCCGATGAAGAGATCCTCTCGCGGGCCGACCCCCAGGATGCCAATGGAGATGGAATATCGGGACGCATCAACCGGATCGAAGACGAAGACAACCAGATTGGCCGGTTCGGTTATAAATGCCAGACCGCCAGCATCGAGGCCTTCAACAGGGGAGCCCTGAACAACCAGATGGGAATCACCAGCAACTCGATCGAGTTCGCCATGGGTCCCGGACAGGACGAGAAGCCGTTCCTTGACGAGCTATTCGAGATCAAGACCGCCTATGCCCAGGTGGCCGCCCCCGTAGATGAGCTCACCGACTACGATGGAGTCCAGGATCCGGAGCTCAGCAGGGGAGAGCTGATCGCGCTCGTCTTCTTCCAGGAAAACCTGGCGGCACCGAGGCGCGGCCGGATCACCTCGAACGTCCGCCAGGGAGAGAGTGTCTTCCTGCGCATTGGCTGCGCCAACTGCCACGCCGCAAGCCTCAACACCCGCATCGGCAAGATCCATCCCTACACCGACCTCCTGCTGCATGATATGGGGCCCGAGCTTGCCGATGGCATCACCATGAAACAGGCGCTTGGAAACGAGTTCCGAACCCAGCCCCTCTGGGGACTCTGCGAGCACTCTCCCTTCCTCCACGATGGCCGGGCGGCGACAGTGCGAGAGGCTATCCTGCTCCATGGCGGCGAGGCCGAGAGCTCCCGGAATGCCTACGCCGAGTTGAACCAGCAGGACACCCTGATGCTCCACCGCTTCCTGGAGTCGCTCTAAGGAATTTCCGCATGAGAACCATCTACAACACCGCGAACGCCTTCCTGCTGCTGGGGATCCTCCTGCTTGCCTATCACCTGAACTCTCCCTCCGCGCGCGGCCGAGTCGAGTTCGGGGGCAATCCGGTAAATGACTTTATCCGCGGCGACTCCAACGATGATGGCGAGTTGAATGTCAGCGATGCTGTCTTCACCCTGTCGTTTCTCTTCATTGGAGATGAGCAGCCGGAATGCCTGGCCGCCAACGACACCAATGATGACGGAACGATCAACATTACCGATGTCATCCGGACCTTGAATTTCCTCTTCATCGGCGGGGTGGACGCGCCTCCGGCGCCCTTCCCCGATCCGGGCGCAGATCCCACCCGGGACCTGGGCTGCAGGGAGCCCCCCCTTCCGGGTCTTCCCCTGGTCGGCAAGCTGGGAGGACCCGACCGGGAGCTCGACCGTCTCGAGGCCATCTCCTGGCAACGCGGCAAGCTCGTCTTCAACCAGTTCTTCTCCGCGAACGAAGGCCTTGGCCCTCTCTTCAACGGCGACTCCTGCCGCGGCTGCCACCTGGCCCCGGTCATGGGCGGCGCGGGAGGCCTCGATGTCGATGTCGTGCGCTTCGCGAAGCGGGAAGACAATGGCGATATCGTACAGCTCGATTCCGGACCGGCTGTGTCCAGGCTGGCGGTCCATGGCGCCGCCCGTGACGAGCTCAACCCGGAAGCCAACATCATAGAGACTCGCCAGACTCCTTCACTGCTCGGACTCGGCCTGATTGACCGGCTGCCTGAGGCGGTCCTGCTGGCCAACGCCGACCCGGAAGACGCCAACGGAGATGGGATCTCCGGCCGGGCTCTCATGATCAATGGCCGGATCGGACGATTCGGTCACAAGGCGAGCATTCCCAGCCTTGCCGATTTCTGCGCCGACGCGTTCATCAACGAGATAGGCCTCACAGTAAACGGACTGCTGGCGGATTTCGCTGTAGAGGTGGACACCGATTCGGTCAGCGACCCTGAGCTTGCCGACCAGGACTTCGTAGATCTCGTCTTCTTCAGCGCCCACCTGGCTCCCCCGGCGAGATCTTTCCCGGAGAATCCGAGCCTTCGAGAGAGAATCAACAAGGGAGAAGACAACTTCAACGACGTCGGCTGCGCCGGCTGTCATGTCAGCGAATTGAACGGCGAAGAGGGCCCGGTAGCCGCCTTCTCGGATTTCCTGCTGCACGATGTCGCCAACCCCGACCGGCTCAACGTGCCTGAGGCGGATGCCGAACCGAGCGAGTTCCGCACGGCGCCCCTGTGGGGAGTCAGGGAGACCGCCCCCTACCTTCACGATGGCTCGGCCGAGACCCTCCGGGATGCGATCCTCCTCCACTTCGGCGAGGCTTCGGCCGCCAAGGATGCCTTCAACGCCCTGAGCTTCGACGAACAGTCGAAACTCATCGAGTTCCTCCTGAGTCTCTGATCTCCCTCCAGCAGCCAGGAGCCGAGCCTGCGCAGAGTTTGACTGGCCTCGGGGAGTTAAACCTCCAGAAGAGAGCGGCGGCGTTCAACGCGAAGCCATCTGTCGGCAGGCCCGATCAGGCCAGCAGGTCTTTCACGACATTTCCGTGAACATCTGTCAGGCGGAAGTCGCGGCCCTGGAACTTGACCGTCAACTTCTTATGATCGACCCCGAGCAGGTAGAGCAGGGTCGCATGGAAATCATGGATCTCGAAGATGTTGTCCTGGGCGTTGTAGCCCAGGTCGTCGGTGTTTCCGTAGGAGATCCCTCCCTTGATGCCGCCCCCGGCGAGGAACATCGAGTAGCCCTTGATGTGATGGTCGCGCCCATTACCCTGGGCCATCGGAGTTCTGCCAAACTCGCCGCCGAAGACGATCAGCGTATCATCAAGGAGACCGCGGTCCTTGAGATCCTTGATCAGGGCGGCCGTAGCCTTGTCAACCTCCCCGGCGGTGGTCTTCACGTTGTTCTTGATGCCGCCGTGATGATCCCAGGCCCGATGGTAGACCTGGATAAAGCGAACACCGCGCTCGGCCAGCCGCCTGGCGAGCAGGCAATTCGCCGCGTAGCTTCCATCCGCGCCCTTGGTGCCGTAGAGCTCCAGGGTTTCCGGCTTCTCGTCCGAAATATCGACCAGGCCGGGAACCGAGGTCTGCATCCGGAAGGCCATCTCATACTGCGAGATGCGGGTCTTGATCTCAGGGTCGTCAACAACGTTGTTGTGGATCTTGTTGAGCTGCTGGACCGCGCTGACGATGTCTCGCTGCCGTCCAGCCGTGACTCCCTTGGGGTTTCCTACATAGAGCACCGGGTCGCCGGCGGAGCGGAACTCGACGCCCTGGAAACGACTTGGCAGGAAGCCGCTGTGCCACTGGCGCGCCGCGATCGGCTGAGCCTGGCCCGCCCTGCCTACGGAGGAGAGCACGACGAAACCGGGCAGGTTGTCCGTCTCGCTGCCGAGACCGTAGAGCATCCAGGCACCCATCGAAGGCCGTCCCGAGATGGTGGTCCCCGTGTTCATGAAGGTATGCGCAGGATCATGATTGATCGCCTTGGTGCGCAGGGAACGAACGATGCAGATGTCATCGGCTACCGAACCGATATGCGGAAAGATCTCGGCGATGGACTGGCCGCTCTTCCCGAATTTTTTGAACGGATGCTGGGGGCCGAGACAGTTCAGCTTCTTGCCCTGCAGCTGGGCGATCGGCTGACCCTTGGTGAAAGACTCCGGCATCGGCTTGCCGTGCATCTTGCCGAGCTCCGGCTTGTGATCAAACGTCTCCAGATGCGAAGGACCTCCGGCCATATAGAGATGAATCACCCGCTTGGCCCGGCGTTTGAAGTGCAGAGGCGCAACAACGCCTTGCCAGTCTTCAACCTCGACCTTTCCGGCAGTGGAAGCTTTCTTGTCGTCTGCCGCGAAGGCCCCCGGGTTCAGGAGCGCGCCAAGGGCCACGGCCCCCATTCCAGCGCCGCCCCGTCGAAGAAAGGAACGGCGAGTCTGCTGCAGAGCGAGCTCGTCACGCAAAAGGTTTTCGATCGGTAGGTTCATGTTTTCAATACCTCGTAATAATCTCGTGCAGATTCAGAATCACCCGCGTAACTGAAATCCAGGCCGCCAGCTCCGCCGGCGGCAGATCTCCCGCTACCGGCTTCGCGCCCACCGTCGCCAGCCCCTTTGCCGACTCCGGATCGCCTGAATATTCGCCAAGATGACGCTGGTGCAGAGCCTTCAGCAGCTTCGCCTCAGCCGGGCTGGGAGATCTCGCAAGCGCCTCCCGAAAAGCCCACTGTATACCCTTGTCCACATCTGTTCCACTCTCGCCCAGCAACCTCTGGGCAAAGACACGGGCCGCCTCGACATAGACAGGATCGTTCAGAAGGACCAGGGCCTGCTGCGGAGTGTTGGATCGCACCCGCTCAGCCGTACACTCCTCCCGGGTCGGCGCGTCGAAGGCGAGGAGGCTCGGGTGGAGAAAGGTGCGGCACCAATAGGTATAGAGGCCCCGGCGATAGAGCGACTCTCCTGATGAATTCTTGTAGGAACGCTTGGGGAAGTTCAGGTGCGACCAGTATCCGCCAGGCTGGTAGGGCTTGACGCTATTGCCTCCAAGAGTCCTGACCAGCAGACCGCTGACGGAGAGCGCGTTGTCCCGGACCATCTCGGCGTCGAGCCGAAAGCGCCCCTGGCGCGCGAAGAGCTCGTTGTAAGGATCAAGAGAACGATCCTCCCCGCTCTCCAGGGAAGACTGGCGATAGGTGGCGCTGGAGACAATCAGCCGGACCATGTGCTTGATGTCCCAGCCCTTCTCCATGAACTCGATTGCCAGCCAGTCAAGCAGGGCGGGATGGGTAGGCCAGGAACCCTGGGAGCCGAAATCGTCGAGTGATTTCACGATCCCCCGGCCGAAGAACAGCTTCCAGAGGCGGTTGACAAATACCCGGGCGGTATAAGGGTTGTCTCGCGAGATCATCCAGTTGGCCAGGTCGAGGCGGGTGGCGCGGGACTCCTTCGTATCGATCTGGTTGAGGAAACCCGGAACCGCCGGCTTGACCTCTTCGCCGGAATCATCGAGCCAGTTGCCGCGGGGGAGGACACGCATCATGCGCGGCTTCTGAGCCGTCGAGATCAGAACCTTTGTGGAACCCTTCTCGAGCTTCTTCTTGCGGGCCGCGAGCGACTCCAGCTCCCTGCGGGCAGCCGCAAGAACCGGCGAAATGCTCCTGTAGTAGCGGGAGATGGTACCCTTCTGCTCCGGTGTCCTCCGGGAAGACTTGACCTGCAACGCGGTAACAACATCAACGGGAATGCCGCCGGAGTCCTCCGCCCGAATCGGGGGAGAGGAGTCGGTCGCCAGGAGCCTGAAATGCCCGAGCGTATGATGGCCGCCGTAATTCTGATGAAGCTTGATGGTGAAAGAGGTCTTCCGGTCCTTGGAGATAAGCACGTTGCTGGCCTCGAAGACGGCGTGGCTCTCCGCTCCGACCCTGGGGAGAAGAGCCCAGCCGGTCCCCTGGTTTCCATCCGTGACACCCGCAACGCCATACTTATCCTGGGAATGATTTGCCGTGACAACGCCCCAGGAGACCTTCTTGCCGCCCTGGTGGACCTCGAACTCGTTGAGAACGATATTGCCGTTCGCGGCCCGGCCGGGACCCTTGGCCGGCAGCGAGGCATCGGGAAGAACCTCGAGCCGGAGCCCGGTCACCCCCCGCAGCTTAGCCTCGAAACGCAGAGTGTAGACATCCTTGTCCGGGTTGGCGCCGCTGGCGAGTATGGATCCATCGTCCAGAACTTTCAGGGTCGCCCCTCCGGCCGAGCTGGCCTCTACAGGACGAAGAGCGGACCAGTCGGTCGAGGCCTTCTTGCGCGGCAGGGCCTTCTTCTCCCAGAGAGCCTGGGCTTCGGTGAGCTCGGGCGTCTGCACATCGAGAGACTTCCTGACCTCCCGCGCCTTTGAGTCGACCTCGGCAATCTGTCTCAGCTGGGCTCGAGAGGGCATGGCTGTTGCCGCCTGGGTGCCGACAGCCGTCTCCTTGATGTCGGCGAAGAAGGACGCGAAGGAGTAAAAATCCTTCATCGTGAACTGGTCGAACTTATGATCGTGACATTCGGCGCAGCCCATCGTTGAGGCCATCCAGACGCCGGAGGCGTTGCGCACACGATCAGCGGCATACTTGGCAAGATACTCCTTGGCCTGGGCGCCGCCCTCACGGGTGGTCATCAACAGGCGATTGTAGCCGGAGGCGATCCGCGCCTGGACTGAGGCATCCGGCAGCAGGTCACCGGCCAGCTGCTCCCGGGTAAACTCATCGAAGGCCTTGTTTTCATTGAAAGAATCGATGACGTAGTCGCGGTAGAGAGCGTGCTCCCTGTGGTTGTCTCCATGGATCCCGTTGGTGTCGGCATAACGCACGAGGTCAAGCCAGTACATGGCCATTCGTTCGCCGTAATGCTCGGAGGCGAGCAGCTTCTCGATCACTCGCGCGACGGCCTCTCCATCAGAGGCCTTGTCGGCGACGAAGGCGTCCACATCCGCGGGAGAAGGAGGCAGGCCGGTCAGGTCGAAGGTAATACGGCGAATGACCGTCCGGCGATCGGCCTGCGAAGCGGGTTTCTTCTGTTCACGATCCAGCCTGGTGCGGATAAAGCGGTCGACCGGGTTGCCCTCTCCCGGAGGCGGATCGCTCTTGGCGGGCTTGATAGCTGACCAATGCGCCTGCCAACCCGCGCCCTGCTCAATCCACTTGCGCAGGATGTCGATCTCTCCCTGGCTCAGGCTCTTACCGAATTTCTCCGGCGGCATCTTCTTGCGCTTGCTCGAATGGATGATCCGCTTGTAGAGCTCGCTGTCATCCAGCTTGCCCGCGACAATCGCCCGCCGACCCTCGCGCTCGGCGAAGGCCTCTTTCTCGATGTCCAGGCGAAGATCGCCTTTTCGCTTCCCCTTGTCCGGCCCATGACAGGCGAAACATTTGTCGGAGAGAATGGGGCGGACATCGCGGTTGAACTCGATGGCCCCCTCGGCAGAAAGCCGCGAGGTAACGGCGAGAAGCAGCCCGGCAAAAGCCAGGGCCGCTCGAAAAGAGGTTCCTGTTGCAATTGGCATCTTCTGGTCCTTCAAAAGGTACCGGAGGCCGGCAGCGCCGGAGAACCGGAATACCCGTGCTAATGAATCAGAGCTGAGGAGCTTGCCAGCGCGGAGGCGCATCCGGGCTTCCGCTGACCCGTCCAATTTACCGAATACCGTTGAGTTCATCTACTACTGCTATGACATCACCTCGCTCATAAAAATCAACCGTGATGAAGTTCGGCAGTCTCCCTGAAGCCTTCCGGCACTGTTCAATTCGTTGCTTGAGGAAGGGATTGTGATTCACCTCGTCCGCAAGCCTTGCCGACGCCACCGGACGGGTCAGGAAATGGTTGAGTATAAAGAGGCTGTTGTTCGAGCCGCCCCGGTTCTTCCGGCAGACAAGATCTTTGCGGCTCCGCGCGGAGAAATGGGTCTCCCAGCAGAAATCCCAGACCCGGTGCAGCCAGGGAAGCTCCCCCCCGGCACGGTCGGTGAAGACGACCAGCCGCCTTCCCGAGGCAACCATCTTGCCAAGCGTAGGCCAGGGCTTTCCCTTCGGCTGGCTGTGGGCGTAACGCAGGAGGCCGCTCTCCTTGAAGGCTCCCGCGAGCGCCTTCGAGCTCACATAGCTCTCAAAGATGATGGTGATCACCTCGCGGGGGTTCTTCCCCAGGTAGACGGCCAGCTCGCCCAGCCCATCCTTCAGAGGCCGACTGCCAAGAAAGAAGCGGCTATGGCAGAGATACGGTTTCCCATCCTTGTCATGCACATCCAGCATGAAAGCCCGAACGCCATCAGCCAGCTGGCGGGTAAGGCCGTGCGTCTGGTTTGGAAACAACCAGCCCTCGTCGCTGTTGCTCATGGCGTTGTGGGTGGTGGCGTAGGCCACCTCGTCGTAACGCTTCGCTTGAAGTTTCTTCGCTCCGGTACCGCCCCCTGCGGCCTTTTCTGCGACGGGGGCGGCAGCCGGGTCTTCACCGCCAACAGGCAATGCGGATGCCAGGAGCAGGAAGACGACGAGGAGAGGCGATGGCCTCGTCAGCCGGTGGCGAGCTGTCGATTTCAGAAGCGCGAGCATTCGGTCTATACTGTCCGCACAGCCTTCTGATTGCCAGATTTTACCAATCCCAGACTGGAGAGAGCCCATGCAGGAACGGCCCGTAGATCCCGATGCCATCAGGAAAGACTGGACGGCCCGCGGATTCAGCTGCGAGCGCTGGGAGGATCCCCCCGGCCAGGAATGGAATGACTTCGTACACTCCACAGATGAGCTGGTCGTGGTCATCGAGGGAACGCTCGAATTCGAGGTGAGCGGCAGGATCCATCGGCCCCAGCCCGGAGAAGAACTCTTCATCCCCCGCGGCGCGGCCCACAGCGTCCGCAACATCGGCTCGGACAGGGCAACCTGGCTCTTCGGCTACAACAGCTGAGCCGCCTCAGGCTGGGTCCAGGTTAAGAGAGCGTACCACCGCATCTGCCACGGCGAGGCCGCGCGGGGTCAGCCGCAAGCGCCCATCCATCACGGCCAGGCCGTCCTCGACATATCCCTCGATAATCGCGGCGTTGCGTTCGAGAAGGTTGAGACCATAGTCGGCCCTGAGACGGTCGAGATCCAGCCCGCGGCTGCGGCGCAGGCCGAGCATGACGGCCTCCAGCGCGAGCTCCGAGGAGTCCAGCTCCTCGCTGCCGGCCAAGGGCCGCTCGCCCCGCTCCAGCCTCGAACAATAGCGTTCGAGGTCCGGCTCGTTCCACCAGCGCCTGCGGCCGGAGAACGAGTGAGCGGCAAGCCCGGCGCCGAGATAGGAAGAGTGATCCCAGTATTTCTGGTTATGCAGAGAGCGCGCGTCCTCCGTCTTCGCGAAATTCGACACCTCGTAGGCGCTGTAGCCGGCGGCCGCCAGCTCGGAATGCACGAGCTCAAACAGCTCGCCCTGGCGAGACTCACCCAGCTCGAGCAGCCGGCCCTGCTGTCTCCTGCGATGAAAGGGCGTCCCCTCGTGAACGGTGAGCTGGTAGCAGGAGACATGCTGCGGATCGAGCTCGGCGAGCCTCCGGATGCTGTCACGCAGGCTCTCCGGTTCCTGGCCGGGAAGGCCGAAGATGAGATCCGCCGAGACAATGTCAAAACCCGCGGCGAGAGCCTCGCGCGCCGCGCGCTCTCCCTCGGCGGGGCTGTGACGGCGGCCGAGAAATCGGAGCTCCTCCTCCTGGAAGGACTGCACGCCGAGGCTGAGCATATTCACGCCGAGACCGCGCCACCCCTCCAGGGCGGCGGCATCGACATCCTCCGGATTCGCCTCCAGCGCCAGCCACGCATCAGCCTCGACAGCGAGGCTCCGCCTGGCTGCGGCGAGAATAGACTCCAGGTCAGCGCGGGAAAGCGCGGAGGGAGTCCCGCCGCCGAAATAGATGGTGTCAAAGGAGAGCTCTTCTTCGCCGAGCAGCTCGAGCTCGGCAAGGAGAGCCTGGACATAGCGAGCGCTTCGCGATGCGTCGGCCGGCACGACGGCGAAATCGCAATAGGGGCAAACCGCCGAACAGAATGGAACGTGGAGATAAAGTCCCGCTCCGCCTCCGGAGCTCACTTCTCTTTTTCCGTCTTGAGGACCGCGATGAAGGCCTCCTGCGGAATCTCGACGGAGCCGACCATCTTCATCTTCTGCTTGCCCTTCTTCTGCTTCTCGAGCAGCTTGCGCTTACGCGTGATGTCGCCGCCGTAGCACTTGGCGGTGACGTCCTTGCGGAAAGCGTTGATGGTCTTGCGGGCGATGATGGTTCCGCCGATGGTCCCCTGGATCGGGATCTTGAACTGGTGCTTCGGAATGGTCGAGGAGAGCTTGTCGCAATAGTGCATCGCCCGGGAGCGCGCCTTTTCGCGATGGACCAGCTGCGAAAGGGCATCCACACGCTCCTTGTTGACCATGATGTCGACCTTGACGATATCCGTGGCACGGTAATCGAGAGCATCGTAATCAAAGGAGCCGTAGCCCCGGGTTACCGTCTTGAGCCTGTCGTAAAAATCGAAGAGCACCTCGGCCAGGGGCATCTCGCTGGTAACCTCCACTCGGCCCACGGCCAGGTAGTCGAACTGGGTCTTCTCGCCGCGCTGCTCCCGGCAGAGCTCCATGACCGCTCCGAGGAACTTCTCGGGGATCATGATCGAGGCCTTGATGTAGGGCTCCTCGACACGCTCAACATCCCCGGCATCGGGGAAGAAGCTCGGGTTGTCCACCACGACCTCTTCACCGTTGGTTAGGGTCACATCGTATTGCACCGTTGGCGCCGACAGCAGCAGCGACATGCCGAACTCGCGCTCGAGCCTCTCCTGGACAATGTCAAGGTGCAGCAGGCCGAGGAAGCCGCAGCGAAATCCGAAGCCGAGCGCGGCGGAGGAGACCTTGGTGAAGGTCAGGGCGGCGTCGTTCAGCTTGAGCTTGTCGAGCGCCTTGGTCAGATCACCGTAGTCTTCGCTCGACATCGGGTAGATCGAGGAATAGACGACCGGCTTCGCCTCCCGGTAGCCGGGAATCGGCTCTTTCGCCGGACGCTCGGTCTCCGTCATCGTGTCACCGATGTTGATGTCCTGGATCGTCTTGATTCCGGCGATCACGTAGCCGACGCTGCCGGTCTCGAGGGTTCCGGTCGCCACCTTCTCGAGCTTCAGGTAGCCCACCTCCTCGACGACATGGTCCGCCCCGGTGTACATCAGCCGGATGGACTCTCCCTTCCTGATAACGCCATCCTGCACCCTCACCAGCATGACCACGCCCCGGTACTTATCGTATTGCGCGTCAAAGACCAGCGCCTTGAGGGGCGCCTCGGGATCTCCGCTCGGGGGCGGCAGCTTCTCGACAATCGCCTCGAGCACACCATCGACACCGATATTGTTCTTCGCTGAGCACTGGATAGCCTCGAAGGGATCAAGGCCGAGATCCGCATCGATCTCCTCGCTCACCCGGTCAATGTCCGCGGCCGGAAGGTCGATCTTGTTGATCACCGGCACCAGCTCCAGCTCGTACTCCATGGCCAGGTAGAGATTGGCGACCGTCTGGGCTTCCACTCCCTGGGATGCGTCCACCAGCAGGAGGGCGCCCTCGCACGACATCAGCGAACGCCGCACCTCGTGTGAAAAATCGACATGCCCGGGCGTGTCGATCAGGTTGAGCTGGTAGGCCTCGCCATCGGCGGCGGTGTATTCGAGGGTGACCGTATTGCTCTTGATCGTGATGCCCCGCTCACGCTCGATATCCATGCTGTCGAGGATCTGGTCGCGGAACTTCCGATCATCGACCGCGCCGCAGGCCTGGATCAGGCGGTCGGCGAGCGTAGACTTGCCATGGTCGATATGAGCGATGATGCAGAAGTTGCGTATGTGTTCCACGAATTCGAATCCAGCCCCGCGGGGCCTCTGGAGAAAAGCCGTTATTCATATAATCAGGCTATCTTATGACATATTGTCCGGAGACGCTACTTAGCTGCTCAAGGGGAATCGCCGCGGCGGAGGACCGGAAGGCGAGAGACCGCGGAATCAGCGGGTCTCAGGGTTTCTCCACCTTCCACCAGCGCTCGATATCGGAACTCATAGCGGCGATCCGCGCAGCCTGCCCTTTGACATCCTTCGTTTCATGCGGATCGCTGAGTAGATTGAAAAGCTGGGGAGCGTCCCAGACAGGATCACGATAGGAAGACTTTCGCTTACGGGAAATAACCGGGCTGCCGCGGTGTGGAAGAATCAGCTTCCACGGCCCGTTGATGCACCAGCGATAGAGAAGGCCTGGGACCGGGTCATCGATCTTCCCGACATCATGCTCGAAGATCTCTCCGAAGATCGTGTCCCGGGAGCTCTTCCCCCCGGCGGCGCAGACATCCAGCAGATTAATTCCCTGCATCTCGGGGTGCGGCGCGAGACCGGCCGCGGCGAGAATCGTAGGCGCCAGGTCGATACTGCTGGCGAGCGTATCGTGGCGAGCGGCCTTCAGCTTGCCCGGCCAGCGCAGCATGATCGGAGTCCTGGTGCCGCCATCGAAAGGCGAGCGCTTGGACCTCGCAGCGCTGCCGCGGGATTTCTCCTTCTGGATCCAGCCGTTGTCGGTCACGAAAACGACCAGTGTATTGTCGCGGAGCTTCTTCTTGTCCAGGTAGCCCAACAGCTCGCCGCAGGTCTCATCGAACCACTCGCACATCGCCTGGTAGCGAGCCACGTGGATGGACTTGCCCTCCGCCTTGTATTTTGACAGCAGCCGCGCGGGAGGATTGTGCGGAGTGTGGGGCAGGAAGGGGGCGTACCAGATGAAGAAAGGCTTTTCGGCCGAGGCATCGATGAAATCAAAGATCGGCTTCAGACCCTTGCGGCCGATGGTAAGCCCCGGACCTCCATGGCGCCCGGTAGTCGTCATGCCGTGGGTGAAACCACCAAGCTCGTAATGACCCTCCCACCACTTGCCGGACTGGTGGCTGAGATAGCCCTTCTTCGCGAGCAGCCTCGGCAGGGAGGGGATTCTCCTGATATGACGCAGCATCTCCCTGCGATCGGTGCCCTTGGGCGGGTCATTCCCGGTGATCTTATGCTGGTGCGGGTAGAGGCCGGACACCATGCTGGCGAGACTCGGCCGGCAGAGACTGGTGGGAACGTAGCCGCGGGGAAAGACGACGCTCTCGGCCGCGAGCCGGTCGAGGTGAGGCGTCTTGATCACCTTGTGCCCCATGAAGCCGAAATCGGTCCAGGATTGGTCATCAGAGATGATCAGGAGTATGTTCGGCTGCCCGGCCGCCAGCTCCGAAGCGGACCACAGGACTACCAGACAAACCGCCGCAGCGAATAAACGACTCACCAATTACACCTCCAATAGCGGGGGAAAAATCTCTCAGCAGGAATCACGATACTCGTCCCATCCAAAGACCTCCACACCAATTCAGTCCCTGGCAACACGGAGGCGGCATGGACCATTCGTTGAACAAGAATGTCAGCTCCGGCGGAGGGCATCGATATCGAGCGGGGCCTGGCAATCGAGGCGCTCCTCGGCCGACGGCATCGGATACTTGAGGCCCGTGGCGCAATTGAAGAGGACGGCTGACTCATCCGGCCGAATCCGCCCGCTCTCCACCTCCTGCAGGTAGGCGGCCAGGGTCGCCGCCCCCTCCGGACACATGAGAAAACCTGAATCCGCCGCGGCCCGGTCACGAGCTTCGATAATCCTCTCGTCATCGACCGCCACCGCGAATCCCCCGCTCTCGCGAACGGCCCGCAGGATGAGAAAATCTCCTACCGCCGCCGGAACCCGGATCCCGGCGGCGACGGTGGCCGCATCCTCCCAGGGCTCGGCGTGCTCGAGCCCCGCCTCGAAGGCGCGCACCATCGGCGCGCAACCGGAGGATTGCACCGCGACCATCCTCGGCAGCTTCTCCCCGATCCAGCCGAGCTCCCGCAGCTCGGCGAAGGCCTTCCACATGCCGATCAGTCCGGTGCCGCCGCCGGTCGGATAGAGAATGACATCGGGAAGCTGCCAGCCGAGCTGTTCAGCGAGTTCGAGCCCCATCGTCTTCTTGCCTTCGATCCGGTAGGGCTCCTTCAGGGTGGAGAAATCAAACCAGCCCATCGCTTCGCTTCCCTCCCCCACCAGCCGGCCGCAGTCGTTGATGAGGCCGTTCACCCGCCAGACCCTCGCCCCCTGCAGGGCGGTCTCACGGACGTTGATCTCGGGCGTGTCATCCGGGCAGAAGACCCAGGACTCGATCCCGGCGCGGCTGGCATAAGCCGCCAGCGCCGCCCCCGCGTTGCCATTCGTCGGCATCGCCACGCTCGTGATCCCGAGCTCCTTCGCCATCGAAACCGCCAGGGCAAGCCCCCGGGCCTTGAAGGAGCCCGTCGGCAGGCGGCCCTCATCCTTGACCATCAGGCGGCCTGGGCCGGCCTGGAGATCGGGCAGATCCACCAGCGGCGTCAGCTCCTCGCCGAGTGAGATGATGTTCTCTTCGGAGCGAACCGGCAGCAGCTCGAGGTACTTCCAGAGGCCGCCGCTCCTCGCCGACAAGGTCTCCCTGTCAAGCCCGGCGCCAAGGGCGGCGAGGTCGTAACGAACCAGGAGAGGTTTGCCCTCGCGCGACAGGCCGTGGACCCGGTCAGCCTTGTAGGTCTCGCCGGTATAGCTGCATTCGAGGTGGGTCACGAAGGTCTTGTGCGGCATCAGCGGGCCTTTCCCAGGCGCAGCGTCAGCTTCTCGATCGTGCCGTTGAAAGAGCCCGGAGCCTTGTAGTCGCCCACCGCGGCGTCTCCATCATTGCCTGCGTGAAGTCCCTCCAGAGGCACCCGTCTCATCGAGCCGCCGGCCTTGCCCTCGGCGATGACCTTGCCGCCCTGCTTGAGGGTTACCTTGCCGTTCTTCGCGAGCACCGCCTCGACCGCCACCGCTCCCTCCGACAGCTTTCCCGCCGCCATGATGGTCTGCAGCCTGCCGTTGCGGCGAACGGCCAGGGCGAGCCTGCCTCCCTTGATAAAGAGAGCGTAGCCATCGGTGACTCCGCCATGGCCCAGGAGCACCCCGTCGCCGTGGCCGGCGGCGAGGCTGGCGTTGACCTGGAGACGCTTGCCCTTGACGTTCGGCGAGGCGGCGCCCTGGAGCGACGCGCCCGCCTTCAAGTCAAAGACGGTCTTCTTGCTGAAGCTCTTCGGCTTGCCTGTACCCCTGGGGTAGATCGGCAACACATCGGCGCGCTCGGCGTAGGCCTGCCAGCGGGCCGCGAGCCTGGCGGCCAGCTCGGGCTTCGCGGCGGAGAGATCGCGCAGCTCGGTGCGATCCTCGGCGATGTTGTAGAGCTCCCAGGGTGAATCACGCCCCTTGGCGACCAGTTTCCAGTCGCCCAGGCGCACGGCGCGGTTCGCCTCGTGCTCCCAGAAGATGGCCCGCTCACCGGACGCCTTCCTTCCAGCCGGCGGCGGAAACAGGCTCTGGCCCTCGAGCGGCTTGATTCGTCTGCCTTCGTGTTCCTTCGGATACTTCGCTCCGGAAACGCCGACGCAGGTGGCCATGATATCGATGAGATGCCCGGGCTGGGAACGAAGCTCCCCCCGAGCCTTGATGCCCGCCGGCCAATGGACCACCAGCGGAGTCGAGATGCCTCCCTCGTGAACCCAGTGCTTGTACTCTCGAAACGGCGTGTTCGATGCGTTCGCCCAGGAGAGTCCGTAGCTGGCGAAGGAGCTGTCCTTGCCGAGCACGGCGTTCTTCTTACGCTCAAATCCCCAGATGCCGCCCTCGGCGCAGCCCCCGTTGTCGGCCAGGAAGAAGATGATCGTGTTCTCGAGCTGGCCCGTGCGCTTCAACGCCGCGGTGATCCGCCCGATGCCCTGGTCGACACGGTCGATCTGGGCGGCGTAGATCGCCATGCGCAGAGCCATGTCAGCCTTCCGCTCGGCCGGAACATCCTTCCAGGCCATGGCGGCCCGGTCCCGAGTGGTCAGCTTCCAGCGCTTGTCGAGCAGGCCCATGCTGAGCATACGGGCGTAGCGCTCGGCGCGCAGGACATCCCAGCCGCCGAGATAGCGTTTTCGATACTTGTCGATGTCCTCCTCGAGAGCGTGCAGCGGCCAGTGAGGAGCGGTGTGCGCCACGTAACAGAAAAACGGCTTGTCGGCACTCTTCTCGGAGTGCTCCTCGATGTACTTCACCGTCGTGTCGTTGATGGCATCGGAATAGAAGAAGTCCTCCGGAAATTCCTTCAGCTGGGTATTCTCGAGGGTCAGGGATGAAGGAGTATAGAAGCTGCCGGCGCCCGAGATCGTGCCGAAGAATCGGTCGAAGCCGCGCTGGCGCGGCCAGTTGTGCTTCGGCCCATCGGATCCTTTATGTTTCGTGACATGCCATTTGCCTGCCATGTAGGTTGAATAGCCCGCCGGGCGCAGCACCTCGGCGATCGTGCGGCAGCTCGAGTTGAGGTCTCCGCGGTAACCATCGTGTCCGAGGTCGGTGGTCATCCAGCCCATGCCGGCCTGGTGAGGGTAGAGGCCAGTCAGCAGGCTCGCCCGGGTCGGGCAGCAGCGCCCTGTATTGTAGAACTGCGTGAATCGCAGCCCCCCGGCGGCAAGCGCGTCGATGTTCGGAGTCCGCACCTCGCCGCCGTAGCAGCCGATGTCGGAATAGCCCATGTCATCGACCAGGATGAGAACGATATTGGGACGAGTCCCGGCGGCCCGGGCCGACCCGATACAGGAAAGCGCGATGAACAATGCGGCGGTGAATCTCATGACCCCTCCCGATGGGCGGTTGTGGTTCTGATAAGAACAGGAACCGGACAGTATACGGAGACTCACCGGCAGCACAATCAGCCAGTAGCCCTGGGCTGGGCACGAGCTCACGCGAGAGGGCATCAAAAAAAGCCGGGCGCGCCTCGAAAGGCACGCCCGGCTTCTGATTCGCGTAGTGTTTCTACGCTGTTCAGCTCAGCGCTTGAACAGGTAGAGGATCACCGCCAGCGAAAGCAGCCCCGTGAGGCCATTACTTCCGAGCTGGCCGACCAGCTTGGTGATGTTATTGACGACATCACCGTAAAACGCGGCTCCAGCGCCTTCTCCGGTACCAAACAGAACACCGGCAACGACACCCAGAGCGAGAAGGTAGACTCCTACCTCCGTCACATCACGAATCAAACCTTTAAGGGTTCCAAGGACGTTATCCATGATCCCTCTCCTTCAAAAAACGGTTTCCCGACCCAGGTCCGATCCTCAGCGCTCGCTGAAGTCTTTTCCGGATCTTAATGAACCAGACTACGCCGGTAGAAACTCAAGGCCTCCGCCGGCCACAAAAACAAATTCAGAACGAACTTTACTACTCTCCTGGCATTCAGGAGTTGTCGCCGGCGCTCTTCAGCAGGCCCATAACGACACAGGCAGTAATCAGGCCAGTAAGGCCCGCGCTGCCGAGACTCCCGATGAGCCCGGTGATGTTAGAAACCACATCGCCATAAAACGCTCCCTTGGGGGTGCCCATGAGAACTCCCATGACCACGCCAAGAGCAAGCAAACAAACCGCAACGCCTGTCAGTCCAGCGACCGACTTCTTTACCGTACTGATGATGTCACCCATCATATCCTCCATAGAAAAAAACTTGCCTGCCGCCGAAGCCTCCCCAATGGAGGCCCCTTGCGGACCAATCTGAACATGAAACTCACTACTGATTCCGGAACAGCTCTTCCCCGGGACCCAGTGGTCCTGGCTTCGAATTGATCCGGATACCCGTCCAGATCGCGCAAGCCCTTTGCTATACGCTGAAACTAACTAAGCGACTGGTTACACCCGCTGCCCTTGAGGAGACTGCCCAGGCCGGTCTCGATAACAACTGCAGGCGCCGCGCGTTCTTCACTTCTTCGTGCGGCTGAACCAGTTGAGCGAATGCTAAAGGTCTAAAGGATTGCGTTCAAGAGTGTTTTTTGCAGGCCCGAGCCGCTGCGCGGTTCCGATATACGCACCGACCGGTAAACTCTTAAGATTCGCTGAGAAATACTGCCGAATGGAAAACAGACACCTGCCGATCCGTATCGCCTGGCCGAGCTGAGGAGCCTGTGGGATTCGGACATGAGTCCTTAGTCGCCAGCCTGGGCCCTCCAGCCCCTCTGCCGGGAGCCCATCAACTGAAGTGGCTGATAAAATCAGGCTTTTCGCTCCATCCGCGGAAGCAACCACCATGGCTTTAGAAAGCTCACCCGGCACCAGAATCAGCCGTCGCTATTTCATACACCCTTGCATTCACCCAGGTCAGATTCGTGCGCGGCGCCTGAAATTATCGGTACTTTAATGAAACGCGGCAAAACGCAAACCCGATAAATCTCCCTCCCGAGGTACAAAAAAAGATCTTAAAAAACTTTTTCACCATCAGGCCAGAAACGGATTCTGCCATTTTCATCGGCATCGAACTTTAAGAGCTGTTCTCAAGCCTTTACCTGATCGGTGCCTAAAGGCCTTTAACAAGCTCCTGGAGGCTGATTGCGACTCTTAGACCCAATCGCCTGTTGCCGTTGACACGCGAGCTGATTGCGTATCGGTTGCCTGAACGGCAGCTGGCAGGCTCATAAAACCACCCACCGCCGCGCACCACGCGGTACTCGCCTTCGCCGTGAAACACCGGATCGAGCTCTGCGGCCGCACCGATAGAATAAAAGCCCTCATTGTAGACATCCCTGCACCATTCGTAGAGATTGCCATGCAGGTCAAACAAACCAAAGGCATTGGGAAGCCTGGTTCCGACCGTATGGGGCCTTCCTCCACTGTTTTCGACATACCAACCCATGTCAGCAAGTACTCCATTGCCAGCGAAAGCGGCACCGCTGCCGCCTCTGCAGGCATATTCCCACTGAGCCTCGCTTAGAAGAGAAAGACCGCTCAGGGCCGTAAATTCGAGGACATCGTCCCAGGAGACCTGTTCAACGGGAAGATTTGCGGAATCCACCCCGCCAGGAAGAGCCTCTCCCTGGAAAAAAGACGGATTGGTACCCAGAACACCCTCCCACTCAGCTTGTGTCACCTCATATTTACCCACCAGGAAAGCGCTTAAGCGCACTGAATGGAGTGGCCCTTCATCGTGCCAACGGTCCTCCTCGCCCTCAGGGGTTCCCATGAGAAAATCACCACCGGGCAGAAGAACGAGAAGAATTCCCGTCTCCGCGTGCACAAACTCCGCGAAACCCTGCTCGTTCAGCCCCTGGGGGATCAGCCCTGCTGGTATTTCCCAGGAACAAAAAGCTCCCGGAGCCTCTCCATCCATGAAGAAGTAATCGATCAAGGCGATCGCATCCGATAAAGACACCGTTCCATTACAATCGGCATCCGGCCGCGTCCCGGAAGGCGGCTCAGTCCCCCCCCGGTAGAGGTGATTGAGCAGATATACCGGGTCGGCAAGGTTCAGCAGGTTATCGCCGTTGGAATCGCCAAGGATGAAGGCATACGCCGCCCCCGGCGCGCCGCAGAAGAACGCCAAGTGCAGAAAGAGAACTGTAAGTACCGAATATCTACGGAGCATCGTCCCGCTTACCTCATTTCAACCCTGCAGCAAGACTAAGGGCTGGTCAGTGTCGAGGCAACATCAGTTAGCATCAGAGCCTTCAGGGCTCTCTTCAGTGCTTATGCGCCTTGAAGAGCTTGCTCTTCATGTCCCCCCCGGAAAGCACGTAGGCGATCAGGTCGAGAATCTCCTCGCGAGAGAGCCTGTTGAGCAGTCCCTCGGGCATGATCGAGTTCGGCAGCTTTCTGCGAGCGACGATCGAGGACTTGTCGACAACCGCCGGGGCCGACTTGGCGAGCGGATTGACGATCACCTTGACCTGCTTGTCCGTCTCCTCAAGAATCATCCCGGTAACGACCTTACCGGTGCGCTGCACCAGGGCGTAGGTCTGGTACTTCTCATCGATATCCTTGGAAGGCTCGAGGAGCGAACGAAGAATGTGCTCCGCGGTGCGCTTCTTCGGATCCAGCTTCGCAAGGTCGGGCCCGAAAACCTGCCCCTCGTTGTTCAGTCGATGGCAGGCGACGCAATTGGAAACCTTGAAGACGCTCTTGCCGACCTCGAAGTTCCTGTCCACCAGGGATCTGATCGGCGCGGCCAGCTGGTTGAAGGTCCATTCCGTGTTGCGCTGGTTGAGCTTGAGAAGGTCATCTTTGAGGGGCAGGGGGTTCTTCGACAGGTAGCCCGCCCGGTCGGCAAGATAGGCCTTCAGGTCAGCTACCACGTAGAGCGCGCCGTACATCCGCTGCCAGTGTCCGGGGTAAGTACAGACATAGGGATAGATCCCCGGCTTCACCGGCGCCTTGTAGGTCAAGGCCTGGGTCTCGCCGGACTGCAGCAGGCGACTGGCCAGGAGGACCTTGTCCGTCTTCGGAATGTAATGACGCTCGATGGCGTCCTCCGCCGTACCCGTGGCCTCGGCCAGCTTGCCCACCTCCTCCAGCGCGCCCGGGATCGTGATCGCGAAGTTGTGCGGCATGCTGTCGGTATTGGTGAACCTGAACTCAACCGGCTTGCCGGCCTGCACAGCGATGCGCTCCTTGTCGTAGATCATGCGGTGGGGAACCGTACCGATGGCGATGATGCGCACATCGAGATTTCGCAGCCGCGACGTGACCTCCCGGGCCTCATCCGAAGGCAGCGCCTGGGCCAACTTGACCGTGAGAAAGAAGGCCGCCGTCGCAGTGTCCGAGTTCCGCTCACTGGCGGGGAGCTCGCTCTGATAGCCGACCAGGTTGTCGACCAGGGAACGCACCTCTTCCTTCTTCCAGTCTTCGCGGGAGATACCGCGCAGGGCCTCGATCGAGGCGGCGCGATTCCTTCCGGCCTTAAGCTGGGCGGTCAGGGCTGAGAACTTCTCCTGGCCGTGGCCCGGGATGGTTCCCAGGGTCTTGATCGCGAGATCATGGATTTTTTCATCTCCCGCCTCGGGCTTGAGCCCCGAAGGAAGTTCCGAAATCAGGGGCAGCACCTTTGCATACAGACGGCCCTGGACCTCCTCATCGGACACACGCCCCGCCGCCACGAGAAAATCACGCAGGCCATCCTTGCTCTTCGTCGCCTGCAGGTAGGCATCGTCTCCATTGCCGACCGCCGAGATCAGCGCCGAGTAGCAGAGC
>Ga0066842_10000086_pt1 | contig 24694 bp, 15 predicted proteins | sample ETNtaG_19_FD_67289 | JGI IMG/M metagenome (GOLD analysis project Ga0066842, IMG submission 67289) | Marine microbial and viral communities from oxygen minimum zone, Eastern Pacific Ocean - ETNP201302PF86A | ecosystem: Environmental > Aquatic > Marine > Oceanic | place: Pacific Ocean: Eastern...
TTTGTCCGCTGGAGACTCCAAGGCATGTTTGAAGGCATCACCAAGCGTTTTTCCGGAATCCTCGGCAATATTGCCGGGAAGAAGATTTCCGAGAAGAATATCCGCGAGACGCTTCGCGAGATACGGGTCGCGCTCCTGGAGGCGGATGTCGCCTTGGAGGTCATCAAGGAGTTCCTCCAGAAAATAGAGGAAGAGACCCTGGGGGAGAAGGTCCTCAAGGGTGTCGAGCCCGGGCAACAGTTCATCCAGATTGTATTCCAGCATCTCGTGGAGCTTATGGGGCCGGTCGATCCGGCCATCAATTTCCAGTCGAAGGGGCCGACAGTCATACTGATGGCGGGCCTCCAGGGTAGCGGCAAGACGACGACCTGCGGCAAGCTGGCAATCATGCTGCGCAAGCAGCACAAGCGACGGCCTCTCCTGGTGGCGGCCGACATACAGCGTCCCGCCGCCGTCGACCAGCTGCGAACGCTTGGTGAACAGATCAAGGTGCCGGTTTTCTCCCAGGCGGGCGAAAAGCCCCCGGCAATCTGCGCCGAGAGCCTCAATGAAGCCAGCCGCCTGGGCTGCGACACCATCATTCTTGATACCGCCGGACGCCTTCATATCGATGAGGAGATGATGGGCGAGGTCTGCGAGATCGCCCGGGTCACCAGCCCCCACGAGATCTTCCTTGTCTGTGATGCGATGGTTGGCCAGGACGCGGTCAAGAGCGCGCGGGAATTCAACGAGCGCCTGGAATTGACCGGGGTCATCCTGACGAAGCTTGACGGCGATGCTCGTGGTGGAGCCGCACTGTCCGTCAAAACGGTCACGGGCAAGCCCATCAAGTTTGTCGGCACGGGAGAGAAGCTTGAAGGCACGCTCGAGGAATTCCGCCCCGAAGGCATGGCGGAGCGCATCTTCGGTTTTGGAGATGTGCGTGGGATTGTTGCCAAGGCGCAGGAGGTTGTCGATGCCGACGACGCGGCCCGGATGCAGAAGGAACTGCTCGAGGGCACCTTTACCCTGGAGCATTTTCTCGACCAGCTCCAGTCCGTAAAGAAAATGGCCGGGGGAAATATCCGCAAGCTGCTGGAGATGGTGCCGGGAATGGGTGCCCAGCTTGGCGACATGGACATCAGCGACGAGGACCTCGGTCATATCGAGGGAGTCGTCCGGTCGATGACGCCGAAGGAGCGTCGCCGTCCCGAGATCCTGAATTCATCGCGCCGCGACCGTATTGCTCGGGGTAGTGGGCGCACCCGGATGGATGTCGATGACCTGCTCAAGCAGTTCAACGGCATGAAGAAGATGATGGATCAGATGACTGGAGCCTCCAGCAAGGGACCTCTCGGGAAGATCAAGGCCATGGCCCAGGCAAAAAAGATGATGAATGATCCCCACCAGATGATGCACCAGATGTCGCAGCAGATGGGGGCAGGCGAGGATCCGAAGCAGAAGAAATCCCGCGGCGGGTCGGCCCAGAACCGGAAGACCTCGAAGGCTGAGCTAAAAGCCAGGCGTAAACGTGAAAGGAAGAACCGCCGCAAGAGTCGTCGACGCTGAATGCGGGTTCTTCAACCCCCCAAAAGCACCTTGTCCGGGCAGTTTTTCAGGATTTGGCTCCATCCGAATCGGAACCTCTTAAATACCTTGACCTTAGGGTTAAATTTGGGATAATTGTCCATCTTTTCCACCTTTCAGGGGACTCTCTGAAGGGCATTAAAGTATTTATTCAGAATGAGTTAAGGTTTTCTTGCCGGGCTTTTAGGCCCTGGTGAACAGTGTGCAACCGGAGGTAGCTGGATGTCGGTCAGGCTTCGCCTGAGGCGAATGGGAAAAACCCATCGACCTTTTTACAGAATTTGCGCCATTGAGCGGGGTCGTGCCCGCGATGCGAAATATATCGAGAGCATTGGTTACTACGATCCGTTTATTGAGGATGATTCCGAGAAGTTTCACCTCGATAAGGAGCGGGCGGAGTACTGGCTCAGTGTTGGGGCGACGGCTTCAGACACGGTCATGAACTTTTTGCGTAAAGCGGAAGTTGCGGGACTCGTACCGACCAAGAAGACCAAGGGCCGGCCGAAGCGGACTCTGAATGCTGAGAAGCGGGCTGCTCGAGATGAACGGCTGGCGCGTAAAAGAAAAAGAAAGCAGAAGGGGCTGAACAAACAGCCGCCTCCAGCTCCCAAGGAAGAAGCTCCTGAAGCTGAGGCGGAGGAGGCTCCCGAGGCCGAAGAGGAAGTCCTTGAGACCCAGAACGAGGCGGCTGAGAGCCAGGTAGAGGAAGCTCCCGCTGAGGAAGCTCCCGCTGAGGAAGCTCCCGCCGAGGAAGCTCCCGCCGAGGAAGCTCCCGCCGAGGAAGCTCCCGCCGAGGAAGCTCCCGCTGAGGAAGCTCCCGCTGAGGAAGCTCCCGCCGAGGAAGCTCCCGCTGAGGAGTCCGAGAATTCCGGCGAATAGGGATCATTGAAAGTACGAGCACTACAAGCCAGTCAGTTTATTTACTGTGCGCCAGCATGGCTTGAGGCCAGCGCGCCGCGCAGGAACCTTTTTCTTTCCGACGAGTCGCAGAGCCATGGCCGTGAGATTCGACATCATCACAATCTTTCCGGGGATGTTTTCCTCGGTAGTCAGCGAGAGCATCGTTGGCCGTGCCGTGACGTCCGGGCTCGTCGAGATCAACCGCGTTGATCTGCGAGATTTCACGCAGGACAAGCATCGATCGGTAGACGACCGCCCCTACGGCGGCGGACCTGGAATGGTCTTCAAGCCGGAGCCGGTGTTCGATGCCGTGGAGAATGTTCTGGGCGAGGTCGACTCATCGGCGGAACCGAGTATCCGGAAGATTATTCTGACTCCGCAGGGCCGTCGGCTCGATCAGCCGTTGATGCGTGAGCTTTCCGGCGAATCGCGGATTGTCCTGCTTTGCGGGCATTATGAAGGTTTTGATCATCGAATTGTCGAGGGACTCGGGTTTGAGGAGGTTTCGATTGGAGATTACGTCCTCTCCGGCGGGGAACTGCCGGCCATGGTCCTTATCGATGGAGTTGTACGGCTGCTGCCCGGCGCCCTGGGGCATCCGGAGTCATCGGAGCAGGAGTCTTTTGAGAATGGAGTATTGGATTTCCCGCAATACACTCGTCCGCCCGAGTACCGGGGGATGAAGGTTCCGGAGGTGCTGCTTTCGGGCAACCATGCGGAAATAGAGCAGTGGCGTCGTGAGCGGGCCCTGGAGAGAACCCGGGCAAGCCGTGGTGACCTGCTTGAAAAATTGGAATTACAGGAGACGGGGCAGGAGCTGGATAATACCTGAGGCTCTCGCCGGTATGCCGGCGCGGCCTTCCCTTCCCGGGGGAACAAAGTACTTTAAATTAATGTCCGCTGAGAAGGCGGACTGGAGCGCGAACCATGTCAAATGTGATCAATGAGATAGAAGCCAAGCACAAGCGAGAAGAGGCTCTCGGTGCTTTCCAGGTAGGTGACACCATCGATGTACACGTCCAGATCCGCGAGGGTGAGAAGGAGCGCGTCCAGATCTTCACCGGAACGGTGATCAAGATTCAGGGCGGCAACTCGATACGCGCGACCTTTACAGTTCGGCGCATCGTGGCAGGCGAGGGTGTCGAGCGGACTTTCCCGTTCCACTCCCCGATCATTCTTACTGTCGAAGTTCGCCGTAAGGGTAAGGCCCGCCGCTCCAAGCTCTTGTATCTGCGTGATCGGATCGGTAAGGCCACTCGTGTCAAGGAACGCCGTGGAGATGATCCTCGTCTTGCCAAGAAGGAGGCCGCCGAGCAGCCCCCGGCGCAAGAGGCCGCCGAGGCGCCCTCTGATGAGCCCGAGGTCGCCGAGAGCGAGGAATCCTCTGCGGGTGTCTGAGCTTTTTCCGGTCGGATTTGAATTGGAATCGTTTCGTCGCGAGCCGGGCGATATTTGAGGGTTCCAAAGGGCATCCGGGACTGGCTTTCGACAAGGCTCCGCCCGGGCGCCCGGGCGCTGGGGCGCCTCGGGGAGAGGCATGCGGCGCGTTACCTGGCCCGCAATGGCCTCGAGCTCCTGGCGAGCAATGTCCATCTCGCTGGCGGCGAGATCGACCTGGTTTTCCGGCAGGGGCGGACGCTGGTTTTTGTAGAGGTCAAGTCGACCAGCGAGGGCTCCTGGTCCCGAGGTTTTGAGCGAATCGATGCCGACAAGCGGCGGTCGCTGCGGCGAGCCTGCGGGGCGTACCTTCAGAGCCTGCCTCGCCGGCCCCGGACCTACCGTCTTGATGCCGTCAGCGTCAGTTTTACAGCGGGTTTGTTGGGGCCGAGGGTCCGTGAGATTCTCTGGGAAAAGGGGTTTTTCCCGATCGATGGGTGATCTGCGAAACAGGTGTTAACATGTTGGTGTGATCTAGCCGATAATCAGGTAGCGGAAAGTCGAGGCCGAGAAAAACGGATCGTTTCCAGCCGGGAATCGATCGGTTCTTCCCGCTCTCGCTGTTTTCTGTGAGTCCCCGGCGATGTCCCGGGAACTGATGCAGAGCCTGGAGCCTCCCGGACCGTTAACCGGGCGGGAGGCTCTTTTTACAGGAGCGCGCAGCGAATGACGGAAACGATGGAGTATTGGGCGGCGGAGGAGCTCGGAGAATCCGAGCTCAGTAACCTCCACGCGTGTGAGAGGAAGATCTCCTACAATTTCAGGGACCTGCGTTTTCTGCACCAGGCTCTCACCCACTCATCGATCAAGACAATCGAGAACCCTTCCAATGAGCGTCTCGAATTTCTCGGGGACTCGGTTCTCGGTCTCGTGATGACCGAGTTCCTCTATAATTTTTTCCAGCAACACAATGAAGGGGATCTGACACAGATCAAATCTGTGGTGGTCTCGACAAATGTTCTTGCCGCCGAGAGCCAGCGCCTCGGATTGGGAGAGCATTACAATGTCGGCAAGGGGGTTACTCGGCGCAAGAAACTTCCGAATTCATTGCTGGCGAATGTTTTCGAGGCCGTGGTTGCCGCGGTCTACAAGGATGGCGGGCTCGAGCCCGCTCGCCGCTTCATCCTGAGAAACGTTTATCACCAGGTGCTGAACGTCGCCAGTGATCGTCACCAGCGTAACTACAAGTCGCTGCTTCAGCAGTGGGCGCAGAAGGTTCTCAGCCTGACCCCGACCTACAGGGTCGTCTCCGAGAAGGGGCCTGATCACCTGAAGTCCTTCGAGGTCGTTGCCGTCGTCGGAGATAAGCGTTATGCGATCGGTACAGGCCAGGCGAAGAAAGAGGCCGAACAGGAGGCCGCGCGCAAGACGTTGAAGATGTTGGATGAAGCCGAGGTCGTAGCGGTGGAAAAAAAGTGAGCAGCGCCCTTCTTCAAGACTACCTGCTTTGCGATGAATTCAAACAGGCCAGTGCCCTGTTTGATTCCGGCTCCGCCCGGCTTGGAGGCTTCTGGGGCGGCTCGTTCTCCTTCTTTCTCGGGGGCTGGCACGGCGCTCGACGCGAGGGGGATGGCAGGCGTGTGCTCGTGACCTCCTGCCAGGAGGATGCCGACCAGCTGCTGGAAGAGCTGGAGGCCTTTGTTCCAGGCAGCGCCGCGGCCTTTCCAGCCTGGGACTCGCTTTTTCTCGACAGCTCGAATCCAGACCCCCTGGTTTATGGCGAGCGGCTTCGGATCCTTGAGCAGTTGCTGGAGCCGGAGGCTGGGCCGGCCTTTATAGTGACCCCGGTTCACGCGCTCGTTCAGCCCGTTCCGCAGCCCGGCCTTCTCCAGGATGCCCGTGTCGAGCTCGTCCAGGGGAGAGAGCTTTCACCCGCGGAGCTGGCCGCAACCCTGACCGCCAAGGGGTATCGGAACGTTCCACTCGCGGAGGAGGCGGGCGAATATTCAAGCCGTGGGGACATCTTAGATGTGTTTCCTTTTTCGCACGAGTCGCCCCTTCGCCTGGAATATTTCGGCGACCAGGTCGAATCCATCCGCAGGTACGATCCCGCCACCCAGCGCTCCCTGCCGGAGTCGGTCGAGGAGCGTGTTGAGTTCGCGCTCACCACTGGCGACCAGATCTTTCGAGATTGCTACAGGGGAGAGGAGGCTCTTCTGCTTGATTATCTCCAGGAGAGCGACCGGGTGATCCTGTGGGAGGCCGATGCCGTTTTTGACCGGGTGAGAAAAGTCTTCAACAATTTATTGGGTACCGTCGGCGATGCCGTTCGCGACCAATTCCTGCTCAGGCTTCGCGGCCGTGCCGGGGTGCACGCTTCCTGTATGCCGGTGACTTCCGATTCGGTTCCCGCAAGCACCCTTGGCTTTGGTTCTGTGGAACAGATGCGCTCAACGGATATCGCCCGGGCCTTTGATTCCCTGAGGTCACGCATCGCGAGCCAGATCGAGGTCGCGGTGTATTGCGAAAGCGAGGGCGAGGCGAAACGATTTGGCGAGTTGCTCAGGGACCATCAGCTCGGCGCTGAGAAGGGGATCACCATCGAGGTCGGGGGGCTGCGGCGCGGCTTCGAGATCACCGCTCTTTCCCGCGCGGTGTTGACCACGAGGGAGCTTTTCAACCGGCAGGTCGTCAGAAGAGCTCGCCGAACGAAGGCGGCTTCCGGCAAGGCGATCCGCAGCTTCCTGGAGCTGAGGAAGGGCGACTATGTAGTTCACCTTGTGCACGGTATCGGCCGCTACATGGGTATAGAAGCTCTCGAGAAGGATGGTGTCGAGCAGGAATTCCTCGCCCTGGTCTATAAGGGTGATGTGAAGGTCTATGTTCCTGTGTCGAAGATTGACCTGGTCCAGAAGTATATCGGCAGCGGCGACAGGGTTCCGAAGCTTGACAAGGTTGGGGGGACGAGCTGGGCGCGAAAGAAGGACGAGGTCGAGGCGGCCCTGATGGACCTGGCCGCTGAGCTGCTGGATGTCCAGGCTGCCCGGCTGGAGCACCCTGGCATCGCCTACGAGGAGGATAGCGAATGGCAGCGCCAGTTCGAGGCGGCCTTTCCTTTTGACGACACCGAGGACCAGGTGGAGGTGACCGTCGCGATCAAGGAGGACATGCAGCAGCCAAGGCCAATGGATCGGCTGGTTTGCGGTGATGTCGGCTACGGGAAGACCGAGCTGGCCATGCGGGCCGCCTTCAAGGCGGTCGAGGGAGGCCGGCAGGTGGCCATTCTCGTTCCTACGACCCTGCTGGCCCAGCAGCACTACAGGTCTTTTTGCGACCGGATGGCAGGCTTTCCCGTCACCATCGAGGTTTTGAGCCGCTTTCGTTCGCGGTCCCAGCAGCAGGAAACGGTCGAGGGAGCCCGGCAGGGACGGGTCGATATCCTGATTGGGACCCACCGCCTCCTTTCGGCAGACGTCGGCTTCAGGGATCTCGGCCTGGTGGTCATCGATGAGGAGCAGCGGTTCGGAGTCGTGCACAAGGAGAAGCTCAAGCGCCTGAGAAGTGAGGTCGAGGTTCTCACTCTCTCGGCCACCCCGATCCCGAGAACTCTTCACATGGCCTTGCTGGGAATACGGGACATCTCCAGCCTGTCGACGGCTCCCGAAGGGCGGATGGCGATCCAGACCGAGCTCAGTCATTTTGACACCAATCGCATGAGGGAGATCATCGTTCGTGAGCTTAACCGGGACGGCCAGGTTTACCTTGTGCACAACCGGGTCATGGACATCGAGGTACTCAAGAAGCAGGTCCAGGAGATTGTACCCGAGGCAAGGGTGCTGGTTGTGCATGGCCAGCTGAACGAGAGAGAGCTCGAGTCGCGAATGAGCGCCTTCATGCGGCACGAGGCAGATGTGTTGCTGGCGACGACCATTATCGAGAGCGGCATCGACATTCCCAGGGTCAACACCATCATCATCAACGAGGCCGACCGCTATGGCCTTGCCGATCTCCATCAGCTTCGCGGCCGGGTCGGGCGCTACAAGCACCAGGCCTACTGCTATCTCTTCCTCCCCGAGCATCGTCATGTCAGTCCGGAGGCTCTCAAGAGGCTCCAGGCCCTGGTTGAATATTCCGGCCTGGGTTCCGGTTTCCAGATCGCGATGCGAGACCTGGAGATTCGCGGAGCGGGCAACATTCTCGGCAAACAGCAAAGCGGTCATATCGCGACGATCGGCTACGACCTGTACTGTCGCCTGCTGGAGAAATGTGTTCATTCGATGAAGGATCAGCACTACCAGGAGCCGGTTACCGTTGAGATCGACCTCGCCTTGCAGGCGCATATTCCCGATGATTTCATCGGGTCCCAGGAGCTCAAGCTCGAGGTCTACCGGAAGATCTCTACGGCGCAGAGCCGGGAGGCCCTGGCGGATCTCGCAGAGGAAATTCGCGATTGCTACGGCGAGCTGCCGCCCCAGGTTGACCAGCTCCTGGGCCTTCAGCAGCTGCGCCTGGATTGCACCGCCTGGGAGATTGAATATGTCGGTTGCGAGGAGGGAAACCTCATTCTTCGAGGCGGAGAGAAGCTGAAGGGCCTTCTCGATGGTTGCCCTTGCCGAATCTCCGTTCTCGATCCCGCCACGGTCGCGATTTCCCTGCGAAAACAAGGTCTGCCGGGACAGGGTCAGAAGCCGGGAAAACACCTGTTTTCACTTGTTGCTCAATGGATGGAGACAGGTAAATTTCCCGAATCAAGACGGCTGGGAAGACGATTCGTGGACATATCGGAGTGAACCTTTACATTAACAGTGTCAGGTAGCAGTTCAAACGGGAGCGATGGATGTTGAGCAAGGCCAGGTTGTTGATATTGGCCGGTCCGGTACTTTTTCTCGCGGCAACCCTCAGCGGCTGCGGCGGCTCCGAAAAAGTCTCGATCGCGCCGCCGGTCACCACTTTCGCTTCGCCCGAGAAGCCTCCGGCGAAGAAAGAGGCAGGGGCCGAGGCTCCGGTTGGCGGAGCCCCCGGGATTGAAGAGAACCGGACCGGAGGCATCGCCGCGATTGTCGGAAACAAGGTTATTTCACGTTCCCGGCTCAGGAAGAAGGTCGACCAGCGAATTCTTGCCATCGTAGCGCGGCAGCAGGTGTCCCCCGCAGCGATCAACCGCCGTCAGCAGGAGCTTCCGATTCTCTCGGAGATGGTCAATAAGGAGCTCATTATCCAGGCCCAGATGGTCGTCTACCCCGGCAAGGAGATAGAGGACCTGGTGGTTCTTGACAATGTCATGGCCTGGGTCGACCGGGAAATTCAGAAGCGTCGTAAGGCCGGCCAGAAGGGGGTTACGACCCGGCAGGATTACTTCGACATTCAGAAGAACGAGCTGGGCCTCAGCCGTGAAGAGGTTGTTCGCGAGATCCGCGAGAAGATGCTCTCGGAGATGTATCTCTGGCAGGAGGTCTACGGAAAGCTCGACACCTTCATTCCTCCTTCGGAGTCACGAGCCTACTACCGGAGCCATCGCGAAGAATTCACGCCTCCTCAGGAGGTGCACTATCAGCGTATCAAGATCTTCGATAACGCCGATGCTTTCGAAGCGGTCCAGAGTGTGCGGCAGGGGTTACAGGAGGGGAAGGCCTTCAGCGCCCTTGCGATGGCCCATTCCGAAGAGTTCCAGGGGAACCCCAAGCTCAGGGCGACGGTTTTCAAGAACAAGTTCAGTGAGCTCGATGACTTTCCCTTTCCCATTCCAGTCATCCTGAAGAGCCTTCGCGAAGGCCAGCACTCGGGACCTGATCGGGCGCAGGGGGCCTTCTGGTTCTTTCGCATGAAGGAGATCATCAAGGGTGAGCCGAAGACCTATAAGGAGGCCCAGGGCACGATCGAGAACAGGTTGCTCATCGCCCGCCGTAAGGTCGCCTACGGTCAACTCATCGAGAGGCTCAAATCTTCAACCCGAGTTGAGGTCTATCTTGGAAGCCCGGCCGCCGCTGCGCGGCCGCAGAAGCCTGTCGGTCCCGTGCTCGCGCCGAAGCCGGCGAAGAAGAAGCCGGCCGCGCCCGCGGGTTCCTGACGGCCAGCCGCGGGCTCTCCCGGCACCTCAAGCTCCGCAGTGGCCGTATTCTTCGAGGAATGAGGCCATGGTCACCGCTCCCCGATGGTAGTCCTTGATACGGAAGTGTTCATTTGGAGCGTGGAGATTGTCATCTGGAAGCCCGAGGCCGATCAGGAGGCTCTCCGCCCCGAGAGCTTCCTGGAAGGTGTTGACCACTGGAATCGAGCCGCCCTCGCGAACAAAGACCGGTTTACGTCCGAAGCCGGTCTCGAGAGCCTTCTCCGCCGCCTTGACCGCCGCTCCGTCACGCGAAACGATGACCGGGCTGGCGCCGTGGTGGGGACGGACCTCGACCTCGACGGTATCGGGAGCTATCTCGTTCAGGAAGTCGCATACCAGGGTCGCGATCTTGTCGGGATCCTGGTCGGGAACCAGGCGCATGGAGAATTTACAGCTGGCGGTCGCAGGCAGAACGGTCTTGGCTCCCTCGCCGGTAAAACCGCTGATCATTCCGTTGATATCGAGGGTCGGCCGCGCGCCTTTTCGCTCGAGCGTGGTATAGCCCGCCTCGCCAAAGACCTTCACCGCCCCGACTGATTTCCTGAACTCCTCCTCGTCGAAGGGGAGCTCCGCCATCATCTCTCGTTCCCAGTCCTCCAGCGGCCTGACGTCATCGTAAAAGCCGGGGATCGCGATCTTTCCATCGGGTCCCTGGCAGGCGGCCATCAGGCGGGTGAGGACATTGGCTGGGTTGGCCACCGAGCCTCCGAAGGTTCCGGAATGCAGGTCGGTCGCAGGTCCCCTGACGAAGACCTCCAGGTAGCAGAGGCCTTTGAGGCCGTAGGTGATCGCCGGCATGTCGATGCCGAACTGGCTGCAGTCAGAGATGAAAACAATGTCGCAGGCCAGCCGGTCGAGCTCTTTGCGGATGAACGGATCGAGGTTGGGACTGCCGACCTCTTCCTCGCCTTCGCAGAGGACCTTGACGTTACAGGGAAGCTTCCCGTTCACCTCCCGCGAGGCCTGGATGCCCTTGATGAGGGCGTAGAACTGGCCCTTGTCATCGGTGGCGCCGCGGGCGAAGAGGTATCCATCCCTCTCCGTTGGTTCAAACGGCGGACTCTCCCACTCATCGTCGGGGTCCGATGGCTGCACATCGTAGTGTCCGTAGACCAGGACGGTCGGTGCGCCGGGAGCCTCCAGGCGCTCACCGTAGACGATGGGGTGTCCATCGGTTTCGAAAATTTCGGTTTCCAGTCCGGCCTCCGACATCAACTCGCCCATACGCCGGGCGCAATTTCCGACCTCTCCGGCAAGCTTCGGGTCCGTGCTGACGCTCGGGATCTTCAACAGCTCGATGAGCTCCTGCAGGTTCAGCTCTTTGCGTTCATCAATATAGGCCTGTAGCTTGCTCATCGTTCCCTCAGTCTGTCGTTGGTTGTTTTTCGGTGCCTGGCCGTTGCGGCCCGGCCGTAGAGGTTCGGGACAGCCTAAGTGATGGAGGTGGTTTTTTCGAGACTATTGGGCGTGATCGGTGCCGTGTCGGCGGGAAAGAAAAACTAGTGTCCCGTCGCCGGCATCTTTGCGGTACATTGTCTGTTGCTTGAATAAAACAGCGAACCAGAATTCATCGGAGCGGCACAATGGCTGAATCACTTGGAAGAAGACAATTTATCCGCACCGCCTCGGCGGCCTGCGTCACGACGACCCTGGGAATGAAGGGACTCGCGGCGGTTCCCCTGCAGGCCTCAACAGGTGAACATCGCGGCAAGATCTACAAATCGGTCAAGTTCGGAATGGTTGGAGGCAAGCTCTCGATTCAGCAGAAATTCGAGCTGCTCAAGGAGCTTGGCTACGATGGAGTCGAGCTGAACAGCCCGGGCGGCTGCAATAAAAAGCAGGCCCTGGCCGCCAGCAAGGCGGTCGGATTGCCGATTCATGGAGTGGTAGATTCCATCCACTGGGGCACCAGGCTCTCTGACCCCAGGCCCGCGGTCCGGGAAAAGGGCCGGGCAGGCCTGGAGACGGCTGTGCGCGATACCCACCTCGTCGGGGGCACCTCCGTCCTGCTGGTTCCCGGTCGCGTCGCCAATAAGGAGAAAGAGAACCAGGAGCAGGTCTGGGAAAGGTCGATCGAACAGATCAGCAAGGTCCTGCCGCTCTGTTCCCGCCTGGGAATCCACATCCTGATTGAGAATGTATGGAACGGTTTCTGCTACGTGCACGGCGGACCGGACAACCAGACCGCCGACAAGCTGGCGGAGTATCTCGACGCGATGAACAGTCCCTGGGTCGGAGCCTACTTCGATATCGGCAACCACCAGAAGTACGGCAAGCCCGCCGATTGGATTCGTACCCTCGGTCGCCGGATCGTGAAGCTGGACGTGAAGGGGTGGGGCAAAAAGAACGGTTTTTGCAAGATTGGGGATGGGGACGTAGACTGGGCGGATGTTCGGAAGGCGCTCACGGAGATCGGCTTCAACGGCTGGGCGACAGCCGAGGTCGGGGGAGGAGGAAAAGAGCGCCTCAAGGAGATTGCAGAGAGAATGGACCGGGCCCTCGGGCTCTGAATAGAGGAAATACCATGGATAAGCTCTCACGCAGAGATTTCACACGGAATGCGATCAGCTCCGTTCTGACCTTTTCCCTGCTGGAAACTCTTTTCGAAAACGATGCGTTCGCGGATGAGATCAAGCCCCTGACGGGCAAATGGCTTACGGAGCTGAACCAGATAGCCCAGGATCTCAAGGGCGAAAAGATCCAGCAGGTTGTCTGGCAGGATAAGGTCGAGGAGCTTTTTTCCGAGGTGCCGCTTGAGGATCTTCTCGAGTTGGTGAATTTCGAGCGCCTGACGAAGAATCTGAAGATCAAGTCGGGGTCTGAGACCAGCCTGCGGTTCAATTTCAACAAGGTGGAGGGCGCGCCTGCGAAGCTGGCCTTTGGCAAGCAGATCTTCGCGCTCAACAAGGGGAACTCGGTCGTTCCTCATGGCCACAACAACATGGCCACCGCGTTTCTGATTCTCAAGGGAGATCTGCACGGTCGCCACTTCGATCGTCTGCGGGATGAGCCGAAGCACCTGATCATCAAGCCGACCATCGACCGCAAGTTCAAGCCCGGGGAGCACTCTTCCATCTCCGACTACAAGGACAACATCCACTGGTTTGAGGCTCTCACAGATGGCAGCTTTATCTTCAATATTCACGTCTTCGGGTTGAAGCGCCCCGGCCCCAGGCTGCCGACCAGTCGCGTCTATGTCGACCCGGAAGGCGAGAAGCTCAAGGGCGGCCTGATCCGCGCGCCGCGGTCGAATTTCAAAGAGCTCACCAGGAAGTACAGCTGAGTTTCGCCCGAGGCCTCAATCGCACGCGTCCTGCCCATGCAGCCGTGTCAGGTTGAGTCCCTCTTCTACCTTGATCCGGGGTTTGGCGATATCGTACCTGTAGTACTCGATGACCTCGTGGGATTGTTTGCTGAAGGCATAGGGTCTCGGGTGTCTCAGTATGCCGAAACGAATGAGCCGCAGCTCTCCATCGCGGGTCTCAAAGTCGATGAGAACAGATCGTCCCGAGTGGTGCGGTTGAAGGGATGTGCCGGCGAGCAGGCTGGTGTCTCGAAAGGCGTCCCGGAGCTTTTCCCGGGCCTTTTTCTCGAGGCGTCTGCGTTTGAGCCATCTCCGGATTCTCATAGGCGCGGATCTCTGCCCTGAAGGCGTAGCCAGGTGCGTACTGCACGGATGAATATTGTGACACGCAGTAGATGTCCTCGCAGTGTAAACCCTGTATAATTGGGTAAATAGAGCGGGAGGGCGATCTTTTCGTCAGCTCCTGTGGGGGAATGGGCGGCGTGTTGCGTAGGACTGTATCAGGCCCGCCTTTTTAGAGAATTCTTTTTGGGAGCACTTCGTGATGAGGAAGCAGTACGGTGAGTCTCACCTTTTGAGCCGGATGGTTTGTAGTGCAGTGCTGGCCGCGGTTTTCTTGAACGGCAGTCTTGCCGCCCAGGAGACCTGCGAAGATGCAGCTGATCTTGGAATTGAGACAGTGGAGGGGTCGACCCAGGGGGCCCCCCGGGGTGGAGAATCCGACTGCGGGCGCTCAGAGAACAGTCCCTCGCATTGGTATAGATATACCGCCGCGGCCGATGCTTCGATAACGGTCAGCACTTGCGGCAGTGATTACGATACGGTTCTCTCGGTTCATTCGGGCTGTCCGGCAGATGAGGACAACGAGCTCGGCTGTAACGATGACACCTGCAACCTCCAGTCCGAGGTCGAGTTCAGTGTCACCGAAGGTCAGGAATACCTGGTTCGCGTGGCAGGCTACCGCGGGCGCACCGGGGGCTACACCCTCGAGCTTTCTTCTGATGGAGCCGGCCCCGGCCCCGGGCCGGACCTCGGAAATTGTGAAGACGCCGCGGAACTCACGCTCGATAATCGGGTTGAAGGCAGCACCGCTGGCCGGGAAAGTACCGGCAGCGCGTCCTGCGGCAGCTCGAGCCAGAGTCCGGACGCCATCTTCCGCTATGTGGCGGAGGCGCCCTGCCTCCTGGTTGCGAGTACTTGCTCCAGCGGCTACGACACCGTTCTCTCCATCCACTCGGAATGTCCACCCACGAACGCCAACCAGCTTGCTTGTAATGATGATGCCTGTGACCTGCAGTCCACCATCGCCTACGAGGTGGAGGCCGATACGGCCTACGTTATCAGGGTCGCGGGCTACAACGGGGCAAGCGGAGATTTCAGTCTTGAGCTGAGTTGTTCGGATCCGCCCGTGGAGGGTGAGGGCGCGGACATCACGATCTCGAGCATGAGCGGCATTCGCCAGATGGGGCGGCTCGGCGATGTGGTCGCTCTCTCGATGCAGTCAACGATCTGCAATATCGGCAGCGATGCGGTGGACTGGTACGGAAACCCAGACCCGCGGCATCCCTTCCTGGTTTTCAACCTCTACCGTATGCTGGGAGGCCGCCTGGACCAGGTTGGCCAGTCCTGGGCGAAGCACGGGTTCGCGGCATCTCAGACCAGTGGAGTTTGCGGTCCACCCTGCCGGATTGATGGGGACGGAAATCTTGGCCCCGGCTGCGCCGACATCTACGGAGTCAGCACGAACGCGTCCCAGCGGACCTTCGGGCCCCGCCATGAGATCAATCCCTGGACGGGAGCCTTTACCTACGCCGGTTCGCATATCGACACAACGAGCTCGAGGCACGATCCTGTGCAGCATCGGCTCGTTGTCAGCGATGAGGATCTCGATCCGGAGTCGAACCCTGGAGCCCGGTATTTTGTCGAGCTTTACACCCTCTCCCATGATGATTCTGAACACACCAACAGCCTGGGCTGGCAGGAGGTCGATATTTCCGGACAGCCCGGAGGCACCTGGGACTTTGATTTCCGCCAGGTCATGGGAAACGAGGGCCCGGCTCTCGATGCCTGGGAGGGCGGAGAGAGGACGGTCATTCCCGAGGGCGAGCTGGTTGATGACGGACGCAGCTACATCGATCTCCACGTCAGCGAGAACGAGGATGGTACCTACCGTTACGAGTACGCTCTCTACAACCTGGATCTGCACCGCGCGGTCGCTTCGCTCACCATCCCGGTGGGCGAAGGGGTGGAGATTTCCGGTATTGGCTTCAAGGCTGTTCAGTCCGCCGATGATGGTTTTAACAACGAGCCCTGGGCGGCCACCAGGAACGCTTCCGGCTTGACCTGGTCAACCAGCCCGGTCGCGGAACATCCGAACACCAACCCCCTTGGCTGGGGCAGCCTCTACAATTTCTGGTTCGATGCCGATGCGGCTCCTGCCGAGGGCAGCGTCACGCTTGGAGTTTACAGGACCGACCTCGAGGGACCGTCTTCTTTCGCGGGAGCCAGCCGGGTTCCGGGCGGCGCCGCTCCGCCTCCCCCGGGAGGAAGCATCTTCCGTCGGGGCGACACCGATGGAAACGGCACGGTTGAATTGACGGACGCGGTCTTTATCCTCGGCTATCTCTTCCAGGGCAGCGCTACGCCTGCGTGTCTCGAAACCGCCGATAGCGATGACAACGGCAAGGTGGATGTTTCTGATGCCATTCGGCTGTTGGGCTGGCTCTTCGCCGGAGGGTCGCCGCTGGCGCCTCCCGGCTCTGAGGAGTGTGGACGCGACCCGACTCCGGGTGACGAGGATGAATGCGATTATGATGCGAACAGCTGCTGAGCGTGCTCGCCGGCTTCCAGGCCGGTAGCCGCTGGGTTCGCTTGCGAGTGTTGCGAGAGGTCCGCCGGTTTCAGCTGTTGCTTGGGAGAAGAGAAAAGGTGGGAAGGCCGCTGCTGATTCTACTGGGTGTCTTTTGCGCCGGCTGCTCCTCGGCCGGGGTTCGGCCCGCGTCATCGGTTTCCCATTCGGAGGTCATCGGCGCCTCGGTAGAAGGGCGGCCGATCACGGCGGAGATCCTGGGCCGCGACGGTCCGGCCTTCCTCATCTTTGGAGTCATCCACGGCAACGAGCCGGCAGGGGAGCCCCTGCTCAATCTTTTTCTCGGTCATCTCAAGAAGAACCCGTCCCTGTATTCCCGCCGCCGGCTGGTGGTGATCCCTGTTCTCAACCCGGATGGTCTTGCAAGGAAGAGCCGCTACAATGTCAGGGGAGTTGATCTGAACAGGAACTTCCCGGCATCCAACTTCAAGAAGAGTCGGCGCAACGGACCCTATCCCGCCAGTGAGCCGGAGACCAAGGCTCTCATGAAGATGATTCGTCAATTCCGACCGACCCGGGTGCTGGCGGTGCACTCGCCGCTGTTTTGCGTAAACTATGATGGTCCGGCCGACTCGCTGGCCGCCGCCATGGCCCGGGCGAGCGGCTATCCTCTCAAGCCCTCGATCGGCTATCCAACGCCAGGTTCGCTCGGAAGCTACGCGGGCATCGATCTGCGCCTTCCGACGATAACCCTCGAGCTACCCGGGAAGCTTTCCGGCGAGAAGGCCTGGAATGACCTGAAAGAGGCGCTCCTGGTCTTCGTGAATCACTGAGCCCAGGAGGCTTTATTTGTTCACGGCGACAGAGGTGTCGTCCGTCCGCGGCCTGCTTGCCGTCTCGAAGGAGTCCGTCCATTTCTTCCATTCCGCCTCGGCTGCCCGTACGGCGAGCTCGGCCGCGGCGACCTCCTTGAGGGCTCGCTGGATCTTTGTGCCGTGGGCGGCCAGGGCGCTTACCTCGGCCGCCAGCCGCGTTCCCAGCTCGGCGCTTTTTGCGGCCGCATCCGCGGCCTGTTTGCGGCTTTCTTCCCAGGCTTTGACCGAGTTTGCCAGCGCCGAGGCCAGCTCAGCGGAGGATTTTTCGAGATCGGTGATCAACTTGCCGGCCGCGGCGAGCTTCTCGGTTTCCACTGCGTCGACCTGCAGGGCGTCGGTTTTCGAGATGATCTCCGCGGCTTTGCTCGAGGAGCCCGCGGCCTTTTCGAGCAGGTTGCGGGCGGCGGCGGCGGCGGCATCAGCCGTCTTGCGGGCGCTCTCCGCGTTGGCCTTGAGCTCTCCGCGCAGGCTTGCGAGCCGCCCATTTGCCTCCCGCGCCTCCGCCTTTCTTTCTTCGAGCGCGACGAGCCGAGCGGTATGCTCCTTGCGTTTCAGGGCCACCACCTTGAGAGCCTTGTCGATCTCGATGGCAGCCTTCCACTTGTCGGCGACCATCCTGGCGGACTGGAGGCCGGCCGCGGCCTTGTCAAAGACAGCCTTCTGCGACCCCGCGGCTTCGCCGGCCGTTTTCGCCTCGCCGGTCAGCTGGCCGACTCGGGTTCGGGCGGCGTTCAGTGCGCCGACAGATTGATCGAGGGCCGCCTTTGAGAGGGTCCTCTGCTCCAGGACCCGGGAGACGCCGGCCGCGAGCTCTGCGGCCTTCTTCTGGGCCGAGGCGAGCGCGGCCGCGCTTTTCTTCAATTGGGCATCGTTCTTCTTTTCAGCCGCGGCAAGCTTGCCGTGCTCCTCTTCACGGGCGGCGAGAGTGGCAAGGGCCTCGCGAAGATCCGCGGCGGCTGCATCCGCGAGGCCGCGGTGCTTCTCAAGGTCGGAATTCGCCTGCGTAGCCGCGCCGGTTGCCGCCGCTGCCGCGGACTCGCTTTTATTGAGCGCGGCCTTCAGCTCTTTCGCGACGTTCAGGAGACGGGTCTGTTCTGAGGCGAGCTTGTCGTGTTCGGATTGGAGGCCGGCGAGGGGCTCCAGCGCCTTCTCGAGGCGAGCTGAGAGATTGACGGGGTTCAGTGACAGGTTGGCAACCCGCTTGCCATCGGCGGCGTTCCACATCCGGATCTCACCGTTCCAGTCCCCGGCGATGACGTGTTTGAAGTTGTGATCGACGGTTACCCGCAGGGCGAGATCACCGAACGCCTCAAAGGCGCGCTGCTGTTTTCCGCTCTGATCCCAGAGCTTGGTTACCCGGTCGCGTCCGCAGCTTACCAGCTGGCCATTTCGATGAAATTGCATGGCAAGCGTCCCCCCTCCATGGGCATTCCAGCGGCGAACCTGCCGGCCGTTTTCCATCTCCCAGAGGCGTATGGTCGAATCTTCACTGGCGCTCGCTATGATGTTCGAGTCGGCTCTCCAGCTCACCGCGGTTATCGCGCCGCCATGCCCCCCGAGGGCCAGGTATTCGCGCCCGGTTACGGATTCCCATACGTGAAGGCCGCCGTTGCGGTCTCCCGATGCCAGGAGCACTCCATCCGGACTGAACTCAAGGGAGAAGATCCAGTTGGTGTGCTTCTTGATGTCGTGCAGTAGTTCCCCGTCGCTGGTCGAGTAGATGCGCAGCATCTTGCTGGACCCGCCAAGGGCGACCATGCTGTGGTCGCTGGAGATGTCGGCCGCGAGGACGGAGTCGTACTCGTCGCCGATCTCTACCACCCGTTCTCCCGTGCGGACGTTCCACAGGACAACCTTTCCCGAGTGGGCTCCACGTCCGCCTCCGGCCAGCAGGAGCCCGGCGTTGCGGCTGAATTTGAGTATCTGGGCCGTACCTTCAGGGAAGGGGAGCACTCCGACCAGCTCACTGGTGCCGGTATTGTAGAGCAGGACCTGCTTCTGACCTGCCACGGCCAGCAGGGGAGCCCAGGGGCTGCAGGCCATCGCCGTTACGGCGCTGGTCTGCCGGGTCCTCACCACTGGCTCCAGGCTGAGCCCCCTGGGCATCGGCGGCGGGCCCTCAGGTTTCGCTGTGGGTTCACTCACCGAGAGCTCGAGCTTGGGTTTGCTTGGCAGCTTGATCTTGCTGCTTTTGTTCTCCGGAGCCCCCCCCGCGATCCACTTTCGAACGGTCTCGAGGATTCCAGCCGCCATCTTGCCTCCCTTTGGGGGCATGTGCGGTTCTTCAAGGTGGGAGATGAGAGCGAACAGGCGGCTGGAGCCGGGCTCGCCGGGCTTGATCACTTTCCCGGAGCTTCCACCCTCCATCGTCAGTCCGTAGGTGTTGAGCGCGAGTCCGCCTTTTTTGCGGTCCTGGTTGTGGCACTTGAAACACTGGGACCGGAAGATTTCGGATATGTGGTCATCATAGGTGACCCGGGCGTCTTTTGATGCGGCATCTTCGCTTCGCACGGTAGAGATTGGGAGAAGGAAGCATCCGAAGAAGGCGAGCAGGACCTCGACAGGGAAAATTCCGGCTGTAGATGAGTTTCTGGAGTGCATGGCTGGGGTGTTCGTCAGTGGTTGAAGAGGAATTCCCGGGAGTTAAGCAGGGACCAGAAGAGGTCATCTAGGAACTCTTTCTGGTTGGGGGCAGATGCCTGGATGGATTTCAGACTCGCCAACTCTTTTTCAACAGGCCTGCGCGCGAAGCAGCGGAGGTACAATTCTTCTATGATCTCATCCGGGGTCTTTTTTTCATCCAGGCGAGCTTTGATAAGGCCGCCTTGCCTGATCTTCTGTTCGACGGTGTCTCCGTTAATCAAGTGAAGCGCCTGGGAGAGATTGGGCTCCATCTGGACCTCACAGGAGCAGACGGTTTCACGCTTGGCCCGGCCGAAGGCCTGCAGGAAATAATTGGTTGTCGACCCATCGGCTATCTGGACCGCGCGCGCCCCCCTGGGGAGCCCGCGGAACTTGTTGCTGGTATTGGTTACCTGGGTGATGCAATCAAGCAGGATCTCAGAACGAATCCTGCGTAGCGAGGCGTGCGAGAAGTTGCGGGTGTCCGATTCGTTTGAGCTGTTGGTCTGGGTTGCCAGCTGGTAGGTCCTAGATGTACAGATGTCTCTCACCAGGCGCTTGAAGTCGTATTTGTATTCTGTGAATCGGCGCCCCAGCTCATTGAGCAGCTCAGCGTTGGCCGGCGGGTTGCTGACTCTCACATCGTCGACCTCATCGATGATTCCCTTGCCGAAGAAATGAGCCCAGACCATGTTGGCGAGGTTGGTGGCGAAGAAGGGGTTCTCGGAGGAGACAAGCCAGTTGGCCATCGCCACCCTCCGGTCCTTGCCCTTGAGGTCGGGAGCTTCACCTCCAAGGAACTTGGGTGTCATGACCCGATTGCCTACCGGATGGCGCACCTCGCCACTGCGGGAGTTGAACACGATGGTCTCGCGAGGATCTTCGGCGCGCTTCCGGCCGATCTGGGAGAAGAACGAGGCGAAGCCGTAATAATCATCCTGGGTCCAGCGGTCGAAGGGGTGGTTGTGGCATTGGGCGCACTGGATCCTCATTCCCATGAAGACCTGGGCAACGTTTTCGGTCACCTTCAGGGTGTTGGTCTCGTTCTGGTAGTAGTTGGTGGCCGGATTTTTGAAGGTGCCGCCACTGGCGCCGAGCAGCTCGCTCACCATTTTGTCCATCGGGACATTGTTGGCGATCTTGTCCTGCAGCCAGTTGTAGTAAAGCAGCATCGACTTGTAGCTCACCTGGTTGGACGACCTGATCTGGAGAAGCTCAGCCCATTTCATGACCCAGAGCTCAACGAACTCTTTGCGGCCGAGGAGCTCATCGACGAGCTTCGATCGCTTGTCTTCTTCCGTGTTCGCAATGAAGCGCGTGTATTCTTCGGCGGTGGGCAGCAGGCCGATGATGTCGAGGTAGGCCCGGCGCAGAAAGACCTCGTCGGAGCAGAGCCCCGAGGGGGCGATCCGCAACTTGCCAAGCTTCTGGTTGATCAGGGTGTCGACGTAGTTATTCTCGGCGATCTTCGGAGACTGGAATTCGAGATCCTTGGGCAGGACGATGAAGTGGCTGCCAACGGTGAAGGTGTCGAAGCGCGCCATGATAAAGGCCTCTCCCCTGGCGCCCGCGCTCACGAGGCCTTCCTGGGAGACCTTTGCCGAGGTGTCGTTGTTGGACAGGAAGTAGGCCAACCCGGTTACGTCCCGGGTGCTTCCATCGGAATACTTCGCCCGGACCGTCAGCTTCTGGGTCGCGCCCTCTCCATTGAGCACGGCGCTGGGCGGGTAGAATTCGATTCCCGTTGGATGGGGAATATCGGCCGGGTCGCGGGGAGCCCGGGCCTCCAGCCAGCGCACCAGTGTGCCATACAGCCTGGAGTCTTTCTCAAACCGTTTCCCTCCCGTATGGCTGACCCTGCCGGCGCTCTTTTCAAGTAGCAGGCTGTCGTGCACCAGCGCGAGGTTGAGCCGGCGGCCGTTGAGTTCCCGTGTCAGCCTGTGGTAGTCGCCATCCGGGTCGAAGCCGAAAAGAGAGAGCCTGAAGCCATCTTTTCCGCGGGCCGCGCCATGGCAGCTCCCGGTATTGCAGCCGGCTTTCATGAAGATGGGCATGACATCGAGCTTGAAGCTCACAGGCCGCTCGATGGCGGCGTCCTTGACAGTGACCGGCAGCGAGATGGACTTTCCAGCCAACGCGATTCGGAGCTCGGTTGCGCCATCTTTAACCGGCAGCACGGTACCGCTCTCGATCTTCGCCAGGGCCGGCTCCGCAAGGCTGTATTCCGCTTCGGAGGAGACGTCCCGGGTCAGGCCGTTTGAATAGAGCGCCTGGACAATAATCGACTGGTGGTCACGCCGGGTGCTGAGCTGGATGTCGCCTGGAAAGGCGGTGATCTTCACCAGCCCGGGGGCGTCGGCGCCGTTGACCTGGGAGAGAGCTCCCGCTATCAGGACCAGGGCTGGCAGGGATGGAAAGAGGCTGGTTTTTTTCACGATGTAGTCCGGGCTCTCAGGAGCCGTCTTCTTTGCTCTTCTTGAATTGCAGGCGTAGCTTTTCCAGCCGGGTAAGGCGCTTCTTGGGCGGCGCCTTTGGAGGGGAAGGAGGTTTCGGTTTCTCAACCTTCTTGACCACCTTCGCCGGCGGTTTTTTCTTCGGTTTTGGCGGCGGCAGGGGCTTGTCGATTCGCAGCTCCGTACCTCCGGTCGCATGGACGATGGACTCTCCATTCTGGACAATCTCGACCCGGCAGGCGATGGTGCGGTGTTTGCCCGCGGGACTGTCCTTGGCGACGGCGACCTTGAAGGTGACCTCCTTGCTGGCGGAGTCAATCTCCAGTCCGGGCGCCTTGACGTTGTGGGGCAGCCCGAAAAGGGTCAGCCGCGCCTTGCCTTCAAACTTTGTCCGCTGGTTAATCTTGCAGTAGATCTCGGTTGCCTGGCCCTGTTCAACCGATGACTTCTCGGCCGCGAGGTCAATATAGGGCTCCGCTACGCGCAGGGTGGCCAGCTGGGTGCTCGCCCAGATGCCTCCGGAGGAGCCGTTCACAGCGATCTTCCAGGCTCTTACCTGCGCGCCCCCGTTCGCGTTGAGGTTGATGATGGCCTCGTTCTTATCCTTCGCTATATTGACACCTCTTTGCGAGGTGACTCCCGGGGGATTGAAGACCATCTGGAGCGCGATGGGGGAGGTGAAGCCCTCCTTGCGTTCAGCTACGATCTTGAGGGCCATCGACCCATTGCGAACAATGGGCACCTTGGGCTCTACAATCCGCAGCTTGAATGGAGCCTCTTCGGTCACCGCGACAGCCAGGCCTTTCAGCGTGTGGTTCAGGTATACCGATTGTCCCGGGCTGCCGACCAGGAGGTCGATTCCGATACGAAATCCCCCGGAGATGTCCTTTTTTTCGTCAACATGGCTGGCGCGAACATCGCAGATCTTTCCGGACAGTGGAGCGTCGGCTGCCGCCTCGAACAGGACAGGTATAGTCGTCAGGTTCGCCGGCATGTTCTCGCCCTGGATGGTGATTCCCCCGGGCAGCTCGGCGCAGCTGAATGCCAGGTCTCCTCCAAAGTTCCTCCTGCTGACGGAGACCAGGGCGGTGTAGCGGTTTCCCCTGGGGACGGCGATCGACTGGCGCTCCTGGGAATAGCGCGCCACCCTTGGGATGGTCAGGCTCAGGCCGGGCTTTACAGGTGTGAGCTCAAAACGGTAAACGTAGTTCGGGCCGCCTTTGCCCAGGTGATCCCGTACTGTCAGCACATATTCCTTGGTCTCCGGGGCGGTGAAGCGGAAGTAGCTGTCGGGCCCGCGTGAGTCGTCGTTCCCGGTGATTCCCTTGCCGGAGAAATGGGCGATTCCTGTCACGGAGTCCAGTGGCGAGCGGATTCTGCGGCCGTAGAGCTCGACCTCGAAGACCTGGCCCTTGTTGGCCTTGAAGCGAAAACAGTCGACATCGCCAGGTTCGGAGATGATGCCGTTAAACGCCCCGGGGGCTGGTCCGACGGTGGCCTTTGCGTGGTTGTTGTTGGGCTCAACCTCGAGGGTGTTGTCGTATTTACTGAGACGAAAGAGGTTCCTTGAAGGAGACACTCCTCCCGCATCCTGCAGGTGGAGCCCGAAATCTTCATCCGCGGCCTGGGGTGTGGTGATCTTTTGTTTACGGCTCCCGCCCGCGTCGCCAAGATAGGTGACCTCGGTTTCCTGGCCGAGCGGGGCACCAGCGGGGAGGACTCCCATTGGGCGGGGGAATGTGCCGACATGAAGTCTGTAGCGGCAGTTGCCATTTCCTCCATAGGAGCTTTCACGAACCTGTACGTAGTAGCTTCCGTCTTCGGGCGCGATCACCTGGCAGGTTGAGTCCTGGCGCAGGAGGGCGGAGTCGTCGGAGGAGGCGATCTCGAATCGCCCGGAATTCATGATGGCGATATAGGGGTCGAAGACCGTATTGCCCAGCCGCATGCCCTCGATCTCGGCCGAGATACGCTGTCCCTTCTTCACCTCGAAGACGTAGTAGTCGACATCTTCGCTCTGTACGATTCCGCTTACGGTGGAGTTGAGAGCGATTTTCTGTGGAGTGGCGAAGTCACTGTTGGGTTCTTTCTCGGGGACCTCCACGAGCGCGCCGACAAAGAATGTCTTCATGTCGGAGATTCCGGTAGCTGTGCGTAACCGCATGGCGTGGACGCCAAGCCGGCATTCGGGCGCGATCTTGATCTTCGCGAGCACATGCTTGGGATTGGTCACCTTGAGCTCGACCAGGCTGAAGCCCGGGGAGTAGAAGAGGATATCCTTAACATCGCCGAGCCGAGCTCCGTTGAAGTTGAGCTCCAGCTCCGTGCCGCGCTGGCCGCCCCTGGGGATGATTGAGCCAAGCGAAGGAGATGCGGCGCACAGAAAGGTGGAGGCGAGCAGCAGAAGGCCGAAGGCGAAGAGGCCCGACGTGTGGAGGCGGCGGGGTTTTTCAATCCTTGTGTCGTTCTGAGTGGACATTTGATCCCTTTCCGTTGCCTTGAAACTCGCTTGTCGTTTTTCCTGGGCCGATAAGACGATCCGCTTTGCGTAAGGCCGGGCAAAACGAGGCGGACTCAAAGCGTGCTCACGCCAGCAGCTCCTTGCGAACTTTGCCACCATCACAGATCTCAATCGGTCGGTCTCCCGGAGCCATGAGCTCCTTGTCCGCGACGATACCC
>Ga0066842_10000088_pt1 | contig 24418 bp, 28 predicted proteins | sample ETNtaG_19_FD_67289 | JGI IMG/M metagenome (GOLD analysis project Ga0066842, IMG submission 67289) | Marine microbial and viral communities from oxygen minimum zone, Eastern Pacific Ocean - ETNP201302PF86A | ecosystem: Environmental > Aquatic > Marine > Oceanic | place: Pacific Ocean: Eastern...
TCCTTGAAGTCTGTGCCTGGGCGAGGCGCAGCGGGGCCTCGGGCGGGATGACGAAATGGGTCAGTTCCACGGCGCGGGTGGCGCGCCGGGCCATGGCGTAGCCATGTCGCAGCCGCAGACGCTCCTCGCCACGCAGCCAGATCTCCTGGCCCTGGGAGAGGTCCGAGAGAATGTCGATGACCGCGGGTTCAGCGGTGATGATATGTGCAAGGCCGGTATCGGTCTTTACCCGCAGATGCAGGTATCCGTCGTTGTGCAACACGGGCACGCGGTCCATGGCGGCGATCTTGCCTTGAATATTCTGCGCGCCAGGCTTCGGCGCGATGAAACGATCATGTTCGGCAGGCATTCCGCTGGCGGTGCTGTTGCGCCGGTGCGTGGCGTCGACGCCGATCTCGTGAAGATCACGCGCCCACTGCTCAGCGTGGTGCGCTTCGATCTTTGTCCGCAAGGTAGAAAGCGCGGTCACGCGCTCCCGGGCTTCGCTGATCTCGGTGCCGAGGGTGAGACCGACAAGAGGCATGCAAAGCGAGAACCCGAGGGCAGCAAAGACGAGGATGTGAAAGAAAGATAGAAAGGTTCGGATCATCGCGTCGCTCCGGTGTTTTGGCCCAGGAAGATTTGCGAGAGTTCGCGTGGAGGGGTGCCTGTCTCGAAGGCCTGGCGTGCCAGGAGCATGTCGGCACAGTCGTCATAGCCCTGCATGAGCAACCCACTGCCGTAGAACATCGCGAGCTGATGGAGGCTGCCACGGGCGCCACACAGGTCGAGGGCCTCGGCCCCGTAAACCTCTGGATCGAGACCGGGGTCGAAAAGGTAGCGGTCGCCAGCAATGGCGAACCCGGGCTCGAGGGTCTCGATCTCCATGGTGAGAAGGACTGCCTGGGCCTCAAGTGCGCGAAGTTCGAGGTGTGGAAGGCCAAGTGCGCCTACATAGGCCGAACCCATGCCAAAAAGCAGGCCCGCAAGGGCCAATGTCATTCGACGAGGCTTGGTAGGGCGTGATTGACGCTTCGACATGGGATGGTTCTCCTCGGGGCGCATTGCCGGTGGGCTTACTGGCCCGCCGCCCGGCAAACGCGCCAGGTGACGTGATCCAGTGCATCGGATTGCTCTTCAGTGACCCCGCCGCATTCCTGCACGTCGCGAACCTCGGTCTCGATGAGCAGATCGATGAGCGGCCCCAGCCGCTCGATCTCCTGCATTTCCTCATGGGCGGAGAGATCAGGGCGAAAGATGATCTCCATGGAGGCTTCGAGGTCGCGCTTGAATGTCTCCACCGCGCGGTCTTCATCCACCTCTCCTTCATCGACGGAGAAACCTTGGACGAAGAAGGTCACGCTGCGATCAGTGCAATAGGCATCGGGATAGATCGTATCCTCCCACCCTTTGGGAAGATCGCTTGCCCAACGCCGCCCGAGGGCTGCGAGATGGGCGTCGTCAAGGCAGGTGGCCAGGGCATGCCCGGCGAGCGGTCGGTATTCCTTGTCGAACTGGCTGAGGCGACGGATGTGGACGCCCTGCTCGTCCCAGAGGAGGTAGTTGGTGGTGGCCGATGAGGCGGTGGCGCCCTGGCGGTGCACAAAGCCCAGCTGAACGCCGCCTGGAGCCGGGGCGTCCTCAGCCGCGGCTGCGTTTTCTGCCTGCTTGCGCAGCTTTGTCAGAATGGCGGCGGTATCGTCGCTGAAGATCTGTCGATCAGGCTTGCTCAATCGGATCTCGATCGAGATCTCCCGGGGCGCGGATGCTGCGCCAGGAGCGGGGGATGTCTTTTCCATCTACTTTCCATTCCAGCGATGTCATGGCCGATAAGGCCGCGGGCCGGTGAATTCCCGCCCGCAGGGGTGCGATCACCCCGAAGCTCATTTTCCCGCAGTCTCTTTGGTGAGGCGGGGGTCGGGGGCGCGAGCCCCCGGAAGAATGCGCTCAGGCAGCGCGGATATTTTCGACCTCGCCGGGTGTTGCGGCGATCAGCGCCACCCAATCCGCATCGAGGTGATAGTCGTCCGCATTGGCCACGATCCATTGATCGAGTTCGACAAGTTCTGCGGCGAGGCGTGCAATCCGGGCCTCGATGTCGGGGACCATGGCCATGACTTCGTGGTTGGACATCCGCACTTCCTTGGGGCGGGTGTCTCCATCGCAAGTCCGGCAGAAATGTCCCTTGTCGAAGGTGGTGGTGATCTCGCCCGTGAGAAGTGTGGGATGCATGTCGGAATAGGCGTCGATCAACGAACCCTCCGCGCCGCAGGTGCCACAGACCTCCTTGAGCCAAGCTCGGGAGGCTGGGCCGGGGCTCGAGACCAACTGCGGGGCATCCTCGAGCGGTCGCGCGAGCATCGACGTGAGCTTTTGGTGCTCGCTGACGATGGCCTCTCGCGCGTCCTTTACGGCCACGGCATTGATGACATCGAAGTCCATCTCCGTGAGCGGGCCTTCGCATTCGTTGCAGACCTCGTGCCCCAGGCTCTCTTCGTGGACGTGCTGCTGAAGATGCTTGTCCCAGATGGCCCAGGAATCCTCGACGACGAGATGCCCGTCATCTTCCTCACAGCAGGTGATCTGGACCCGGGTGGTCTTGCCTTGGGTGAGGTGAGCGATGCGGTCGGGCATCGCGACATGTTGAGCGTGATCGCACATCTGGCAGAACTCCTGGGTCGTGAAAGGGGCGGGCCCCGCGCGCAGACGGCGCAGGGCCTTCGATGGGTCGAGGTCCTGCGCTCAGGCGGCGAGCGCTTCGGGGCGGATCAGGGCGAGGGCTTCGGCCTCGTCCATGCCCTTGGCCTTCAGCTTCTCCAGAAGCGTGTTGTGGGCCTCGATCAGGGTGTGGTTGGAGAAATCCCGGGTCGGATCGATCTCGATGTAGACCACGGTCTCTTCGTATTGGCTGTAGCCCGAGCGACGGTCATAGGCGCCGTCGTTGTATTCCCAGGTGTGGCCGATGAAGCTGCCGAGATCGATCAGCGTGCCGACGACCTTTGCCAGGCGCTTGATGACGTCATCGGAGTCGTAGCCCTCGATGTCGCTGTCGAACTCGAAGTAGGCCTCGCCGCCCTCGTCGATGGCGGAGCGGACCGAAAATTCGGCGGAGGCATTGATGCCCATGCCGATCCAGGCCGCCTTGACGATCTCCTCGAGGCGCTCGGCATCCTCGGGACCCCAGCTTTGTTCGCCGGCGAGATCGCTCTTGTCCATCGGCGGGTCGATGGCGTTCTCGACCTCCTCACTGATGGCACTGATCAGGTCTTCATCGACCTCATCGGGAAGACCGGCCTCGAAGACTGCAAGATCGGGATGATCGGAGAGAAAGCCCGGCGTGGCGCCGAGGATCTGGGTGTCAGCGTGGTTGGGGAAGGGCTCGTTGATGTCCACATCGAGCCAATCGACCGTCATCTCGTCAAGGACGAGGCCACCTTCGTCGTCGAAGCGCAGCAGACTGCCATCGTGAAAGTAGAGAATGGAGCCCACGGTATGGGGGTCATCGACATTCACCCAGCCACCTTCGGTGACCGCATTGTAGATGCTCTCGGAGTAGAAGAGCAAAGCGGTGTAGTCGGTAAGGGAGGGAAGCAGGGCTTTAAGCCAGGCAAGGTCGAGCTTGTCGATCACCTGCTCGGCACCCTCGGCGGCACTTTTGGTGTCGCGGATGGCACGGGCGACGGTAAATCCATCGCTAACGTGATTTGCCATCTCTTCGGTGCGAAGTTCGGCAAGTTTGGTTGCGACCTTTGCATGGTCGAGTTTCTGGGACATGAGACCTCCTGTTGGAACGCGGCTGCGTGCAGAGCCGCGGGCCAACGGGAGGTCGGTTCACACCAGGGGGTGCGGGAGTCATTTCTCCCCGGCGCCCTCCTGTCCTGCGGCGCGGCGCCTTTGATCCTCGAGGGCGCGGTAGATGCGCGGCCAATGACCCTGGGAGAGGCGCATGATCGAGGGATATTGGGGGTCCTGGGGGTCGAGCTCAGCCACGAGCTTTTCCAGATGTTCCTCTATCTGTCTTTCGGCGCGGACCTTGTCGGCATTGGCGAGATGTTTCATCGAGCTGACCCAGGAGGCCGGGCTTGGCCGATGCGCGGCGCGCTGGAAGGCCTCGATAGGCCGGCGCTGGGCGAGCACCTGGCGCGCCCAGTTTCCAAGATTGCTCTTGTAGCTCGAGATCTCGCGCTGGATCATCATATGCGTGGCGTTGTTCATGAGGGTCCTTTCGGATTTCAGGTGAATAACCCCTCGCGCAGCGGCCCGAAACGGTCGCGTAGCGCAAGGGCTTCGTGGTTCGACAACTCGCGCGCCGTGCCGCGGCAGAGCTCGGTGCGGCGCGTCTCCTGCTTGATGCGGCCCATGTCGTGAAATGACATGCCGCGCATGCGTTCCTTGGGGATCGGAAGGGGGCAGCGCGCGGGGTCTTCCAGGATATGCTCGATACTGAACCCCGTCGACTGGGGCGTTGTCTCCTTGCGACCCATCATCATGATGATGGGCTCCTCGAAGCGGTCTCTGGAGAGCTGGATGACGAAGCAGAGCAGGGAGAGCTGGTCGCGATAGACATGCCCCACGTAGGAAAGCAGATCCTCCATGTAGCGATGCGCTTCGCGCTTCTCCTCCTGCCGCGTCAGCAAAAAGGGCAGTCCCTGCACCCAGGAGACCTGGCCGCCGCTTGCCTCGATCGGCAGCCTCAGGCGGGATTGCTCTTGCGCGTCCAGCTTGCCTTCCGGCAAGGGGCCGTCAGTGGGCTGTGCGATCCAGCTTGGCTCGTCGAAAAGCGGGCGCAGATGTCCAAGGTCCCGCCGCAGGGCCTCCAGCGCCGGATGGTGCCAAAGGGCGTCGTCCTCCGAGACCTGGCTTTCGGAGTAGGACTGACGCTTGTCCCAGTCGGGGCGCTCGGTGCCGGGCGGGATGAGCACGATCGGCGCGAGATGGTTGTAGGAGCCGCGGTTGTCGGCACGAAGCCGCAGCATCGGATCGACAGGATTGTCGTCGAGCTGAAAGATCATCGGCAGGACTTCGATCGTGTCGGGGGTATCTTTGCGGTCGAGCATGACGAGCGTGCTGCGATCGGTGAAGATGAGAGCCTTCATCGTGGGGTTCATGCCGGCCGGCGCCATCACTTCGAAGTTGGGCAGAATCTTGCTGCGGCTGATGTGATTGTGATGGCGATGGCGTGTGCGCGAGGCGCGGATAAGATGCCCTGGGCCGGTCTCGCCATACCAGGCCCACAGCGCCATGGCGGCGCGGGTGTTGCGGGCCCGATCGCCGGCATTGCAAAGGACTTTCAGTTTGCGTCGAAGTGCTGGATCGATGCTGTAGAACATGGGCGACTTTCTCGATGACTTACGCTGCGCGGAGCAAGCGCGGCGCGCCGAAGCGCGCATGAAGCGCGAGCTTTCGGTGATTGGACTGGGTGGTTTCGGCACAGGCCATGGCCAGGCGCGGCTGCCTTGGTTTGTGCCCGCGCTTGGCGCTCATGAAGGCAAGCCCCTTAATTGCGCCGATCTCGCGGATGAGACCTTCGGCGATATCGGGCGCCATGAGGTCGCGGAAATGCGAGATTGCCTGGACTTCCAGGGTCCGGACCACGGTTCCGTTCTGGGTCGTGAGGAAGATCTCGATCACGGGTTCCGTGGTGGGGTTTTCCGGCATTGACGCGTGCAGGGTGACGCTGATGGAGCGATACTTTTGGGGGTCGAACGCCGGTGCGATCCAGTCAGCCAGGTCCTGGGCGAGGGCTTCAATACGATTTCCCTGGTCGATCGACCACCCCACGAAGGGCAGGAAATCGAGCATTGGCTCGGACCCTGTCCAGGGCGTATTCGGGCCGGGACGCAGCGGTGCCTTCCCATGAAGCGCGCTGCGTGCGATCCGGGCCGTGTCCGCGGCCAGGCGCTCAGCGGCGCGCACGGCGTTGCGCAAGCCTCGCGACAGCGTCTCGTCGTCGATCTTGAGCCAGGTCTCGTCTTTCCGGCATACGCAGAAGACCGCTTGTCCGAATTTGGTGCCATGCGGCCGGCGCACCATGATGTCATCTGCACCACCTGTGCGGGCGGGAAGCAGGGAGAAGACCCAAGGTATGGGGCGCATGAGGGGCTCTTGGGGGTGATGCAGCAGAACCAGGCAACTTTGGTCCTGGAACCCCAGAAGGGAGGCTGCGCCATCATCGGTATCGACCAGCGCTGTCCGGATGATCTCATGGGTCCAAAGCGAGGCGCGCTGGCGCATCTCGGGCCAGGCCAGCCATGCGGTCGCATCGGCATTGTCGCGGGTCCATGCGGCGAGGGCGAGGGCTGCCGCACTGCGCGGGGCGCGGCGATAGCCGCAACGCAGGTGGACGCAGTCTTCCAGGGGATCGTCATCCAGCCCAAAGGCGCGCGCATAGGCTGATGGTTTCATGGCGGTCCTCATTTTTCGGCCTCTCGAAGAGCAGGGGTCGAAAATGGGACGCCTGGCGCTTGTGAAAAAGAAAGGCGCCTTGCGGGGCGCCTTTCAGGGATCATCTGCCTTGTGGGGTTCTATAGGTTCTCCGCAGCGCCTCCCCTTGCGAGGTCAGCCTCAGAGGCCAGCTTCGCTCTTGATCCATTGGTCGATGGCCATCTTGGGGGCAGCACCCACCTTCATGGAGGCCACTTCACCGCCCTTGAACAGGAACAAGGCGGGAATGCCGCGCACGCCGAAGCGCGCCGGAAGGCTGGGGTTCTCATCGACATTGACCTTCACGATCTTCACACGGCCCGCATGCGCTTCGCTGAGCTCTTCGAGGGCGGGGCCGATCTGCTTGCAGGGGCCACACCATTCGGCCCAGAAGTCGACGACGACGGGGATATCGGATTGGGCAACTTCTGCGTCGAAGGTTGCATCGGTTACTGCATTCAAGGCCATGGGGATCTCCTTTTTTCCTGGCGGTCGAGAGGGGGAGATGGGGCCGCGCGGAGGATGCGGAAAACCTCTTTTTGGGGCCGGGTCAGACCGGAAAATTTCCGGATTGAGCGAGGCGAACCCTTTTCCTGCACGAAGGAAAAGGACCCCTCGTGCAGATATCCACCACCCATGTCTTGCTTGACGCGCTGCCGCCGGAGAAATCCGATGGCCTGGCGCGGCTGCGAGCGGAGGTGATGGCAGGTTTTTCCCGCGTGGTCTGGCCCGTTGGAGCCTCGCAGTTTACCATTCGGCCGGTGCGCAAGGGCAATGGGGTGGGGCCGATCAAGACCGAGCTGATGGCGCATCTCGTGGCCCAGGGCTGGGATCTTGAACGCACGGTCTTTACGCCGGAGTTTCCCGGTCAGCCATGTCCGGGGCCGGTCGATGCCTATGTCGAAACCCACGGCCTGCGTGCCTGCCTCGAATGGGAGACGGGCAATGTAGCCTCGAGCTACCGGGTTCTCCTCAAGATGATGGATGCGCTGGCTTTTGATGAGATCGACGTGGGCTTTCTGGTGGTCTCGAAGAAGGGTCTGGCGCGCTATCTGACCGACCGGGTCGGCACCGATAGCGAAATCGCCTGGACCTTCCGGATGATGCGCCGCCTGCTGCGCCGTGGCCGCATCGAAATCCTGGTGATGGACGCCGATGCCTATGACGATGCAGCACCCCTCATTCCCAAGCAATCTTCGGGCAATGGTGCGGTGAATGCGCGCCGGCAGGGCGCGCCGAAAGAGACGAGCCAGGGATCGCTCTTTGCTCATGCTGGGATCGTTGAGACCGTGCGTCCTCCCGCGCGGCCACCCCCGGATTAAACGCCGAGGCCTGCCGGGATTAGATCCGGTGCAAAGACGACATAATGAGGATCAAATGATGACCACACGCCGTGCCTTCCTGGCATCCGCCGCCGCGTTTTCCGCTCTTGCTCCGGCAGGTGCCATCGCTGCCGAGGACCCGCTTCACGCGAACTTCGATCTCGAGCCCCGCTTTCGGCCCCAGGTCGTGCGCGTGATGGCCGGGTTGAGCCCGGGCGAGATCCACGTCGATAGTGCCTTCCACTACCTTTACCTGATCCAGGAAAAGGATACGGCGATCCGCTACGGGGTAGCCGTGGGGGCCGCCGGGCGCGCCTTTTCGGGTGAAGCCGTCATCGGGCGCAAGGCCAAATGGCCGAGCTGGACACCGACGCGCAACATGATTGAGCGTGATCCGGATCTCTATGGAAAGTGGGCTGGAGGCATGCCGGGCGGGCCTGACAATCCGCTGGGCGCACGCGCCCTTTATCTTTACCAGGATGGCCGCGACACGCTTTACCGCATCCATGGGACGCCACAGCCCTGGACGATCGGCCGGTCGGTCTCCTCGGGTTGTGTGCGCATGGTCAACGCCCATGTGGCCGATCTCTACGAGCGGGTAAAAATGGGCAGCAAGGTCGTCGTCTACTGAGGCAGTGCCGCGCGGTAGACCAGGTAGTCGGAGATAGCTGCAATATCCTCCCGCGAGAGGCCGTCGATCGCAGGCATTGATCCGCTGCCCATCAGGGTCGCACGAGAGATCTGCGCAAGCCCCACAGCCCCGGGTCCGTATGGGCCTGATACCAGTGCTGGGCCCTGCGTGCCGCCGCCCTGGTGCGGATCGGCGTGGCAGACCGCGCAGGATGCCTCGTAGAGCGTCTCTCCGGCAAGCTCGCTGCGCGTCATGGGCGGCGCGGCAAAACCGAACTGGAGGCGGCTCAGCCGCTCGCCGACAAGTCCTGCCGCCACGGCCACGAAAACCACGCCAATCACTGCCAGATGCGCCTTCTGCATCGCCACCCTCTTCGCTTGCTTTTCGCGTAGATAGGCCCCGATGCGGCCCTCTCCCGACTTCTCTCGACAAGGAAAAAGCCGCACGGGACATCCCGTGCGGCCTCTGCCTCGGTCCTACCGAGGGAGATGAAGCGGCGTCAGCGCCGCGATGCATTCGAGGTGCTCCTTGATGAGCGGCAGTGCCTCGGGCATGTGCTGGAACCGGTGGTCGCCACCGGGGAAGGTGAAATGCCTCAGCCCGGCCAGGCCCGCCATCTCGATGGCGGCCGGCACGTCGATCACCTCGTCGCCTTCATCGATGAGAACCAGGCCGCGCTCGGGAGCGAGCCCGGGTAGAAGGGGTGGATAGCTGCGCACGGCAGCCTCCTCGAGCACGAAGTCGCCCCCGTAGTGATCGGTGTCCGTGCCAAGGTAGGCCCGAAGGCTGGTGGCGGGATCGATCGCGGGATTGATGGCGATGTAAGGGCGCGAGGTATGACTGCCGAGCCGCATGGCAAGATAACCGCCCAGGGAAGTGCCAACGATCAGATCGGCGCCTTCGGTCTCGCGGGACAGATGCGTCAGAATGGTGTCGAAAGCCGCGGTGTAGTCGTAGTCGGCGCCGCGCACGGTGCCGAGCTGGCTCAGACCCCGGATCTTGTCGCTGTCGGGATTATACCGGCTGCCGAAGCCGTGAATGTAGAAAATGTCCATCGGTATCTCCTCATTGAAAAAGGCAGGGGCGGATGTTCCGCGCCCTGCCTGTTGTTCGTGCTTGCCGGCAGTGCCGCAGGTCAGGCCGCGATCTGGACGGCGTTGTCGAGGCGGGCCTCGCTCACGTAGTAGACGGTCTGACCTTCTTCGATGACGGTGTCAGCGGTGAGCGACAGGACCGGGGAGCTTGATTTGCAGGGCCGGTAGCCAATCAGGGTGGCCTTGTGATTGAGCATCATCTTGACCATCAGGTCCGCCACAGAGATCGATTTCGCGCCCTTCAGCGGGATCGAGTTCAGCGTTGCGCCGACATCGATGTTGACGAGGCGACGCAGCACTTCACCGGAGCCGGGATCGCTCAAGGCGCGGGCCAGCTGCTCGACGGAGGTCGAGGTGACCGTCTCGATGCGATCGCCGCAGGTCTTGCCCACCAGACGCGCATAGGAGGCCTCGCGGAAATAGGCCGCGCAATGCCCCACGGGGTTGATGGCGTTGACAGCGAGGCAGGCGTTGACGGTCTCGTCGTCAGTGGCGCCGAGGATGGCGACATAGGCCGCACCTTCGATGCCGGCCCGTTTGAGGCAGGCTTCGTTCATCAGCGAAGTGGCGCGGATGTAATCCCAGCCATTCTGTTGACCGGAGAGATCGTCGGTGGAGACGATGACCATGTCATGCGCGCCGTGCAGCCGCGCGGTTTCTTCGAGCAGGCGCTCGGTCTGGCCGGGGACATGACCGAGAACGACGATATGCCCGGTCTTGGTGGAAAAGTTGCCATATCCGTTCATGGTCTTCCTCATCTTGATGGTGATGGCGCCGATGATCTTGCCTACGAGAAAGGCGAAGAGTGAAATGGCCCCGGGAATGACCCAGAGCGCCGAGAAGAGCTTCCCGATGTCCGTGGTCGGAGAAAAGTCGCCATAGCCCACGGAGGAGCCGGTGACGATGTAGAAGTAGACGAACTGAACCCAGTTCTCGATCAGTGCCGTCTCGCCGATGAGGGCATAACCGCCCGCGACGGACAGCGCATGCGCCATGGTGATGCCGATGGCCGAAGGCCAGCTCATCTCGATCGTGCTGCGTGCGATGCGGTGGAGCAGGCGCAGGATCATGGAAGGAAAGAAAATCTGCTTCATAGAGAGAAGCCTCGCGGGTTGGCCGGAGGACTTCCGGCATTATCTTTGGTGTTGGCAGAAGCTGGGAGCATCCGGCGTGATCGGGAAATCTCGCGCCGGATGCAGCAGGCTTACTCGCTCTCGAATGCCTGGAGCGTGGCCAAGGCCTTGCCGCGGATCGCCAACCTGTCGTGGTTGGAGATCTTGCCTTCTCTCAGGAGGGTGTGGAACGAGGGCGCGGGATCAAAGCTCTGAGCGAAGCGGATGTGATGAAATCCCTCCGAGAGCGCAAAGATGATCTCGGCACCGAGGAGCGGCACATGTTTGAGCAGCAGGTCGAGCAGCTGGTTCGGTTCCTGGACACGCACAAGCGTGACATAGAGCGCGGAAATGGTGCTATCCTGCTCCAGAACAGGTGCTGTGTCGAAGGTCAGGCCGAGAACCATGGCCAGGGGGTTGTTTTTCCCTGTTGCCGGCCCAAGATGCGCGAGAAACTGAAGATCTGTCTCAACCTGCTTGCGATCGACATCGGCCCCATTGTGCAGATCGAGTTCGACCTTGGCGAGCGGGCTTTGCCTGAGCTTGCTCATGCCCCGGCCTCTTGCGGCGCCTCGGCAGGCAGGCGGGGCACCTTGACCTCATCGCAAACTGCGTGGAATTCCTCGAGCAGCCCCTCTTGCACGAGGAAGGCACGCAGACGCGGCAGGGCCTCGACGCGGAAATGGTTGGAGGCCGGATGCTCAATATCGAGGTAGATGGCCTCGGCATTGGCGGAATAGCCCGACATGCGATCATAGGCGCCGTCGTTGTAGTTCGTCTCCCAGCCGACGGGGCGGCCGTATTTCTCCAACAGACGCTGCGAGAACCAGGCCAATGCGCCATTGATGGGCCAGACTTTCGCGTAGTCGACCCCTTCGACCTCGTGGATCTCGGCATAGGCGACACCGGAATACATGGCTTCGCGCTCGAAGCGCGAGCCATAGCCCACGTTCATTTCATTGAGCTGCTTGCACAAGCCTTCTTCGTAGCGTTTTTGCGCCGGAGGCCGACCCGCATCGTTGTTCGTGCGGATGGCGATATTGCAGCGCGCCGGCAGATAGTAGGAGACGAAGTCGATGATCAGCGACTGGGCGTATTCCTGGCCATCGTGGTCTTCCCAATAGGTGTCCTGTTCGTTGGCAACGATCAGGTCGCGCAGGGCTTCGGGCGGATCGGGCATCTCGGCGGCAATGGCGCTGAACCAGGCCTCGACCCCATCCATGTCATAGGCTTCGTCGCGGGAATAGACCTTGAAGGCCTGGCTGTCGAAGTCGATGGCCTTCGATGCGCTTGCAAAGCGCGGCGTGAATTCGCTCAGGTCCATCTGGTCGTTGCTGATCCAGGCGATGGGCCAGGGCTTGTAGCCGCTGTCATCGGAGGCGCAGAAGCCGCTGCCATCCTCAAAAAGGAGCAGGTCGACAATTTCGCTGTCGGAGAAAAGCTTGAAGATGACGCAGGCCTGCCCACCTTGCTTTGCTTCTTTCAGCAGGTCGTCACGGTCATCGATCGTGTCGACCTTCTCGGCATCGATCAGATTCTGGAGCAGCATGCCTGCCTGACCAGTGAAGGGAGGGTTTTTGGTATCGGTCGCCATGCATCTGTCCTTTTCGAATGAGTATTCGGCAGGCCCGGTCAGGCCCGCGTGTCGCCAGGAGCGCGCGGGACAGACCGAGGCCTGGCTTCAGGCCAGTAAGATGGATGCGTCATGCGATGCGCGGGAATCCCGCGCAGGGATTTACAGCTTGAGCATGGGCGGATCGCCCGAACCCCTTGCGAAAGCTTATTGCTCGATGGCTATATCAACCCTTCAGGGGATGCCGCCTTGCCCGAATATGGCGTCAGAGCAATATGCGACCCGCCTTAGCCGCCCCAGTAGCGGACCCGGCCGCTGTCGACATGGGTGAAGGTGTTGTAGCGTCCGACGCCACCTCCGCCGATCTGGCGCGCGACCGCATGAACCTGGGCGGGAGAGCGACTGTCGCAGGACAGGTCAGCAGCCATTGCCTTGAGGTGGAGCGATTGTGTCGCGGCGCCGGGCAAGGAGGCGTTGGTTCGCGGACTGCGGTAGCCCGAGTTCAAACGGAAGGGCTCATCCATTTCCAGGGTGCGCCAGATCTTCCAGATGATTTCGATGGTTGCAGGTGAGAAGGGCTTGGCTTCGTTTTGCCGCCAATCGCGTGCGAACTGCGCGAACTGGTCGAGAACCGGCTGGTTGTATTGCCCATCGACGACGAAATCGCCCTCGAACCGCTCATGATTGTGCGGATTGACCATCTTGAGATGCCGAAGCCCGGGTCCGTCATCCGGCACCGCGCCGGAATAGTCGAAATCACCTTCGACAAGGGAGGCCGGCCCGCCAGACAGACCACCACCCCCGAAGCGCCCGACCTGGGGAGGGCACAAAAGCACCGATTGCTTGGCCGATGCGCCAGTGGCGGCAAGCGTCGCACCCGCGGCGCCGGCGCCGGTCAGAAATCCGCGCCGCGAAATCAGGGCAGGGCTTGCGAGTTTGGCGGCGCCGGCAAGTGCTGCCACGCCGACTGCGCCCATCGCGGCCGTGCCGAGATTGTCTCGCAGACCTCTGCGGTCGCGCGCGCCTTCACGTCCCAGTGCTTCGGGATGTTGGTATTGATCGAAAAGAAGTTCTGGGTCCATGATCTTGCTCGCTCCGTCGCCGTGGTTCGAGTTGATCCCGAACCGTATGTGCTGGGGCGTGAGGTCTCGTGGCGCAGCAAAAAGACCGGCACGATCCCGCACGCGGGCTCCTGCTTGCGGAATTAGGACCGAAGGTGCCGGCTCGGAAATTTGTAGAGCCTCAGGTCAGATCTCGGGCGAGCTCGGGTCTCGGTAAAAAATATGGGCACCGATCCGCCCGATACGTTCCATCGCATGCCGCCACGAGGGCCGGACGTAGGTTGCGTGGTAGTGATCCGCGCCGCCCAGCTCTGGCAGAGGGCCATCAATCAGCGATTTCAGCGCCAGATCGACCGCGTTGTGCCATGGACCTGTCTCCGTGATTGCAGGGAAGCCGTAGCGCGAGGTCATGAAGGAGAATTGGACCGGACGGACGACATCGCAGGCGTCATCGCCCCAGCGCCCTGGAACCTGGGCGCGGCTTTGAATGACCGAAGCCACCGCGAGCTTGCCATGCGTGCTTTGATCGCGCGCCTCGTGGTAGATCGCAACCGCAATGCATGTCAGATCGGACGCACCCTTGAGGCTGCGGGGCGGGGTTGACTTGAGCCGGGCTGCCTCCTTTTTCAGAGCGCTATAGCTGAGCGTGCTGGCGCGCCACAGGCGCACAGGACTTCCCTGGTGCAGGCTGTAAAGCGCGGGCTCTGCCCAGACGTCCGCGCCGGCCTGCGGGCCCTGTAGCGCCGCAGGAAGCGCAAGGGTGCCGGGTCCGGGCAGGTCGATGGCGATCTCCGGAGAGATCGCGAGCTCTTCCGGCCAGGCGAGTGGGGCCGGCATGATGGGGTAGTGCGCTGAAGCGGAGAAGTCCTGATCCGCGACCGCGACCTTCGGCGAGAAGTCGAGCTTCTGCTCATGGTATCGGAGATTGCCCTCAAAGAGGGTGCCGCCCCATGGTTCGGAGACAACAGGAAGGCCGACAAAAGCCAGGCCGGTGTCAGTTTCGCCTTCTGGGCTGGCCGCCAGGGATGTGCCTGCGGTCAGGGCAAGGACGAACGTAAGAACTCTGCGCAGCATCTGGAAAAGTGCTCTCGGATATGTCGATCGGGATGCGCGAGAGCGGGCCCCGCGCCGGATGGAGATCGGTCCGTGGGAGCATCTTCGGAAATTCCACTGGGCAGGTTCCCGCCGATGGAAATTTCTTTCCGGTAGATTGGGATGAGCAGCCTTCAGGCGATGACTTCGCGCTCGTGAAGGATCGAAAATTTCCCGAGGCTGTGGCCCAGCTGCATCGCGCCCTCGCCGCAGAAGAGATCGAAGTGATCAGCGGATGGAATTTTCGAGCACTGCACGTCAGCCTGAGTGAAAAGGGCCTTGGCGCCATGAACCTGCGTGGCGGGGATCACGCTGTCGTTTTCACCACCCACGAGGTGGACTGGACAGGTGATATTTCCGATCCGGTTCTGATAGTCGCGGCGCACGAAGTTCTGCTCAAGGGATTCCATGAGAAGCCTGCGATCGATGCTCTGCGCGTGGGAGAGAATGCGAATGCGGGCCTGCGCCCGGGCGCGGCGCGCAGGCGACGTCGTGGGGGACCACAAAACGCAACCTTCCTCGAAAAGGATGCGCGCAGCACCGCCTTTGCCTGACAGGATCGCTGCAAGCTGGATATCGCCTGGAAGGACAGTGCGGCCTGAGCCAGCCGGACGGGTGAGGCCCTCGATTTCCGCCAGGAATGCCGAAAGATCCTCTCCAGGCTCGGAAGGGATCTGAGCGGCTACGCCCGTATCTCCAGGGGTCATGGGTGCTGCGAGCAGTGTCAGCGAAGATAGCTTTTGAGATGCACCAGACGCCGCAGAAAGACTGGCCGCGGTCGACTGGCAGGCGCCGATCAGGTGGGTATCGCCGCAGGCCTCCATGGCGCGGGTGATTGTTGAGACGTGATGCTCGAACCCCAGCTCGAGTTCTCCCGGCCTGAGGGCCGGGTCGTGCAGTTCCACGATATCAACGGAGGCGGTTTCAAGAAGGCCGTGCACGAGATCGAGCATCAAGGTTCCGGCATGACCCGAGATCGGTGGCACCAGGAGGTGCCTCGCGGCGCCCGGAGCGCCCTCGATCCGGATGAGATCGGCGTGATCATTGAGTGGTTGTCGTGAGACCAGTGGTGCCGGAAGGTGGCTTTCCCAGAGGCTTGGATCGGAAATGAGGCCGGGAAATCCGAACATCACACGATCTCCTGGATGGAGGTGTCGCGATGCGCCTCAAAAGGCGCGACCCCCTCGGACCGTGAAGTCTTCTGCTCCTCGCGTCCCGCCCGGGCTTCGCAGTTCGGCACCTCGAGGGTCGAGATCCGGGTTTCACCCTCGCCTCGCTTTTGCAGGATTACCGCGCGCATCGCGCCGCCGGCTTCGACCCCGCCTTCGAGATTGAAGCTGCCTGCCCCGGCGGTGACCGGAAGGGCGTGATTGTTGCGGTGACCATGGACCTGGATCAGCCGGTTGCTGCCCGGGATATCGCCTGCCAGAACACCCGCCTCCCATGCTGCGTCGACATCGAAAAGGGCGTCTTCCGTGCCATAGGCGAGATGCTCTCCGGAGAGCAGGCTCAGGTAGTGGGGCACCCGGGCAAAGCCGCCATGGCTGGCGAGGATGGTCAGGCCGTTCCATTCGAGGCGAAGCGCATCGGAGAGCATCGAGAGAAAGCGCCGCGCATCACGCTTGGCAAAACGGCGCGCCTCGAAGTCGGGTAGCGTGGTCGTGGAAAAGGCCTTCTTGCGCACCGGTCGTCCGGCCACCCAGTCCTCGAGTGCTTTTTCATGATTGCCATGCAGGAAGAAGGCGTTGTCCCGACCCTCGAACTGGTCGAGCAGATAGGTCAGAACCTGGGCCGAACGCGGCCCCTTGTTGATGTAATCGCCGGTGAAAATATAGGCCACGTCCGGCCGAGGGCCGTCGGGCCCGATCAGGGCGGTGAGGGTGCGGTGGCACCCGTGGATATCTCCGATGGCGACAACATTGTCGAAATGGTTGATATCGACCGAGGCCGGTTCGATTAGCGGAAGAAGACCGCCGGCGGCTGCGATTTCGGAAGGTGTTGTCCAGCTGGCATCGATATCCTCGAAGCCGACCCGCCTGCGCATGTGAGCAAGGTTGCGTCCGATGTTCCCACGCACGCCGAGATAAAAGGGGTCGGGGCGCTGAGCCTGGAGTGCCTCGAGATCCTGGGCGCAGAGGCCTTCGGTGAAGTCGATGATGAGGATGCGATAGCGCCACGCGCGCGCCTCGTCGATCGCGGCCAGGATCGTGCGGTCGGAGGCGGCCACCGTGGCGCGGCCGACGGGCGAGCCGGTGTCTGTGGGTTCGAACAGGACCAGTGAGCCGCGCATGAACTTCTCACGCAATGCATCGAGAACGCGCTCGCGGGCACGGCCCCGGCTCTTGCGGTCAAAGACCATGGCGCCATTGCGGTCGATGACGGGCTCGCAGGTCAGGGCCTCGATGGCACGTTGGTCGACATGCCACGGGGACATTCCGTTTTCGCAGATGAAGCGGGTGCGACCGCTGGCCTGCGGACCGCGCAGGATGATGAAGGTTCGCATTGGTTGTTTCCTCTTGAGTGAAGAGGAAATCGGTTCATCTTCCCGAGCACGGAAAGCCGGCGCAGACCTTTACCCGGAGGTCGGGCGACTGCGGCGCACAAGCCCGAAAAAGAGGATGGCTGCGAGGATGAAAGCGGTCAGCCCTGCGCTTTCCGTCAGCGGAAACCGGCTGGCAAACCATGCATCCAGCGTCCCTTGCGCTGCGTTCATCTGGTAGAGGACACCCTCGATGAGCCAGATGGTAATGGCGGCAAAGAGGCTCAGAAGCGCCAGGGGTGCGACCCAAATAGAGATGCGCGCGTCGCGCAGCCGGCGCATCATCGCACCGCAAAGGGCGATCATCGAACCTACCATGACCACGAAGAGAAAGAGGGGCAGGACGTAATCCACCGCGCTCGGCACGAAGTTCGCAATCAGCTCGGACAAGGCCGCAGCGGCCGAGATCATCATGATGTTGAAGAGATAGAACAACCAGAAAGCCTGGCGGGTCATGCGACCACGAAAGGCAAACCAGCTCCCGGGGCGCGCGATGCTCGGGATATCGCGGGCGAATCCACTGATGAGATGGTGCAGCCTCCCTCTTCGAGCAGGATGGGCATCGCTCTCTGCTCCGGCGACCGAAGTGCCCTCGGGCAGGTTGCTCGCCTCGGCTGAAACTTCGACTTTTGTCTCGGCGTGCGATCGCGAACGGTTGTTCTTTCGGGGCATAGGGGGAGATCCATCACTGCGCATTACAATCGGGAATTGGGCTCGTTCCACGATCAGGAAAAATTGCACCCCTCATGTCCTTGCAGTGCCGGGTAAAAAAAGGGCCCGATGCGCAGTCAAGCGCACCGGGCCGGGCAGAATAGCAAGAGGCCTCTCAGAACAGGCTGTTGGCGTCGATGCCCCGCTCGCGCAGAAACTCGGCCATTTCGCCAAGCATCTCACGGCGGATCTGGCCGATACGCTCGGCAGATACATCGAACTCGCGAGCGAGTGCCGGGCCATTGATTTCGCCATCAGACAAGAACTGCGCCAAAATGGCCGTCTTGCGCGGACAAAGAGTGGCGATGAAGGGCTCAAGCAAGTCCATGGCGCGCTCGATCGACATCCCGTTCTCGGAGCGGGATTGCTCGGTGTGCTCGGTTGCGACATCGAGCGCCGCCTCCACCGCACAGGTATTGGCGTAGATCGAGTCCACGGCCCGCCGGGTGCTCTTCTCCGAGGCCCCGGTTTCCTTCTGGATGTTGGTGATGTCTTCCTCGGTGAGGAACTCGGACTCGCCGGTGTGGATCTTGTGCGCACGCCGGGAGAGCGCGCGGTAATAGGCCTTGCGCTCCTCGGAGCCGGTTCCGATGCGATAGGCGTGCCGGAAGTCGAGGGTGTAGCGCATGAGCGCGTTGCGGACATACTTGATCGCGAAGGCCGACAGCGGCGTTCCTGCGTTGAAATCATACCGCGAAACCGCCTGAACGAAGGCAAGGTGAGCTTCCTGTTCGAGATCATTGCGGTGAGACGTCGAAACGGAGCGCCCAGACAGGACTTTGGAGATTTGCGAACGGAAGAGTGACTGATAGCGCTTGAGAAGGGTGCTCAGCGCCTCGTCGGAGTTTTCTTCCTGCCATGCGCGGATGAGAGCCGGCTCTTCGCGACGCCATTGATCCATGCGCTGGCGCGCAACCGGTAGAGACCGGGCTGGTGCTGGTGATGGGGTCGTTTTCGTTGCGCACGCCTGTGGCGCAACCCTGTCCTGGATATCGGTCATTCTGGCCTGTCTTTCTTCTTGGTCGTGTTTTTCTCAGGACCAGCACCGCCAAGCCCCGTTCGTCACGAGACATCGGACGGGGGCATGGCTTTGCTGGTGGATTGCTGAGCGGCGCCTTGCGCGCCTCAGGTCGTCAGCTCGCGCGTGAGCACGCCGCTTGCGAGAAGCTGAGCCCGGACGGCTCGTGCGGAACGGCCGGTGAGACGCGCCAGCTCGGAAAGGCTGGCGCCCCGCCTGAAGCGCAATGTGCAGTCAAGGATCTCATCCGGCCTCCAGGGACCACGCCGGCTTGGCGCCGAGACCTGCGCCTCTGGCAAGGGTGGTGCCGGGAGAGGTGGCTGGGCCAGCAAGGCATGATCCTCACCTGTGAGCGCGTGCTGTCCGACGGTCATGGCGGGCGGCTCGACCGGCTCAGCCGCCTCCTGAGGCGCTGAGAGTGCCGGCAGGAAGACGGGCGCGAAGAGATCGCAAAGCAGGCCGACCGCCTGATCCGGGTCGCGCGCTGACTTCCTGGCCAGGCCTCGCGACAGTCCATGCCGGAGGGCAAGGGTCTCGAGGTCAAGGGGTATGAAGCTTTGCCCACGACGGTCGAGCGCGGTCTGGGCCGCGCGCGAAAGATCGATCAGGTCGCGCGACAGGGCGCCTGCGGCATGGGCGTGCAGGGTCCGATCAAGGATCTGGTGAATTTCAGGCTGGTCGTAATGGTAGAGGGTGAAGCGGTCGAGGCGCCCCTTCAGCAGCCCGGCTTCGTCGCGAAGAGCGCGATCGCTCGTCCCGTCGATCTCGATCTGCTGAAATCGGGACGGGCGCTTGGCGCTCGGCGTGAGAACCGCAACGGTTATGAGAAGCCGCAGCGCTCCGTTGGACCTCATGGCAAGGAGCGCATGGCGTATTTTCTTGGCACGGGTCTGTTTTTGCAAACTCAGGCTCCTCTCGGGTAGGCGGGAAAACGCGTCAAGACACTGCGTTTTTCCGCGGCCCGAAGGAGGCCGTATTTTTTCCGGCCGGGGTCGGTCCCACATTCACATCGTGATGAGAACCCTGTCCCGAAAATTACCCCCAAGCACGCTCGAGGTGATCCATGCGATCACCGGCGAGGAAGTCATGCCTTCGAGCCGTCTCGCGCAGCATGTCATCGGCTTGATCTACGCAGTTGATCCGACGATCTGGGCGCGCAAGGTGGACCTGTGCCTGCACGGTGGTGATCCGTTGCTGCTCGCGCGACGATTGGCGCGACTTGCATCGGCATCGGATTTTCGCTCGGCCCCTCGGGTGGCAATCATTGATGACGGGATGTTTTCCGGCGCACCCCTGGCTGCCCTGGAAGATGACAGGATCGTGCAGGAGATGATTGCCGGCGGTGAGCTGCCCGGAGGTGTCCTTGGAGAGAGAACTCAGGCCGATGGGATCATCCGGGCGATCATCAAGCGCGATATTGCACGTGTCGTGGCGTCTGGAATGGAGGTTTTCTGGATCGATCGGCGCGTGCAGGGCGCGCGTGATCGACAGCGCGACGAAATCGTCCTGAGGCTGTCTCGGCAAACCGCAGAGACCCCGACGCCCTCCAGCCTCCAGCCAGCAGATGGACCGGCCAAAGGATTGTTCGAGCAGTCGCGAGACCTCGATGCAAGATCTCGCGCGGTGTTGCGAAAGGAATTGCGCCCCATCTTGAGAGGGGTGCCCAAGGGGGACCGCTTTGCGGATATCCTTGTAGCATCGCGTCTTGAAGTCTTTTCGGGGTTTGTTTCACCGGGTCGGCACCCTGAAGCAGTGATGTTCGATGCCCGCTTCATGCAGGAAATTGGCGCTGAAGTTTTCCGTTTGGCGCAGAGAGTTCCAACTTCCGTAGAGGATGCCATAGCCGACTGGCGCGCCGATCTCCGGCGGGTCGCGGAAAGCATGGCTGGTTGATCGTATCTGAGGAGATCGAGGATGAATGGAATGATGAAGTCAATCCTGGCCGCCGCTGCAACGAGCGCAGCGCTGGCTGCGGCGATGCCGGCGATGGCGCAGAACCTGCCCATCGAAGAGGTTCACGCGGGCTATCGGGAAACCGGCTCGGCAAAGGACTGGGTGGGAATTTACCGACCGACCACCGAAAATGGTGCAGCGGAGGTCTGCGCGATCTATTCGCGCCCCATCGAAAGCGCGGTTTTCGAGAAGGGCGAAGCGGTGTCGCGGATGCGCGGTGAACTTGCCGCCTTCATCAATTGGAATGAAGAGACCCCTGGCGCCTCGGCCGGCGAGGTATCCTTCATGCTTGGCTCGCCGGTGATCGAGGGGGTCAATGAGGACCACCGTCTCGATGTTGACGGGAAGGCAAGCTTTGCGCTGGTGGGGGCGGGCGACCGCCTCTACGTGCAGCCGGAAGACGATGCTGCCGTGATCGAGGCCATTCGCGCAGGCTTTGGCATGAAAGTCACTGCCGCGCTTCAGGACGGCGCCGTTGCGCGCGACAGCTACTCCCTCATGGGTGTTGTTGCCTCCACGCAGCTGTCGAAAGATGGCTGCCAGTAAGAGAGAGTGGTCGCCTTCGGGCGGCCAACCTCACGCTTCGACGTAAAAAGCCCGCGTCTTCTCGATGAGAAGCGCGGGCTTTTGCATTGCCGTCTTGTCGTGGATCAGCGCAGTTCGACCCCCAGGGCCTTGAAGGCGTCGGCCTGTGTGTAAGTCTTGCCGCCAGCGTCGGTGATCTCGCTGTCGGAATCGAAGGAGAGCGCGAGCGAGCCGTTGTCGATCGTGGTGCGACCGTTCTCGGTGGAGACGACAAGGCCGTCTTCGCGAGCGAGAGAGACGAGTTTGGTGCGGCTGGGATAGGGCTGAAGAGCCATGGATTCTTGTCCTTTTGAAACGTTCGGTTCTGGTCCGGATGGGTTCATGCATCCGATTTCATGAAGAATGTTGGCGGAAATCTGAAGAGGCGAAATGCCTTTTCTCCGTGTTCATTCGATCGGGATGTATCCCGGCATCGTGGGAACGCGCTTGGGCGGGGGATTCAGGAAGGGAAGAGCGCGCGCCTCGGTGATGCCGAGGCGTCCATCGTCATTGGTGTCGTATTGGTCGAAGGCCCCGGTATACTCGATGACCGCGATCATCTCTCTGGAGCTGACCTTGCCGTTGCGATCCAGATCGAAGCTCGCCATGAAGGCCCGGGCCTGGGATTGCGTGAAGGGGGTGTCGCCGCCCACGAAACGCCCGGTCAGCTCGTAGAATTCGACAAATCCATCCTTGCCTCGATCGCGTGCCGAATGACGCAGGGCGAGGTAATCGTAGAATTCCTGGCGGGTTACGAACCCGTCCTGATCCTGGTCGATGAAGGTGAAGTTCGAGGCCAGCGCAGGGGGTGCCGACAAGACAGTCATGGTGGCGAATACGGAGAGGAGTGGCAAAAAGCGCAACGTGAGATCTTTCGTCTTGCGGGCAGGGCCTGTGAGCCTGGCCGGTTCCGGAACATTCGCTGAGCTCCCGGCGACAGCGACCTTGTTCTGCCGGAGATAGGTCCCGGGACGGGAGATGGCGGAATGTTGCCCGGCAAGAGCCTTTTTTCGGGAGACTCGCAGCGAAATGGGTGGCAATTGCAGAAATGACACGTCAGAAAACAATGAAACATAAAGAGAAACCATAGGCTGCCGCTCGCGTTTTACGGGAGGCGCGGCATCTTGCTTTTAGCCCTATAGGTCTATAGGTGAAGGGGGTCTCGCTTGGGGCTGGTCTGATTGAAAGAAAGCCGCGTAGACGTGGGGAAGATTGTAAGCGAGGGAAATGTGGATCGCGATGGAAGCGAGGGTTGGATACCTCCGGAGGAGGATCTCGGCAGCACAACGCTGATCGGTCTGGCTGAGAAGCTGGCCGATGATTCGAGCTTTGCAGCCATGATCGCGGAGCACCGCGACCGGCTGGGGATGGAGCATGCCCGCTACGGATTCCTGAACACGCTCAGGGTGCAGATCCCCAGTTGCAACACCTACCCCGCAGACTGGTCATCTTACTACTACCAGGAAGGTTTCCACACGCTTGATCCGTTGATTGCCGCTCTGCACAATGCCCGCCGACCGATATACCTCGACGAAATGGAGCGCATTCCCGCCTTCCGCCGGATCTGGATGGAGCACGCTGCGGAATTCAATATCACGCCGCCAACCATCGGCATCCCGATGGCGGCGCCCCAGGGGGAGACCGCGATCTTCATCCTGCATGGCAAAGTGCCAGGCGTGCACTTCGAATACGAGCGCAAGAGCCTCCTGAAGAAAGCCATCACGCGTGCGATGGAATTTCACGAGCAGGTGATCAACAGCTACGGGCTTCAGGAACTCATGGGATTTCCGGACATCACCCAACGGGAGTTGCATTGCCTTGAGCTGATTGCCCGCGGTCTTACCGTCGGCGAGACGGCGCGCGATGCGGGAATTTCCGAGCGAACGGTTGAATCCCACCTCAAGAGCTGCCGGAAGAAATTCGAGGCGAAGACGACACCGCATGCGGTGGCGCGCGCGGTATACCTGGGGATGATCAAGCCGTCCTAACATCGTCCCCGCCCTGAAGGACAGGGATTTCCGTTCCCACTGAGGCTGCTGACACAGCGATTTTAGGCAGGTGCATCGCCACCTCGCGGCCCACCGCGCGGAACGCATCGTCGCGGTCTTTTCGGCGGAACCCAGCGCGATCCGGAGAGAAGTTCGAGAAGACGTAGTCATTATCCATCAGTGTCTGGGCCTGTGCGGTCTGACTGACCGCGGCGATCCAATTGATCTCGGCAGGCAGCCCTTTCAGATCCTGGATACTGGTCAGAAAACCCGCACCAGAAATGAATGGCGGTCGTTTCCTCCCCACGACCGAGTTCTGGATGAACCAGCGATAGCCCCATAAAAAAAGGCGGCCCGAAGGCCGCCTTTATTGTTTAATATCAAAGGGTTAGCCGCATTTGCTATGGCCGCAGCTCGTGCAAGTGCCACAGCCACCCATCATCTCGTAGCTCTGCTCGCCGCAGGACGGGCAGACCTTGGCACGATTGACCGATGCCACGGCCCCTTCCGGTGCCTCAGCCTTCGCCGGGGCTGCCTTGTCTTCGACATAGCCGATGGCGACCATGTGCTCGAAGATCTTGGCGCCGATGGCCGCAACCAGCGAGTTGCAATAGCCGCCCTCGAAGAAGGCACCGCCGGTCGGATCGAAGACCTCCTTGAGCTCCTTGGCTACGAAGGAGACGTCGCCGCCACGGCGGAAGACCGCGGAGATCATCCGCGTCAGCGCGGTGATCCAGGCCTGCTCGCTGGCGTTGTTGGTGTTGATGAACACCTCGAACGGAACGCGCCGACCGGTCTGCGAGCAGACCGCGTCATTGATGGTGATGTAGAAGGCGTGGGCCAGGTTGGGCCACTTGATCTTGTAGGTCTTGCCTTCCAGCATGGCATCGCGCGGCATCGGCTCGGACGACTGGACCGCAGGAGCGGCAGGGGCATCTTCAGCCTTGGCCTCGGCCTTCTTGGGCTCGTCCACGGACAGCACCGAGCCGGTGACATCGTTCGGACGATAGGTGGTGCAGCCTTTGCAGCCCGTCTCATAGGCCTCCATGTAGACTTCCTTGAAGTCTTCGAAGGCAATGTCTTCAGGGCAGTTGATCGTCTTCGAGATCGAAGAGTCGACCCACTTCTGCGCAGCGGCCTGCATTTTCACGTGCTCGAGGGGCTTCAGCGTCATTGCCGAGACGAAGTAGTCCGGCAGTTCGGCGTCGGCATCGAGGCCGAACTTGTCGCGATACATCTGCACCGCGTAGTCGACGACTTCCTGCTCGGTCCGCGTGCCGTCCTTCTGAAGCACCTTGCGCTTGTAGGCGTAGGCGAAGACCGGCTCGATACCCGAGGAGACATTGCCCGCATAAAGC
>Ga0066842_10000090_pt1 | contig 24204 bp, 13 predicted proteins | sample ETNtaG_19_FD_67289 | JGI IMG/M metagenome (GOLD analysis project Ga0066842, IMG submission 67289) | Marine microbial and viral communities from oxygen minimum zone, Eastern Pacific Ocean - ETNP201302PF86A | ecosystem: Environmental > Aquatic > Marine > Oceanic | place: Pacific Ocean: Eastern...
TGCCGGGTAACGGTGGCCTGGCTGGCCAGCTCGCCGGCCAGGGCAGCGACGCGGTCAGCTTCCCCAACCAGCGCCTGACGCTGCTTGGGCAGCCTCCTCAGCTTGCCCTTGTTGGCGGTATGGGCGGCGGCGGCGGCGGCGGCAGCGCCAATATCAGTCGAGCGTACCGCAACGAAAGCATTCTCGGTAATTACCCCTACAAGGGACAGGCCCTCTACGCTCCGGGTACCGGTGGTGGAGGGGGTGGAGGAATCCTTCATATCGTCGCGCAGGATCTCTACCTGCGTTCGAGCGCGCGGCTTGTGTCTCGCGGGGGAGATGCCTACCAGTCCATCGACCTCGCCGGAAATGGCGGTGCCGGGGCGGGCGGGACGATCTTCCTGCAAGTTCAGAATACGATTACGCTGGAGAGCGGAGTCCAGTTTGACGTGAGCGCGGGCCAGGCTAACCAGTTGCCTCCTTTCTTCTCCAGCGGTGTCCGCCTCTACGAGGGCAATGTTCGGGCCGCGTCGACGAATACCGCTCCGGCTCTTACGGGTACGCCTTTTGGCGGCCTGGGAGGTCCCTCTTCAAATGGTCGAATCCGTATTGAGTACTCGCCTTCTTCGAGAATTCGCTCGCAAGGCGTGAACCCGAGCGTGACGACCGGTCCTTTCCTGACCGACATCGTCGAGTCCGTCGCGGTCTCGAAGATTTATCGAATCGGTGTCGGTCCCGGCCGCGCCGCTTCGAATCACTCGCTGCTTCTGGATGGAGCCCGAGTGGACTACAACACCTTCCAGCAGCCTCCTGGAACCCGAGCCATTGTCGTCTGGGAAAGCGCCGGCGAGAGCCTCGATGTCCATGGTCAGGCTGGAGAGCTGACAGGTCTTGTGCGGGATCCGCGCAAACTGGAGGGGACGAGGTATGTACGGTTCCGAGTCTACTTCCAGTCGAAGTACGGCACCGGAGAAACCCAGTCCATCCAGAGCCTGAGCCTCCCGTTCAGGTTGGGCGAGGCTGACTGTCTGCCGTTCGGATTCTGATTCCAAGGCGGGCGGGAAGCTGATCTTCTCAGCCGGGTTCTTCTGTCTGTTCTTCAGCCGAGTCGAGCAACGCATCGACAAATCCATCGGGCTCGAAGACCTGGAGATCGTCTATCTGCTCTCCTACGCCGACAAATTTGACTGGAATCTGCAGGCGGTTGTTAATGGCCACCACGATCCCGCCCTTGGCGGTTCCATCGAGTTTTGTCAGGACGATCCCGCTGATGTCAACAGCTTCGAGGAAGTTCGAGGCCTGCGTCAGCGCGTTCTGACCCGTGGTCGCATCGAGGACGAGGAGTGATTCGTGCGGGGCGCCGCTGATCTTGTTGTCGAGAACGTTTCGAATCTTGGACAGCTCCTTCATCAGGTTGACCTGGGTATGGAGCCGACCCGCTGTATCCACGATCAGGTAATCCGCGTCGTTCTCGACCGCTCGTTCCGCGGCTCTGTAGGCTACCGAGGCCGGGTCGGAGTTCGCTTCCCCCGTGACGATCTCGATGCCGAGTCTCTGGCTCCAGATGGTCAACTGCTCGACCGCGGCCGCTCGAAAGGTGTCGGCCGCTGCCAGGATGACCGTTTTTCCTGATGAGGTGAGCCGGTTGGACAACTTCGCGATGCTGGTGGTCTTGCCGGTTCCGTTGACTCCTGAGACCAGGATCACGGTCGGCTTCGTCTCGGCCTGAAGGAGGCTGTTGTCCCGTTTCTTGAGGTTGTTCTTCAGGAGATTCTTGAGATATTCGCGAACTTCTTCGGACTCGGTGAACTTGTTTTCCTTCCAGGCGGAGCGGAGGCCTTCATCTCCGTCGATCAGTTCGGCTACAGTCTCCGGGCCGAAGTCAGCCGCGTAGAGGCCGGCCTCGATCTCATCGATCAGGCCCTCGTCTACTTTTCCCCCAAGGCTGAACAGCCCGGAGATGCTTTTACGGGTCTTGGCAAGTCCCCTGCGCAGGATGGCCCAGGCTGACAGTTTCTTTTCCTCAGGTTCTTTCTCTGGCGGGGGAGCTTCCTCTCGCTGCGGCGGGGCGGCTTCAGTCGGTTGTTCATGCTGCTCTTCGGCCGCTGGAGGTTCCGCGGGAAGCTCGGCTGGTTCTGCCGGGGGACTTTCCTCCTGCCTGGTCTCGGGCTCTTCCTTCTTGCCGGATCTCCAGCGCTTGAACCATGCCATCTCTCAGGCCTCCGAATCGTGGTTGTTTTCTTTTCCAGGCGAGGATTCTCGCCCGGCTGACATCGTCTGGTAGATCTTGTCCAGGACGCCGTTGACGAAGGCTCCGGATTTTTCCGTGGAGAATTTTTTCGCCAGCTCGACTGATTCGTTGATGACCACCTTCGGCGGCACCTCGGCCATCTCGAGGAGCTCGTAGAGCCCCAGGCGAAGGATGGCACGGTCGACGGCGGCGATTCTTTCGAGCTTCCAGTTGGCGGTCACCTCTGAGATCCTGGAGTCAAGCTCCTGCTTGTTTTCCAGGACTCCGGTTACCAGGGCGCGGGCGTAGCCGCGCTCTCCCTTGGCCGCTTCGGCAAGCAGGTCATCGAGATCTTCCTTCTTGCTGTCTGTCAGATCCTGCTGGAAGAGGGCCTGCAGGGAGATCTCCCGTGCTATGGTTCTGTTTCGTTTAGGCATCGGGTGAAAGGTTTCTCTTCAATTCCGCGTACAGGGCGGCCATTTCCACAGCCGCGGCGGCCGCTTCGGTACCCTTGTTCTCGGCCTTGGGCCGGGCCCTCTCGCGGGCCTGCTCTACATCGTCGGTCGTCAGCACCCCGTAGATGACCGGGACAGGACTTCGAGCCGCCAGGTGGGCGATTTCCCGGGCTGATTCGCCGGCGACGTAGTCGAAGTGAGGGGTCGCTCCCCGAATCACCGCTCCAAGGCAGATGATCCCATCGAAGGAGCCCGCGTCGATGAGCTTACGGGCGACGCCTGGTATTTCGAACGCGCCGGGAACCTGGTAGAGCTTGATGGCGTCTTTCGCCGCTCCAAGCTCAATGAGCCGGTCTGTCGCTCCCTGGATCAGGTTGTCGACGATGAAGTCGTTGAAGCGGGAGGCGACGATGGCGAAGCTCATTCCGTCGGCATCGGGTTTGCCTTCATGATCGGCCATTTAGCTTCAGCCTCCTCATTCCCATTCGATCGTGGATGGAGGCTTGGAGGAGATGTCGAGAACGACTCGATTGACGCCGTGGACCTCGTTGCAGATACGCGAAGAGATGGTTCCCAGGATGTTCTGGGGAAGGTAGATCCAGTCGGCTGTCATTCCATCCAGAGACTCTACAACCCGGAGGGCTACGACGTTGTCATAGGTTCTCTGGTCGCCCATGACGCCAACGGTTTGTACAGGCAGCAGGACTCCAAAGGACTGCCAGATGCCCGGGTAGTCTTCCCACTTCTCGATCTCTTCCTGGATGATGGCGTCGGCGTTGCGCAGGACCTCGAGGTTTTCCGCGTTGACCTCGCCGAGAACCCTGACAGCGAGTCCGGGGCCGGGGAAGGGCTGGCGTTCAAGGAGTTCTGGCGCGAGCCCGAGTTCTTTGCCGATCAGGCGAACCTCATCCTTGAACAGGCTCCTGAGGGGTTCTACCAGCTTGAAGCCGAGCTGCTCAGGCAGGCCGCCGACATTGTGGTGACTCTTGATGGTTGCCGAGGGTCCTCCTATGGGGGAGAGACTCTCGATGACATCGGGGTAGAGCGTGCCCTGGGCAAGGAATTCAACATCGTCAATTCCGGCGGCTTCGTCTTTGAAGACATCGATAAAGGTGTTTCCAATTCGCTTGCGCTTCTCCTCGGGGTCGAAAATTCCGGCGAGCCTTTCGAGGAAGAGATCTGTCGCGTCGACAACGCGCAGGTTGAAATCGTAGTTGTCGGTGAACATGGTTCTGACCTGCTCACGTTCATCTTTCCGCAGGACTCCGTTGTCGACAAAGATGCAGGTCAGCTGACTTCCAATGGCCCGATCGAGCAGGAGCGCCACGACGCTGGAGTCGACTCCACCGGAGAGCCCGAGAACTACATTCTTGGCTCCGATTGTTTCTTTCAACTCCGCGGTTTTTTCATCGATGAACCTGCTGAGGGACCAGTCTCCGCTGCATCCGCAGATTGGGTAGAGGAAGTTCTGGAGAATCCTGGATCCCTCGGGAGTATGCGTCACCTCGGGGTGAAACTGGATTCCCCTGAAGTTGGATTCCCTATGCCAGATGCCGGCGTGGGGACAGTTATCCGTTTTCGCAGTGGTCTCGAAGCCTTCCTCGATCTCGGTGACCCGGTCACCATGGCTCATCCACACCGTCGTCAGGGAGCTCACTTCGTTGAACAGGGGGTCTTCCGTGTTGACCTCTATCTCGGTCGCTCCGTATTCCCTGTGGTCCGCGGCGACCACCTTGCCGCCGAGAAGCTCGCAGCCAAGCTGCATGCCGTAGCAGATTCCCAGGACCGGGACATTCAGGTCGAAAATGCCCGGATCACAGCGAGGAGCCTCTTCCTCGTAGACACCCGATGGGCCGCCGGAAAGTATGATTCCCTTGAGCTGATGACGAGACAACTCCTCGCAGCTCGTATCGCATTTGAGGATTTCGCAATAGACGTGATGCTCCCGTACGCGACGGGCGATCAGCTGCGTGTATTGAGAACCGAAGTCTAATATTGCGACAAATTCAGGCACGAATTTAAATCCAGATAGATCATTGAAAGGCAGTCAGGCTGCTGGCTGACAAGGAAAAGATACCCTAGCGGGAGACGGGTCGGCAAGAGGATGGATTATTGTCGATCACGTCCGCCTTCGCGAAAAGGCTCATCGTAGGCCATCAATCCGTGGACTCCGCCTTCGCGCTGTGCTGAGGGCGTGCGTCTCTCGAAGCGGAGTTCATCGTTCTCCAGGGCAAGGTGAAGGCTCTCGACCGTGCTGTACCCCATATCCTGGAAGGACTGGCGCAGGCTCTGGGAGAGGTAGGGGAGGAGGTCATAGACGGAACCCTTGTCGACGACCAGGCCGGAGACTCCCTGGGCAACCTTGATGTTCTTATTGGAGTACATATAACGCTTTCCTCCGCCGCGCTCCATAGCCTCTACGGAGGCCATCCCCCTGTACTTCTTGACCCGGATTCCATCTTTGTAGAAATAGTCTCCTGGCGTTTCCTGCGTTCCGGCGAACATCGAGCCCATCATTCCAACATTGGCGCCAAGGGCCAGGGCCTTGCCGAGGGCTCCCGTATTGTTGATGCCGCCGTCAGCGACAACCGGGATTCCACGGGTTCTGCAGTACTTGGCGCATTGGTATACGGCGGTAGCCTGGGCACGGCCAACCGCCATGGTGTCCTGGGTGATGCAGATAGAGCCGGGTCCCATGCCAATGCGGATGCCGTCCGCTCCGGCTTTGATGAGGTGCTCGCATTGCTTTGTGGTGACCACGTTGCCGGCCAGGACGTCGACTTCCGGATAGGCCTTCTTGATTTCCTCGATCATCTCGATCTGGAAGACCGAGTCGCCTTGCGCTGCGTCGATAACGACGAGATCGACTCCAGCACCGACCAGGCCATCGAGACGCTCGCGATCGGCAAGCTGGGTTGAGATGGCCGCGCCGACTCTCAGCTGCTTACTCTCGTCCTTGCTGGCCTCCGGATAGTCCCGGTTCTTTTTGAGATCGGTCCGAGAGACGAGGGATATCAGGCGTCCCTCGTTGTCGACGATGGGCAGCTTACCCTTCTTTGATTCGCGCAGGATGTTGTTGGCCTCGTTCAGGGTCACTCCTTCGCTGGCGGTTACCAGGCTGGTGACCATCACCTCTTCGAGGAGGCGTCCACGATCAGGTTCGAAGTCGATGTCGCGGTTAGTGACGATTCCTACCAGCTTGCTTTGCAGGGTGCCGTCTTCAGTAATGGGGATTCCGGAAAATCCCTGCTGGCTCTGGATCTCGTCAATATCCGCTATGGCATTCTTCGGGCTGAGGGCGACCGGATCGGTAATAAAGCCGTTTTCAAACCGCTTGACCTTAGCAACCTCAGCCACCTGAGCTTCGGGAGTGTTGTTGTAGTGAATAATCCCGATTCCGCCAAGGAGCGCCATTCCAATGGCCATCTGGCTCTCGGTGACGGTGTCCATCGGAGAACTGCAGATGGGGTTCTTGAGGGCAATCCGGCGGGTGATGTGCGTCGAGAGTTCGACGTCCGATGCGGCGAAGTCAATATGTCCGGGCAGAATGATGAAATCGTTGTAGGTCAGGCCATCCCCTCTTTCAAAGAGGATGCCGGCAGTTTCACCGTCCAGATGCATATTTCACTCCCTGGAGTCTTCTCTCAAGGATGATTGCCTTAAGCACCAACACGAGAGCCGATAGTCACTTAAGGAAAATTCAATCGGGTAAGTATATGAGCGCAGTTAGAGAAATCAAGAACAACTCGCCACACTGTTTGACGTATTCGTCCACCTGCCGGCGCTGCCAGGGGGCTGTCGGGTTTGGTTGAAATACGCATCGGCTGGGTTGCCGGGCGGCTCACTCGGAGACGTTTCCTTCCGGGGAGGGATCGCCGGAGCGGGAGGCGTCCCAGTCGGTCCAGCTCGAGCCAGCTCAAAGGTGTCACATTCGTCTAATAGTGTTTGACTGGCAACAGGGGTAATTTTATCATTCCTCCGGCTTGAAACCCTTTCACCTTATTGGTTTACGGAGCCCCTGCGGTCCATCGCGTGATGAGATATAGCCGGTTTTTCCGGGGGCCGGGGTGGTTCGGGGTGTCGAGAGCCAATATGTACCGTCTGCGGAATACAGACAGGCTTTTTCCCATGCTGCTGTTTTGCCCTGCAGGAATAGGGCGGCGAAAGGTAGAGATGAGCGAATCAGAACTCCCCCCTGAATTAAACGACGATGAAGCTGACCAGGCCGACAAGATGGAGGTTGCCGAGGAGAACCTGATCGATGGCAATGATCTCGATACGGTGCAGAAACTCCGTGAAGCCTATGACCGGATTCGAGATGAACTTGGCAAGGTGATCGTTGGCCAGGAAGAGGTTCTCGAGCAGATCCTGATCTCGATTTTCGCCAGGGGGCATAGCCTCCTTGTCGGTGTTCCGGGCCTTGCCAAGACGTTGATTATCTCGACACTCGCGCGCTGCCTCTCTCTCTCCTTTTCGAGGATCCAGTTCACGCCGGACCTCATGCCTTCAGACATCACCGGTACCGAGGTGATCCAGGAGGACAAGGGAACCGGCGAGAGGAACTTCAGGTTCCTCCAGGGACCTATCTTTGCCAATGTGATTCTCGCGGATGAGATCAACAGGACGCCGCCCAAGACCCAGGCCGCCTTGCTGGAGGCGATGCAGGAGCGCCAGGTCACCGCAGGTGGAACTAAACATGAGCTTTCGGAGCCCTTTTTCGTCCTTGCGACGCAGAACCCGATTGAGCAGGAGGGCACCTACCCGCTTCCAGAGGCGCAGCTTGACCGTTTCATGTTCAATATCCTCGTGGATTATCCGACCGAAGATGAAGAGGTCGAGATCATGAAGAGAACCACCGTCGGGCAGGATGTGAATGTTGAAGAGGTTCTCAACGGCGATGAGATCCGTGAGCTGCAGGAGATCGTGAGGAAGGTGCCGGTTGCCGACGAGGTGATTCGCTACGTGCTCAGGTTGACCCGGGCGACCCGGATCAATAAGGAGGAGGCGCCTGAATACATCAAGGATTGGCTTGCCTGGGGCGCTGGTCCCAGGGCGTCGCAGTACCTGATCCTGGGGGCTAAGGCCCGGGCGGTTCTTTACGGTCGTAATCACGTCTCGGCTGAGGATGTCCAGGCTGTGGCCTACCCGGTCCTGCGTCACAGAATTCTGACCAACTTTAGTGCTGAGGCTGAGGGAGTCAGCCCAGAGACGATCATCGCCCGCCTGATCGAGGATACTCCTGTTCACGATACGGGTGCCGCCGGAGCCGCCGCGAGCGGTTGATGGCTTTTGCCTGGACGCAGGGCGCTTCGGCTGGAGGAGATGTCCGTTGGCGCGTTTCATTTTCATCGGCTTGCAGAATAGGGGAGAGATGATTGGCTGCTGATTCGCCTTCCAAGTACCTTGACCCCAAGGTTCTCAACGGGATCTCCAGGCTGGAGCTCAAGGCCCGGCTTATCGTCGAGGGATTCATCTCGGGACTCCATCGCAGCCCGTATCACGGCTTCAGTATTGAGTTTGCCGAGCACCGGGAATATGTCCCCGGCGATGACATTCGCCACATCGACTGGAAGGTCTTCGGGCGCTCCGACCGCTTCTATATCAAGCAGTACGAGGAGGAGACCAACCTCAACACCCATATCCTCCTGGACGCATCGGAGTCGATGAACTATTCCTCCGGTGAAGTCAGCAAGTTTGATTACGGGGTGATGGTGGCGGCTTCCCTGGCCTACCTGCTTCTGCGCCAGCAGGATGCTGTTGGGCTGGCGCTCTTTGATGACAAGGTCCGCGACCTGGTAGGCGCGCGGTCCACAGGATCCCATCTCAAGACCCTGCTGGATGTGGTGGAAAAGCCAGGGCTGAAGGAGAAGACTGACCTCGGGGTTATCCTGCACCAGTTTGCCGACAGGATCAGCCGCAAGGGGCTGATCGTCATCATCTCAGACATGCTCGATGATATTGAGCATATTGAGCGAGGCCTGAAGCACCTGCGCTATTGCAATCACGAGGTGATTCTCTTCCACCTGCTCGACAAGGATGAGCGCACCTTTCCATTTCAGAACATGACCATGTTTGAGGGGCTGGAGGGCATGGAGGATGTGCTGGCTAATCCAAGACTCCTGAAGGAAGCCTACCTCGGGGAGTTGGAGAAGTTCCTCAGCAGACTGAGAAGGGTTTGTCGGAACAATCGTTTCGATTATGTGGCCCTGGACACCAGCGACCATCTTGACGTGGCTCTCTCTACCTACCTGGCCAAGCGTGCGGGGAGTTTGAGACGGTGAGCGGAATCTTTCTCAACTCAGGTTTGCTTTGGCTTGGCGCTCTCGTCGGTGTGCCAATCCTCATCTACCTGATCAATCGCCAGCGCTTTCGCCGCCGCAAATGGGCCGCGATGGTCTTTCTCCTCAAGGCGTTGAAGAAAAGCCGGCGAAGACTGCAGATACAGAACCTCCTGCTCCTTCTGATCCGCTGCCTCATTCTTCTTCTGCTTGTCCTGGCCGTCTCCCGCCCGGTCCTGCATTCTAATTCGGAGGCCTTCTCCAGCGAGGGGAGCAAGAACTGGATCTTCGCCATCGATACCTCCTATAGCATGGAGTACGTGGATGGCGCATCGAGCTTGCTGGACAGGGCCAAGCAGACTGTCCTCGATGTCGTTACATCCTACGCAAAGGAGGACGACTATGTGGCTGTCATGACGCTGGATTACCAACCGGACGTGATCTTCGAGAGGAGCCAGATGAGCGCCCCGAGGAAAGCGCTGCTCGAGTCCGAACTCGATCGACTGGCCAGCAGCAACCGCGGGGTCCGCCTGGTGACCTCGCTGCGTTCCATAGCCGACCTGGCAGATCAATTCGTGACATCCGCGGGGACGCCTGAGCCGTGCCGGATCGTTTTTCTCAGTGATCTTCAGCGCAAGGACTGGCTTGGCAAGGAGGGACCCCGGTCTCCCGAGATCAAGCAGCTCTTCGATGAGTTCAGATCCGAAGGGCACGAGCTCGTGTTTTCACAGCTCTCCGCTGCTGAGAGCAACAGGTCCAATGTGGCGATCACCGATCTCACGGTCAAGCCGGATCTCTTCGCCAAGGGGGTGGCTGTCGAGATCCAGGTGACGCTGAGGAATTACGGCAGCCGGGAAGCTGATGGACTCGACTTTACCGTGCGGGTTGATCCGCCTGTGACAGGGAACCCAGGAGAAGCGCAGGCGGGGGAAATCCTGAGAATTCCGGCCGGAGGCGTTGTGACCCGCAGCCTTCCCTATCGCTTTGATTCACCCGGATATCACTCGGTTGTCGCCGAGGTGCGCAGTGATGGCCTCGTGGTGGACAATAAGCGATTCTTTACGGTCGATGTGCGGGACCAGATCGAGATCCTCCTGGTGGATGGAGATCCGGCTGTCGACCCCCTGGAGCGCGAGACCTTCTACCTGCAGACAGCCCTGCAGCCGCGGGATGATGCCATGACCACTCTTGGCGGGCGTATCACTCCCTTCCAGCCGGTCAACCTGACGGCTGACCTTCTTCGAGACGTGGAGTGGAAGAGGTTCTCGCTTGTTGTTCTCGCCAACGTGGCCGACATTCCCGTAAAGGAACTCGTGACCCTGCGGCGCTACGTCGCTGAAGGTGGTTTCCTGGTGGTCTTCATGGGAGCCAATGTTGATCCCCAGACCTATAACAGGATCTTCCACGCTCCCGGGCCTGAGCGATTGCTGCCGTTTGAGGTTGTTGAGGAGCGCGGCGACAGCCTCAGCCCGGTCTACCTTCAATTTTCCGACAAGTCCCATCCGGTGGCGGATTATTTCGCGCAGCACAAGGAACGAACCGAACTGCACAGAGCCCTGGTTCCCTTCTACCGATTCATGAAGATGGCAGCCGAGCCCGGAGGCAAGGAGGCCACGGCCAGGGTTTTCTGCCGCTACAACGATATCGACAGGAGCCCCGCGGTATTTGATAACCCCTACGGCCGCGGCCGGGTTCTGTGGTTTACCTCGTCTGCTGATGATGGCTGGAACGAGTTTCCAGCCTGGCAGGACTACGTGGTCTTTCTCTACGAGTCGATCGCCTACCTGGTCGGATTCCGCCGTCTGAACGATAACCTTGGGATCGGGGAGGAGTTCCAGCGCTTCTACGACAGTTCGCGCTTCGCCTACGAGGTCAGGCTTCATGCTCCGCCCCTGCCGGGTCGAGGGCTGACTGGGAGTCGCACCGTTCCGATGGCCATGCGCGAGCTTGACGACTCAGGGAGGTTCTCCCTGGCTTACGGGCAGACGGATGTTCCCGGGCTGTACAGGCTCGAGCTGAGACAGGGACAGGCCGGTGCCGGGGAGGAAGGCGAAGCTTCCGCCGCGAAAAAAAACACCGAGTATTTCAGCGTCAATGTTTCGACTGAGGAGAGCGACCTGCGCGGGATCGAGGCCTCGGAGATGGAGTCGCACTTCGGTGTCGAGGCCAGCCAGCTACTGAACTATTCCGAAGAGGTTGAGACCAGGCAGCAGCAGAAGGCCCTGCGGCGCGACCGGGAGCTGTGGAAATATTGCCTGGCGGCGGCTATCGCGCTGCTCTTTATCGAGACGGCCCTGGCGCAGTTCGTTGGCAGGAGGGCTGGTTGATGTTGCCGGCTATCTTTAGAGGGAGCTTTCTTTGCCAGGTCGAGTCGCCGGACCTTGTCACCGAGACTGAGGAGACGATTCGTTGGCTCGATATGCCCGAAGCCTGGATCGTCGCCCTGCTGATCCTGCCCCTGGTGTTCGCCTTCGTCGCTTTTTTCTACAAGAGGGAGAAACCGGTCGGAAATCCCCGCTGGCGCTGGGCCCTCGGCGGCCTGCGGCTGCTTGTGTTGACCCTGGCCCTGCTGATCCTGGCCAACCCGGTGCGGCAGACGAAGACCTATGAGCGAAGAGACAGCACCCTGGTGTTGCTGGTGGATGACTCTCTCAGCCAGGATATCAAGGACAGGTATTCCGAACGCGAGATCCCCAAGTCTCTTGCCCGCCTGTTCCGAACCCAGGCGGATATCGTTGAGGGGACAACGCGATATGACCTGGTGCGCAGGCTGGTGCGCGACGAGGAGCTTGATTTCATCGAGAAGTTGAGGAAGAAGGGCAAGCTCGCGGTCTATACCTTTGGCGGCTCAGTGAACAGCCTCGATAAATTTCCGAAGATCGAGGGGGATGAGGATCCAGCCTCCGGGGCCGGAGACGAGACCACGGACCCCGGGGCAGATGACGAGCTGCTGCCGTCGTACTCAAAGGTTCGAGATGATCCGCGGGTGCAGGAGACGAGGGTGGCAGAGGGACTCCGGGACTCGGTCTCAGGGGTTCTCGGACTCGGATTCGGCAAACGGCGTGAGAAAGTTTCCGGGGTGATCATGGTGAGCGACTTCCAGCAGAACGCGGACACTATTTCTATTACCGAGTACGCTCGCAGGTTGGGAGAGCGCAAGATTCCGGTCTTTACCATCGGTGTCGGGAATCCCGATGAGCCGAAGGACATCCGGATCACCAACGTCGATGTGAACGACGTTGTGCTGGTGGATGATGATGTTCCCTTCGATGTTTCGTTGGTCGCCGATGGTTTCGAAGGAGAGCGGGTCCGGGTCGATCTGCGAATTGATTCGATTGTTGTCAGCACGAAGTATGTCGTTCTCGATGGGGCCGGGAAACGCCAGGGAGTTCGCTTTCGCTACCAGCCGCGGAAGGCCGGGAAGCTTACGGCCACGGTTGAGGTCGAGCAGCAGGGTGGAGAGGTCTTCTATGACAACAATTCCATGTCGCGCAACCTGACGGTCCTCGATCAGAAGATCAAGGTGCTCTACGCCGAATATCTTCCGCGGTGGGAGTATCGCTATCTCAAGAACGCTCTCATTCGTGACAAGACCATGGAGACACAGGTCTATCTCTTCTCGGCGGATCCCGAGTTTACCCAGGATTCCTCTACAGGAGTTCCTCCGCTGAGAGCTTTTCCTTCCCGCAAGGAGGAACTGTTCAAATATCACGTGATCATTCTCGGAGATGTCGACCCCGAGCGTCACCTCGGTGCCGGGCGCCAGGAGCTGCTCAAGGAGTTTGTCGCCTCGGGAGGCGGAGTCATCTTCCTCAGCGGACCGCATTCCAATCCGCTCCGGTACGCTCGCGCGACAGATCTTTACACGATCCTGCCTGTGCAGGTCAACGAGACGGGGTCGCTCAAGGGGGGGGATGCCCCGGTCACGGAGTCTTTCAACGTTAAGCTGAGCGCGGTGGGAATGGAGCATCCGGTGATGAGGCTTGATAATGACCCGGCTCGAAACCGCCAGCTCTGGGAGAACGAAGACGGCCGTTTTTATGAGCATCTTCCCGGGTTCTTCTGGTTTGCCAGGGTCGGCAAGGCCAAGGGAAACGCCGTGGTGCTGGCGCGCCATCCCCAGCTCGTTCAATCTTTGAGTAACCCGCCCAAGCCGCTGGTCATTTTCGCGTTCATGAATTACGGCAAAGGCCGGACCTTCTTCAGCGCGGTCGACAACACCTGGCGCTGGCGGGCGGGTGTCGACAATCTCTACTTCTACCGATTCTGGGGCCAGCTCTGTCGCTTTGTCGCGGCAGGTCGATTGCTTGGCAAGACACCGCGCTACAGCATTACCTCAGACAAAGAGGTCTACAGCATCGGAGAGAGTGTCCGGGTGGAGTGCCAGGTCTACGATGCCAACATGAATCCATCGGAGGACGAGATCATCTCCATCTACCACCAGGTGCAGGGGGAGGTCGATGAGCCGCCGCAGAAGATCGACCTGTCTCTCCATCTGCAGGGGCAGGGGGTCTACAGGGGAACCTTTTCCGCCGGCGCCAGGGGTCGTCACGACCTGTGGCTGGGTACGCCCGAGGAACGCTTTTCCTTTACCTCTTATACCGTCGAGGTGCCGGCCCTGGAGGCGAGGGACACCCGGCTGAACCGCCCCCTGGGCCGCCAGATTGCGAAGTTGTCAGGAGGCGCGTACTTTGATCTGCACGAGGTTATGAACGCCGTAGGCAAGGTCCAGGGGCTCAGCCAGACCAATGAGACCCCTTTCGTCGATGACGAGCTCTGGGACAAGTGGTGGGTTATCGTCCTCATAACCGCTATTCTCGCCGCCGAGTGGATCCTGCGAAAAGTGGTACGGCTGGTTTGAGGGGGAATCGGACGGTAAACTAAGATAGCCGAAGCGCGTTGCCGGCGGATGGATTGAGAGACAGGCAGGTTCAAATCAGCGGATTGGATAACATGGCATCTGCAGAAGATCTGAAGCACAAAATTTCCGGCGCGCGGTTCACAGTATCCGTTGTCATGCTGTTTTGCCTGCTGGCGGCAGGCCCTCTCAGTTTCGCACGTGAAAAGATCTTCGTTGCCGGAGGCGGGGGCGAGTGGACCTCTCGTCTTGTCGAGGCCCTGGGCGCTGTTGAGGCCGGGAATTATTCCATGGCTGCCCGGGTACTCCAGGAACTTGTCATTTCCGATGAGGGAGGCATGATCAGGATGCCTGTTTTGTCGACTCGCCTCACCGAGCTCAAGGAGATGCTCGCATCGGATTCCGGAAAAAACGCTCCGCTTCCGGCTCCCAGGGCTCGCGTTGTGCCCGTTCGCCCCGGGCAGTTCGGGAGACGGCCCTCCCAGGTGGTCTCTCCCAGGGGGACGAAGGAATGGGGGCGCTATCTGAGCGTGTCGAGAGCGGCGACGCTGGTGCTGGGCCGGCTGCCCGAAGCAGGGCTCGCCCGCTACAGGGAGCTCTATGGTGAGGCCGCAGGCGAACTCCTGCGCGAATACGAGGAGGCCGGTGACCCCCGGGTTCTTCAACAGGTCTGCAGGTTCTACGGTCTTACAGAGTCCGGGCTCTTCGCCCGAGAGTTGAATGCGGATCTCACCTTCGAGTCCGGTCGATTCAAGGCGGCCTGGGTTGAGTATCGTTCGGTGCTGGCGGATCGAGCCCGGGGCGCAATAAAGCCCGGGGCGTTGATGAGACTGGTGGAAAAGTCCCTGGCATGTCTGAAACACGCAGGCTTCCGTCAACTGTTCAACCATGAGAAGGCTCGTCTTGACAAGCTGGTTCGCGGTGCTGGCGAGAAGGAGCATGGTCTCTATCTCGAGCTGCTGAAGAAGCTCGATAATGAGGCCTTTCAGGGCGGGATTCCCGCCAACGCAGGCAGGGCTTCCGCGAGCTATTGGGGTGGAGAGCTTCCGGGCGGCGCCACCTCGCCCAGATTTGGAGCGGGGGGACTTCCGGACCTGCCTGGCGGACCGATGGAGATTTCCTGGATCAGCCTCGACGATGAGTTGCGAAAGACGGTTGCCGTGGCGGATGACCTGGATCCTCTGCTGAACAACAGCTTCTTTCGGGGGCAACTGATCCAGCCCAAGGGTATCGATTATCCCTTTGTTCCCCTGGTGAGAAAAAACTCCGTGTTTGTCTCCGGTGTCTACAGTATTTACGAAATAGACGGCCGACCGGGAGTCGGGAAGCTGCTGCGCACGATTGAGAAGCCGACCCCTGCCGGGCTGCGCGGCCGCTATCGTGAGCAGAGTGATTCCTCCATCTACGCGGTGACCTTGTGGGCTCGTGGACTGGACGGCGCGGCTGATCGATTCTCAGGTCTTGGTGAATTGCCCGGAGAGATCCTGCTCTCGCATTATATCGCCGGTTTCTCCCGTCGCCGGCATTACATGGGTTACGACATAACGGTCAGCATCCCGACACGGTCCCTGGCGGCTTTTGATGGCGCCAGCGGCGATCTTCTCTGGCGAACTGAGGATCTGAGGACCTCGGTGCAGAAAGACATCTATGGTCCCAATGAGATTCCGGCGGAGATCAGCTATTCATCTCCTGCCCTGGTTCGCGATGGCCTGGTCTTCGCGGGCGGTTGGAAGCAGGATGGCTATATCAACAGCCTGCTGCGCGCACTGGACCTGAAGACCGGCAAGACGGTCTGGGAGGCAACGATCTCCTCCTCTCAGATGGAGCAGACCATGTTTGGCGAGCTTGGCCGGGAGCCCTTCGCTTCGTTCCTCCTGGAGGAAGATGGTGTTCTCTACTACCTCACGAACCTCGGGGCTGTAGCCGCCATCGAGAGCCGCAGCGGTCGTGTGCTCTGGGTGACGGCCTACGATGACATCAAGCCCCCGCCCACCATGGGAAGGATACCCCGGCTGCGGGAATTATATTGGGGTCTCAACTCTCCGCTGCTCCTGGGGAATGTTCTCATCGCGGCTCCTCGGGACTCGCAGTACCTTCTCGCTATCGATACAGGCAAGGGGCCGGCCGGCCGGGGCAGGGAGGGAGAGATCCTCTGGGCCTACGACAACTCCGGGGGAGATCTCAGGGATCTGCTGGGGGCCCACAATGGACGGCTCTATTTTTCCGGGCGGGATGGAATCTTCGCTCTCGATATCACCGAGCTCAATGCCGCAGGTGACCTGGTCCGGAAGCCGCCGGCATTGCGGGCGGCGGCGAATCGCCAGCGGGCGCTTTCGAAGGTCGCTGCTGGAAATATCAACAAGTTATCGGGCCTGCCAAAGGTCTATCGTGTCGGTTCCCCTCTGGCCTGGCAGGTCGATTCGATCAGAGCCCGCGGACTTCTCACATCCAGCGGAGTGCTTTATGCAGGCAATGGTCAGCTTGAAACTGTCGATTTCGGGTTGAGCAAGCGCAACGCCCTGTTGCCGAAAGGTGCCGCTCTCCGGGGGCTTTTCAGCTTCGGAGGGGTTTATATCGGCGGGGGACAGATCATCCTTTCTTCCCAGACCTCTATTTCAGCTTTCAGCGGACCCACTTTTTGAGCCGAAATAGGACCCTGCAGGAGTGAAAGGTCTTTATTCGCCTGATTTTACGTATCTTAAGCGGTAGAATCTCCCGGGAGATCGCACGCAGTCCTCAGACTCGTTTCTGATGTCCTCGATGGATAGCGCAAGAGTGTTGAAAAAAAACGTATACAAGCTCATCTACTCGTTTTTTACGCCGGTAGCGCTGGTTCTTCTCGCCCTGGGACTGGGGGGTGCGAAGGGACTGGCCGCTGAGGAGAAGCCCGCGGCCGAGCCGAAACCAAGGCCCAGGTCCACCCTGACGGTTTCCGCTTCCACCGCGCGGGCCGTAGAGAAGGGGCTCAGCTTCCTGGCTTCCCGGCAAAATCCCGATGGGTCCTGGACCGACAGGGTCGGGCGCAAGGTGCACATGACCTACCGCGGCACCGTGGCGCCTCATGTCGGGGTGACCGGCCTGGTGGGTATCGCCTTCCTGGCGCACGGCGTTCTGCCAGGGCAGGGCTCCGCGGGCTTCGTTATGAAGAACGGGAAAAAGGTCAGCTATTGCGAGGTGCTCGAGAAGGCTCTCGAATATGTCATGGGCCGCGTGTCGGCTACCAATGGATTTATCAGCGCCAACGGATCCCGCATGTACAGCCACGCGTTTGCCACCCTGTTCCTCGCCGAGGTCTATGGTACGGGTTCCTATCGTGACTCAGAGCGGGTGAAACGGTCGCTGAAGAACGCCATCCGCCTGATCGTCAATGCCCAGAACGCCGAGGGCGGCTGGCGCTATCGTCCCGGCGCCCAGGATTCGGATATGTCGATTACGGTTTGCCAGGTCATGGCTCTTCGGGCGGCGCGCAACGCGGGAATCGAGGTTCCTTTCGTCACGATCCAGAGAGCAGTGGACTATGTGAAGAAGAGCTTCGTCCCCGGGGTCGGAGCCTTCACCTACCAGCTGGGGCTCGAGTTCCGGGGAGTGCACAGCCGCTGGACTCCCGCGCTGACGGCCGCCGGGGTGACCACCCTCTATAGCGCGGGCGAGTATGACGCCTTCCAGATCAACGAGGGGCTGAATTACATCTGGCGAGAGCGGCCGAAGCGGGGAGAGGCAAGGTATACCTTCGACTATTATTATTTCCAGTACTATGCCGTCCAGGCTTCCTTTCAGAAGGGCGGGACCTATTGGAAGCGTTGGTATGATTCCATCCGGCAGGACCTGCTGCTGCTGCAGGAAAATGATGGACGGTGGACCGACCTGGTGGGGGCCAACTACGCCACGGCGATGGCTGCCATCATCCTGCAGTATCCCAACCAGTACCTGCCCATTACGGAAAACTGATCTTGTGAAAGGCTTGAAATCTTCATCCGGTAGAGTTCCAGAGAAGAGCCTTGCTGTTCTCGGCTATTTGCGCCGGAGGATTCGCAGGGCCTCGCTTTTCAGTGGACTGGTGTGGATAGGTTTCATTATTTCTATTGGCCTGCTGATCTCTTTCGGTCTTGATTATTCGCTCAGGCTGCCGTTGCCGGTACGCCAGCTGTTCATGGCCGCTGCCTGGGTCGGTCTGGCGATTCTCTTCGCCCGGCGGATCCTGGCCCCGCTTTCCCGCAAGCTTCGAGATTCGGAACTCGCGATGATTGTCGAGGAGGCGAACCCGGAGCTCAACCAGTCCCTGGTCACTGTTGTTGAGCTCTGTGGAAGCGACAGCGATGGAGCTCGGCATGTCTCCCGCGAGATGCTGGACTCGGTGGTGGAGGAGGTCGAGGAGGACGCTCAGAAACTGCTCGCAAGCGGGGTGCTGAAGCTGCAGGGACTGAAGAGAAACCTGCTGTTGTTCTTTCTGGCCGCGGCCAGTGTTGCTTCCGGGGCCGGGTTGCAGCCCGATCTGGCCGCCACCTGGTACCAGAGAAACCTGCTGCTGAACGGTTCCGTTAAATGGCCCAAGACCATCCAGTTGGAGCTGGAGTCTGGAACCCCGAATGTTGTCGCTATGGGAGATGACCTGCCTGTGGCGGTTCGTGTTCTTCGCGGGTCTCCAAGGATCCTGGAGATCAACTGGAAGCTGGCTGATGGATCCAAGGGCAGGAAGGTCATGGAGGCCAGCCCCCAGCAATCGCATGACATTTGGCTGGAGAAGTCGGCCGAGGACTCCAAAGACCTGGCCGCCGCCCTGCTGAAGGCCGGCCTGGATAAGTCGCTGGTTGCGGCGGCCTTTGATCGCGGCCGCGGAGAGCTCGTCCGGGAGGTGCTGGCAGGGCGGAGTATCGAGCTGGAGCGCCTGCTGAAGGATGCGGGCGCGAAAATTCGCATCGAAAGCTACGACCGGTTCGTCTATCTGTTCAGGAACGTGAACCAGCCCTTTGAATTCTGGGCCGCTGACGGCCGGGGCGAGGATCGCACCGACCCGGTGGCTGTCAAGGTGAGGAAGCGTCCCCGTATCGATATGAAGGAATGGGAAGAGGGAGGCTATAACCAGGTCAGCTACCAGAACCCGGCCTATACGGGAGAGGGAGAGAAGAGAGTTATCCAGCGGCATGGAAATCTGAGGGTTCCTGTCGGTACGGAGGTCAGCTTTACCTTGGCGACCAACGTGATTGTTGATAAGGCCTATTTAGTATTGAAGCAGGGGGTCGAGGAAAATGGCGGTGGAGATGCGGCGGGCGGCCAGTGGCCTGCCCCGGATTCTGTCGAGCTTGAGGTGATGGATGGAAGAAAGTTTGACGGCAAGTTCGTGGTGCAGGAGAGCGGCGGGTATTTCTTCCAGTTTGCCGACCCCGAAGGTTTTCGCAGTTCCCAGCCGGAGCGATTCAGGATCCAGGCGATCCCTGACCGCAAGCCCGTGGTTCGTATTGTAGAGCCGGCCAGGTTGACCGAGGATGTGTCTCCCAACGCGGAGATTCCCATCCAGGTCTGGGTCAAGGATGATTACGCGGTGAAGAAAGTCGAGTTGGCAGGGAATTACTACGCTGCCGGGGATTCTGAGCCTGAGAGAAGCAGGGCAGCCCTGCTTGATATGGAGGCGGCCGGTCCGACGGGCGCGAAGGGCGAGCCGGAGCTCGAACCTTATGTCCTCAAGCTTGTCGAGCTTGGATCAGGCGATGGGGGAGCGCCCTCTCCGGGGGCTCGCTTCGAGTACTTTGTCCTGGCCGAGGATTTCGGCAGGACCGGGAACAAGACAGCCGATGGCCGGCCGATGGGAAATATTGGAGAATCCCCGGTCTATCTTCTACAGGTGGTCGATCCCGATGTTCTGGAGGATCAGTACGCGCGGGAGGTGATGTCTTTTCGAGACATGACCGACAGGCTGCGGGGACGACAGGAATCGGTCAGGAAAGACCTGGAGGAATCCCAGGAGAAATTCCTCCTTGGAGGCAAGCTGGACAAGGACGCGGCGGCCAGGCTGTCGAGGCATCGCCAGGATCAGGTCAGGGTCTCTGAGGGCTTGACGGGGCTTGCCGGGAATATCGGGCAAATGCTTGGCAAGATGAAGATGAACAAGGTCGGCGAGGAAAAATGGAAAGACTGGCTCCAGGGACTCAGGGAAGAACTCGATGATATCGTTGAACATAAGTCCGACCGTATTGCAGAACAGCTGGATGAGCTGCGCTCCCGGGCGCAGGAATCTGAGCAGGATCCGGCCGCATTAGCCCGGAGCGTCGCGGCCCAGCTCGAGGTGGAGCGGGACCTGGATGCGATCGTTGTAAGGATGAGCGAGTTTGGCGATCTGCGGGGTCTGATCCAGTTGATGAGAGAGATCAAACGACGGCAGGAGGGGCTCAGGGAGGATACCAGGAGCCAGACCGAAAAAGATGGTGCTGGGGGAAAAGAAGAATAATGACTCAGATGTCTTCCTTCGCCCTGTCGGGTAAGATGAAACCTGTTATGCGAACCTTGTGGCTTTACCGTTTTGTTGTTCTGCTTTCAGCCTTGGGCTGTGTCTTCGCGTCCGCCGGGCCGGGTTTCTCGCAGCCTGCCCGGGGAGAGGATAAGGACCGCTCACGCGAGCTGTCCCGCGAGCAGGAACAGATTCGCGCTATCGTCCTCAAGCTGGCCGATGATATGGACAAGGTGGCTGACAAGCTGGAGGCTAGTGAGCCGCAGGACGCTGAGCGCCTGCGGGCGGGAGCGAGGCAGATTCGTACCCAGCGGCTGCCTGACACCCTCGCGCAGATAGAGGGAATGCTTTCGAATAAAGACTTCATCTCCGCTGTCTCACGGCAGAATGAGGCGATCAAGATTATCGACGATATTCTCGCTGTGCTGGAGGCCAGCCAGTTCACCGAGAGTCGTGCTGGACAGCAGCTCGAAAAGCTCAAAGAGCAGCGTAAGCTCACCGGAAAGCTCAAGCAGGAGCAGGAGCGCCTCCTTGATGAGACCAGAAAATTTCTGAGTGAAAAGGAGGCAGCCGAAGGGCTGCAGGACCTCACGGATCTGATCAGCGAAGTTTTGAAGATGCAGGAGGGGCTTGTAAAGGGCGATTCTACGGGGAAGATCGATCCCGGGGGATCGGGAAAAGACAGGAAAGCTCTTGACGAGGCGATTGAGGCTGCCCGGGATCTGCAGGGTCTTCAGAAACGGGTCAACGATGGCCTGGCCAAGCTGCCCCGGGGGGAGGAGCGCGAGAAAGACCAGAGGGAGATTGCCGATGCCAGGAAGGCTATCGAGAATCTTGATGAGCTTATTCGCCAGGCCCGCGCCCTGGCGCGGGATTCAGGGCAGCTGGACAGAAAGTCGACAGAGCTGGGCCGGATGAGCGCGGCCAACAGGCCTGTTTCTCCAGGGAAGCCCGCGGGAGAACAGCCGCGGCCGGCGGATGAAGGCGCAGAAAGCAAGGGCGAGCCGAGCCAGGGAAAAGCGAGCCAGGAGAAGCCGGCTCAAGGCGAGCAAGGCAAGGGCGAACAGGCTCAAGGCGCTGACGGAAAAAAAGAGCAGGGAGGCGAGAGCTCCGCTGAAGGGCAATCCGGAAAGAAAAGTCCTGAGACCGGTAAGGGCGAGGCTGGCAAGCCGGGTGAAAAGCCGCAGCAGGGCGCGAAGGAGGAGGCCTCCGGAAAAGAGACCGCTCCGGAGCTCCAAAAGGGAACCAGCGAGCTGGAACTGGCCCGGGCGGCCCAGGAAATTTCTGATCTGAAGGCTGAGCTTGAGAGCCGCGCGGGGAAATTCCAGGAGGGTCTTCGGAAGGCTGGCGGCAAGCTCAAGGAAGAGACCCTGCCGGAAGCGGCCAGGGAGGGAGTTTCGGCCGCCGAGGGGAAGAGCCGGCAGGCGGATGAAGCGATCAAGCGGGACGATTTCAAGACGGCTGAACAGGGACAGGAAGGAGCCGCGCAGGAATTGGAACGGGCTCGCGAGGAGGTCGCGAAGCAGTTGAAGGAGGCCATGGCGAGAAACGCTCTGCAGACTGCCGGGCTTGGTCAGGAGGAACAGAGGCTCTCCCGTAAGGCTTCTTCCGCTTCCAGCCAGGCGGGAGAGCAAGCTCAGAGAAGTGAGTCGCAGGCCGCCAAGGATGCTCTCCAGCGAGGTTCGGCTCTTTTCAAGAAAGCTTCGGAGGCAATGAGACAGGCGAGAGAATCGCTTAGCGAAGCGCAGCAGGGCCAGGCGGAAAAATCCGGCAGGGAGGCTTCGGCCGCTCTCGAACAAGCTAAAAAAGAGCTGGAGCAAGCGAAGAAGGATCTGGCTGGACGGTCGGAGCTTCAGAAGAAGCAGGATCTCGAGAAGAAGCTGGCCCGCAAGACAAAGGATGCAGCCAGTGAAACCAGCCGTCTCGAGCGCAAACTGAGACGAAAGAAGGATGAGCAGAAGCCTGACGGTTTGCGGCAGGCGGGTCAATCTCTTGAAGAGGCTGCTCGGAAGATGACGGAATCCTCCGAGGCTTCGCGCCAGGGACGCCAGGAGTTGAGTCGAAAGCGCCAGGAAGAGGCGCTCGATCAGCTCAAGAAGGCAAAGGAGAAGGTGGAGGAGAAAAAGAAAGAACAACTGGCGAAGCTCGAGAGGCGCAAGCGCTTTGACAAGCAGTCGCAAGAGCAGAAGGAGCTCGCGCGTCAGACCTCGGATGCCGCGAAACAGAACAAGTCTTCAGGGCAGCCCCAGCGTTCACAGCAATTGCAGGACGCTGCTGAGAAGATGGAGCAGGCCGCTGAGAACCTCGACCAGGGTAATCCTGATGAGGCGGAACAGAACCAGGAGGAGGCTCTGGCCCAGCTCCAACAGCAGGAAGAAGAGCTTCGAGAGGAAGAGGAAAGCCTTGAAGAGCTCAAGCGCGAGCAGGAGCTGGTTTCACTGGTCAAGGAGCTTACCGAGACGAAGGATGCCCAACTCGAGATCAACACAGCTACGGCTGCTGTGCAGCGGGAGCGGCCCGCGGGGCGCTTGAGCCGTCGACGCAGGGCTTCTCTGCAGCGCATGGTGGAGCCCCTGGCGCGGCAGGAAGGAGACCTGTCGGACAAGGTCACCACGCTCATTGGTCGCCTGGAGGAAGAGTCGTCGAGGGTTTTTACCTTCATGTTGAAGAACGTCAGCGCTGACATGCAGCAGGTACGCGATCTTCTGTTCGAGCTCGAGACGGATTCCTTTACGCAGTTCCTTCAGAAAGGCGTGGTGGTCGACATCGAGAGGATGATTGCTTCCCTTGAGGAACAGCTTGAGGTGATGAAGCGCCAGCGCCAGCAACAACAACAGCAGCAACAACAACAACAACAACAACAACCTCAGCAGCAGAACGAGGCGTTGGTGTCGATGCTCGCTGAGCTGTTGATGTTGAAGAATCTGCAGCTTGAGATCAACAGGCAGACAGGCCAGCTCGAGGATCTTCGTCAGAGCAACGATGGCAGCAGTGACTCGGGGCAATGGTCGCGAGCTCTCGATCGGCTGCAGCAGCGCCAGGGGAATGTCGGCCGCCTGGTGGTTGAGCTGGCCGAAGATTTCAGGAAGGCCCAGGAACAGTCCCAGGGCGGCCCCGGCGGCGCAGAGGATCCCGAAGGGGAATCTTCTGAAGAGACGCCGGGAGAAGATCCCGAAAAAGCTCCCGGAGATGGGGGCGATGGTGATGGGGATAATAGTGGTGGAGATGATGCGGAAGAGTAGGTGCTCGAGAGGGCCTGGTTGGAATTTTCAGGCCCCCCGTGAGAAGGTGCTGCTTTAGCAGAGGTAGAATTGTACGCTCAGGAATCTTTCTCGGAACTGTGGCTGCTGGTCTCGCTTATCCTGGTCGGGGCGGGGCTCTTTATCTCGATCTGCAGGAAAGCCACCGAGCGTTTTTCCAGGAAGGCTCTGCTTGAGAGATCCGTCGACTGGAGCCCTGAGCGGGTAGAGCGATTCGCCAGGTTCAAGGAAGATTACGAGGGCACGTTAGGCAACTTCGACATCGTTGTTCGTTGCGTCATCTCCTGCTGCTGGTTGCTTGGCCGCCTGCCCGCTCTTATGGCGGCAGCTCCCGACTTCACCTTCAACGCGGACCTGGGTATCAGCCTGGCCTTGCTGGTGCTGGAGATCTTCGTCTTGCAGGTACTCGTGCTGGAGTTGCTCTCAGCGATCATCGGCAGGCTCTGGCCGGAGGCCTGGCTGGCTCGTTTTTCGAGGCTTATCCGTTTTCTACATTCCTGTTTTGGCCCCGCCCGGTGGCTCCTGGAGGGCATCCTGCGCCCGCTTGCCAGGGTCTCCGGCCGTAGCTCACATAGGGATTCCGCTGACATTCTCGAAGAGGAGCTGCGTTCGAAGGCTGAAGAGGTCGAGCGTGAGGGACTGCTCGAATCCGAGGAGATGGATATGATCGAATCGATCATTTCCTTTGGAGATGTAGAAGTC
>Ga0066842_10000094_pt1 | contig 23421 bp, 14 predicted proteins | sample ETNtaG_19_FD_67289 | JGI IMG/M metagenome (GOLD analysis project Ga0066842, IMG submission 67289) | Marine microbial and viral communities from oxygen minimum zone, Eastern Pacific Ocean - ETNP201302PF86A | ecosystem: Environmental > Aquatic > Marine > Oceanic | place: Pacific Ocean: Eastern...
ATCAGCAGGCGATTTCTCTCGCGTAAGTCCTTTGCCCGCATCGAGCTCCAAGTCAGGATGGCGATTGTCGCGATAAAGGATAGCTGAAAGCCAGGCTTGCTGATGCTCAAGGGGTCAGCGATGAGCAGGGCGAGGAGTGTCCAGCCAAGCGTGTCGATGGCTCGCGGCAATCTACCCGCCGCCTGTAGCAGCAGGTGCAGTCCGATCATTATCGCGGCTCGCAACACCGGGGTGTTGGCGCCGCTGAGAAGAACGAAAAGGCCAAGCACCATAAGACGTAGTATGGTTTTTCCCTTCTGCGGAAAGGGTATTCGCATTGCGAGCACCATGATGAGGCCAACATGCAGTCCGCTGATGGCGAGGAAATGGGCCGTTCCCGTTTCGACAAAGAGGAGACTCAACTCCTGGTCCAGCAATCGTTTTTCACCTGTGATCAGAGCGCAGAAAAGACCCTGCTCTTTATCCGAATACAGTTCTCTGATGAGGTTCACTACAGGCCAGCGAATACGCAATCCCAGGGAAGGTCGAGAGGGCGGCTCCTGGTCGAAGGTGAGCGAGCCAGGCAATGACTGGATGATGGCAGCCGGTGTATTTTTTCGGGCTGGGGCGCATGGGGGAGGCTGAGGGTAGATCTTCCCCTGGACCTCTACTGAGGCTCCCGGTTTGAGTCCAGCCGGAAGCCGGTCTCCTTTTATCCCGGCCCGAACCAGGTAGAGTTGTCCGGGGGTAGAAGTCTTCAATCTGAATTCGGCATACATGGAGCCGCCGCTATTGCTGGCGAACCGTTGATGGCGCAATATCGGCAGATCCGAAACGGTACCCCTGACGGTTCCGGGGAGAGCTTTCTGTCGTAAAACACTGGCTTCCTGGGGGCGGGTTTTTATCCAGGGTGTCTGCGCCGAGTCATGGCTGAACCACCCGAGTCCGCAGATGAGGTAGATCCACGCAATTTTCTTTTTTGCGGGATGAGCCAGCCGGGGCTTGAGAAGCCGGGGGGTCGCGACCCAGCCGCCGTAAGTCAGGCAGATGACGGCGGCCGCAAGGCTGGCCTGTACCGAGCAGGCTGAGAGTGATGTTCCAAAAGCGAATGCCAGTCCAGCTTCAATCCCCGAGGGGATTGCGCCGGGTTGAACAGAAGCGGCATTTCCCTGTTCAGGAAGGTTTCGCTCTGGATAAATGAGATGCCGATTGGGGGCCGGGGCCATCTGGAGAGAGGGGCTCGGGCGGTGTTTGCGGGGGCGGCGGCGTGGTGATTATGAGGCCCCGGCGAGGGTTTCGCAGAGAATTACTCTGATTCGACAACCCTGAGCAGGATGGATTTGACCAGGTTGGTGTCCCTGGTCCGGGGATCCTGCTGGAACCAGACGGGACGCCCCTGCTTGTCAATAATGAGGAACGTGGCGCTGCCGACAAAAACTCCCCAGGAGCGGAAGAGCTTCCTGCCGGTGAGGTCCGGATCAAACCCCGCCGCCCCGGTATAGCCTGTTCCAGCGAGCTCCTGTCGCAGGCTTTCGAGCTGTTCATCTATGTTTTTCGCACTCTTGAAGAAGTGAACCGCCACCATTTCCATCTCATTGCGGGCCTCGGCAAATTCTCCAATGTCAGCCAGGAAGGTGGCAGAGCGGGTGTCTTCAGCGCCGCGGAAGATGAGTCCGACAACCTTGCCGGTTGAGTTTTGAAGCCGGGTGCGCTTCTGTGTAACCCACATGTCTCCAAGCTCGAAATCAGCCGGGGCCGGACGCAGGGCGGTTTCCTTGATGAAGCCCAGGGCGTTTTCCGAGCGCTGGCGGTAGATGTTGATGGCCGGCTTCAGGGCGTGTCCTCGTTTTTCGAGCGCCGCCTGCAGCTTGTTGGTTTCCTTGACGTGCGAGTCAAAGGCATCCCGGGCCTCGTCCATCCGGCCCAGGGCCATCAGGGAGTAGCCCTTGCGGAAACCGTTGAAGGCAAGGTAGCGCGAGTACGCTTCTTTTGTCTTGAGGGAATACTGATCGCTCCTGGTTCGTGCCGGGTAGTCCTGGAGCACGCTCTCAGCCGATCGCAGGAGACCTGGGATGTCGCCCTTGGCTTCGTAGAGTTTCCACCGGGTCTCGCCGAGGGTGGGGAAGTCAGGGCTTTTCCTCGCTTGCTCAGTCGCCATCTTCTCTTCGACCAGCTTGATGCCCGCGTCGTATTCCTCGAGATCGGAGAGAACCCGTCCGAGGGCGGCGGTCAGCACAGGGCTGCGAGCGCTGTTGGGGTAGGTCTTGAGATAGTTGAGGTAATCGTCCCTGGCTTTCCGGGGCTCCTTCAGGTTCGTATGGGCCCATGCGCAGATCTCGATCGCGGAGGGCTTCAGTTCGGATGAGTTCTCGAGGCCGTCGACAGCCATGCTTGCATGGCCAATCACCCGCTTATAAAAGGGGGCCATTTTTCTGTCGAGATCTTCGGTGGTGAACTTGGCTCCGTCCTTCGACATGTCATTGATGACCTGTGTTCGAACACGCGAGCTGATGAGCTGGAGGAATTTTGACTGGTAGAAACGGAGCTCGGTTGAGATGGGACCGTACGCGCAGTTAGAGAGATACTTTTCGCAATCGACGATGGCCTTCTCGATATTAACGGCAAGCTGATCGGCCTCGGCTGGTTTCAGGGCTCTGAGATCTTCAGGAATGCTCTTGTATATCGGGGTGATTTTTCCCAGGTAGGATTCACAACTCTCTGCCGGGTCCTCAGCTTCATTGCTTCCATTCGAGGTGGTATTTGGTGTGGAAGTGTCAATTCCTGGTGCGGTATTACTTCCTGTCTCAGTTGTCCGGCCGATTTCGTCTTCTTCGGGCCCAACGGGCGTATTCTGTTTTACGCAGGAGCAAGCCAGGAGGGCTATAAAGGCAATAGCCGCCGTATTTCGGATTCCGCTTCCTGCACAGCCTGAAACCCGGATTGGTAGCCGTAAAATACTATAAATAAACAACTTATATTCCTTCAATGTAAGCTGAGGGCTCTGGTTTTTCGCATACTGGCATGTGACATATTGCAAGAAGCCTGCCCAGCGGCCCATTTTGGCTCCTGAGAGAATAAAGCGTCCTTGCAGCCAGGAGCCTATCGTACTTTTTCTTTTACCTAACAAGAGTATAATCTGCCCGAGGTCATAAGACTATGCCCCAACTGATTGAGGAGCCAGCAGGAGATTCAAGCTGAGACCAGGATCCTTCAGCTTATCGTTCACAGCCGTTCAGCCGCTAGTGCTGGCTGCGGTTCTCTTCGTGTGTCCCTTGCGGGCGCAAGATGATTCAACCCTTCTGGATGAGGTCTGGCCGCAGCTGACGGATTTTTCCGGCGCGGCCGATAGCGGGACAAAGACCTATATCAACCAGAAGACAGGGGATGTTTCCCGCTACATTCTCGGGAATGTGAAGCGTGAGATCACCATAGGCTCCAACCGCGTTCGCCTGATGTGCGACCGGCTCTACATTCACGGGCTCGGCGTCTTCAAGGGTAAGGATGTTTCGGCCTCTGGAGATTCCGAAGAAGAGGATGAGCTCCAGTTTTATTTTTACGCTGATGGGAATGTGCGTCTTGATCTGTCCGCGCAGGGCAGCACCATCGAGGCGGCCTCGGTCTATTATGATCATCGCCGTGGCGAGGGGGTCATCAGGCAGGCCCGGATCAGGAGCTCAACCGCCGGCCTGAAGGGGATCATGAACAGCCTTGAACTGCGCGACCTGCGGGGGACCTCGCCTGCAGGGGGGCGGGATGCCGTCGCCGAGGCGGAGGTCATACTCTCCATTGGGGTTCTGCGTACGCGGAATTTCGCGAACTTCTCAGGTGAAGATATCAGGCTGAGTAACTGCGACTACGCCGAGCCTCATATCGCGCTGGCCGCGGACAGTGCTGACATCCGGTCGATAGATACTGCGGCCGGAATGATTCCGGAGAACCAGGGCCACTACGAGGTGGCCCTCAGCGGAGCCCGGCTCGAGGTTCTTGGCCGGGAGATCCTCCCGCTGCCTCTCACGCGCTGGGATACTCGGTGGCAGGATTACCTTCCCCTGAGATCCATCGATCTCGGCAGTTCCTCCAAGTTTGGATTCTTCAGCTCCGCGGAGTGGAACCTGAACTTCTTCCTGGACCAGCTTCCCCTCGAGTCGATTCCGAGTCTGCGGCGGGTGGTGGAAAATTCGAGGGTTGGATTCGAGACCACCCATATGGCGAAGCGCGGCCTGGGATGGGGGCCGGTTGCCGAGTACGGCAGGCAGTCGGGAAGCCGGCAGCCCTGGCAACTGCCGGCCAGCGGCATTGGCTACTATGGGACCGGCCGTTATTTTTCGATTCACGACGATGGAGTCGATCGCTCAGCCGGCGGCTTCGCTCCGCCCGAGCCTGGTCGTTATTGGGGTTCCCTGGCTCATCGCCATGAACTCTCCGGGCTTGGCACCCTGGATGTCGAGTATTCAGCCCAGTCGGACCAGAACTTTCTGAATGAATATTTCGAGAGAGTGGCCAAGCAGGAAAAGGAGCAGGAGAGCCTTGTCTCGTGGAGAAAAAATGTCGGAGACAACCTGAACCTGAGCGCGCTCTATAAATACCAGGCCAATGATTTCGATGAGACGATCGAGCGGCTTCCGGAGTTGAAGCTTAGCTGGTATCAGCAGCCGATCTTCGATTCCGGTCTCTACCTGGACCTGGACGCAGGAATCACCAATCTCCGCGGCCGCTCAGCCATGGCTGGAGGCGACACTCCCCGGCATGGCCGGCTCGACCTGGCCAACACCTGGTCCTATCCGGTCACCGGGCTCAATCCTTACCTGGCCGTACGCCCCTTTGCCTTTGCCCGTTACACAGGCTACGAGAAGGTGCTCGATCCGGCGCGTGATTTTACCGACAGGGCGGCCTTCGGCTCCGGCCTGAGCATCAGCCAGCAGTGGTCACGAACCTTCCCGATGAATTCTCAAGGACTGGTCCAGGATCTCTTCGGTGTCCAGGGCTTCAAGCATCTGCTGGTCCCCGAGATCTCCTACCTCAATATCTTTTCCAGCGATCTCTCTCCTGAGGAGACCTTTGAGGTGGATGCTGTCGACGCTTTCGATGTAACCCAGAAATTCGCCCTGTCTCTCAGGCAGGCCCTGGTGACGAGGGTCGAGGGCGAGGGAGGGGCGGCGACAGAGCGCCCCCTTCTGGGCAGGCGCAACACAGCTCTCAAGCCGTCTTCATTCCAGAGGCATCATCTTCTCGATAGCGAGGTCAGCCTGGTCTTCTATCCGGATGCGGAGAGAGACAACGGGGGAGATGACCTCTCGTTGCTCGTCCTTGATCACACCCTGCGCGCAAGCGACTCGCTCTCTTTTCGTTCCTGGATAGCCCTTGATCCGAACGATGGATTCAGCGATGAGCGTATGGACAATTCAGTCAGGTCCGAGGTCGTTCCCGGTCTGCTCTCGGCGACATTGGGGGATGTGAGCGCCAACTCTCTCGATGCGGCCAATCCGGACAGCAATTTCGTCTATGGCCTGCTGTCGTTCTATCCACATGAGAAGTGGCGGGCGCAGCTCTACTGGGCGCGGAATATCCAGAGTGAGAAAGATTCTGAGTTCAGCCTGACCATCGGCCGTGTTTTCCATCGATACGCTTTGTTCTTTGAGTATTCCTTCGATGCGGGTGAAGATGACAACCAGACTTTTTCGGTTAACTTTCGCCCGGTCGGTTTCTCCGGAGGCGGCCCTCGTTCCTGGGCGAGATGGTAGAGAATCAAATGACGGAAAAATCAAAAGCGATCTACCCCGGGAGCTTCGACCCGGTGACGCGTGGACATCTTGATGTTATCGAGAGAGCCCGGGGACTCTTTGGTACGCTTCATATAGCGGTTTTGTCCAATCCGGAGAAGAAGGCCCTCTTTACCCCGGAGGAGAGGATCGAGCTCCTTCGGTCTGAGACCGCCGGGCTTGCCGGCGCCGGCGTTCTCGAGTTCAGCTCTTTCGAGGGACTGACCGCCCGGCTTGCCGTCGAGGTCGAGGCTGGCTGGATCGTGCGCGGCCTGCGCTCAGCTGCCGATGCGGCGTACGAACTGCCCATGGCACATTCGAACCGTCGCTGCGGGGAGACTGAGATCGAGACGGTCTTCCTGCCGGCTGGCGCGGAGACATCGTTCATTTCATCCAGTCTCGTCCGGGAAATCGCCGCGGGTGGAGGGCTACTGGAGGCCTTTGTAACGCCCGGGGTGGAAGCTGCGTTGCGGGGCAGGTTTTCCTCCTGATGTTATCAGGGTTTTTTCCGCCTTAGAAAGCGCTTGACTGGGATAGCTCGCCGGAGACCATCTACCGGCTATGGAATCTAAAACCGCCGCTTTTATTACGCTTGGTTGCAAGATCAACCAGTACGAGACCGAGGCGATTCGCCGTGAAGTGCTCGAGCTTGGCTATGAGGAGGTCAGGGCATCGACCCCGGCGGATGTATATGTCGTGAATACCTGCTCGGTTACCGCGCAAAGCGGCGCCAAGAGCCGTAAGTATATCCAGCGCGCGGCGCGTACCAATCCGGAGGCCCGGATCGTGGTGGTGGGCTGCTCCAGCGACCAGGAGAAAGAGTCCTTCAGTAAGATTCCCCAGGTGGCCCTCCTTGGGGGAAACGAAGAGAAGCCGATGGTGGCGAGCTTCCTCGATGGCTGCTGGAACCCCGGCGAGGAGATTCCCGCTGAGATGCGCGACATCTTCGAGCTGAACATATCAGGTTTTGGAGATCGTACCCGGGCGACGGTCAAGGTCCAGGATGGCTGCAACAACTATTGCAGCTTCTGCATCATTCCTTTTCTGCGTGGTCTTTCGAAGAGCCGTGACCCGGATTCCGTCATCGACGAGATCCGAAGACTGGTGGACAATGGCTATATCGAGGTGGTGGTTTCCGGTGTTCACCTGCAGGACTATGGGCTGGAACTGGAGCCATCGCTGGACCTGGTTGACCTGCTCCGGCGGATCGCGAAGGTTCAAGGCCTGCGGCGAGTTCGATTGAGTTCGCTGGGAGCGAGAGCCTTCACTCCGCAATTGATCGACCTGTTGGAGAATCCGATCTTTTGCAGGCATTGGCACATTCCTCTGCAGACCGGCTCCGACAAGGTGCTCGAGATCATGCGGCGAGGCTATACGATCCGCGATTTCAGGCTTGCAGTTGAAGAGCTCACGGAGCGATTTGACGATCCGTCCATTACCACGGACGTGATTGTGGGGCATCCGGGCGAGACCGAAGATGATTTCAGCGAGACGATCGAGAGATGTCGCGAGTTCGGTTTTTCCAAGATTCACATCTTTCCCTTCAGCATGCGGGAAGGCACCCTCGCGGCGACTTTGAAGCGAGACGTGGTGGATCCTGCCGAGGTTCGCCGCCGAGCCGGTGAGCTTGGTGCGGTAGACAGGGAACTCAATTGCGAGTACAGGGAGCGTTTCATCGGCCGTGAGCTCGATGTGCTCGTAGAAGGAGCCTCGCGCGGCCGAGATGGCTGGCTCGAGGGGATGGCCGCTCGTTACCTGAAGGTCGCTTTTCCCGCGCCTTCGCCTGGGGCTGCCAGGCGTTTTCAGGGTACGCTTCAGAGGGTAAAAATTGATAAGATCAGTGAGGGTGGTCTCGATGGCCGCTGGAATGAGGTTCCTGTCGATGCTTCGGGTGTCGCGCTTTAGGTGAGAAGGGTGAGGTGGTGAGAGATGGTTGGTATACCTGAAGATTTCATCGAGGGCTCAGGCAACCCCGCGCTCGATGCGGCCCGACTGCTCAGGCAACGGCTGGAGGTCAATCGCGGCTTTGGCTGGGATATGCCGGTTGGGTCCGCCTCACGGGCGTCTGTGCCAACCCAGTCGGCTGTGAGCGGGGAGATAGAGGATCGCGAGGCGGTCCTTGAGTCCATCCGGGCCGAGGTGGCCGACTGCACTCTCTGCGGTCTGTGCGAGGGTCGAACCCAGACCGTTTTCGGAGTTGGAAACAAATCCGCCAGGATTCTTTTTGTTGGGGAAGGTCCCGGCCGGGATGAAGACCTCGCCGGTGAACCCTTTGTCGGCCGAGCCGGAAAGCTGCTCGACAAGATCATTCAGGCTATGGGACTCGCGCGGGAAGAGGTCTACATAGCGAATATCGTCAAATGCAGACCCCCGGAGAACCGTAATCCGGCAACAGAGGAAATGGCGGCCTGTTTTCCCTATCTGGAGCGCCAGGTCAAGGCTCTCCAGCCGGAGGTGATTTGTGCTCTCGGCGGTGTGGCGGCCAAGGCGCTGCTTTCCACTGATTTGAGCGTCGGTCGTCTCCGGGGCGAATTTCATGAATACGCTGGGATTCCCGTTCGGGTTACCTACCATCCGGCGTACCTGCTGAGGAGTCCGGGTGAAAAGAAAAAAGCCTGGGAAGACATCAAGGCCCTGATGGCTCACATCGGGCTTCGACTGCCGGCATAGGAAGACACCGTGTTTAAAATGCGGGTGGATTCAGGCATGGATGCGGAATCTCTCCAACCCTCGCGCAAGGCGGGTCTTGTCTCTTGACTTACGGTTTCATCAAACTGTAGACTCGCCTTTTGCCCCTTCGGGGCAAGTCCGTAAGAGTTTTAAAGCAAGTAACTTTCAGAGACGTTGAGAGCGCATTCATCAGGGAATTGTGCCTGGTTTTCAGGTGGCCTGGTCGTGCGTGACAGGAGAGGATGGCTCGGCTTTTTGAGGCCGTGTTTTCTCTCAGGTCTCGGGGTCTGTATTTATGGCGGTGCCGGCGCGGGCATGATGGCCGCGGCCGGCTGATCAACATCGAGCCGATTGGCGGCCGAGGTCTGGATGGGCTAGTGGCCTGGCGGCTATTGGTTTTGAATCCAGCTCGGGGTAGCCCTGGTTCTGTTTGTTGGATGGCTGGTTTCAGTTACCTGGTTTGAACTGCGATCAGGCTGAATTCAGGATTTATGAGCGGAAACTTTCACTGCGATTGACTTGTTATCGGAGCTTGTGATACGATCTAAAGACTTGCGAAATACAGTGGTAACAAAGTGTTAGGTGAATTTTGGACCGTTTGGAGTCTCTTGATTAGACTTAGTAGAGGGGGAGCGGCTTCGCCCCTTCAGGTCTGAATATTTACTGAGCATGGCTCTCGGGTGTTGCCCGAACGGTTTTCGTAGTCTCGATTTCTTACGAACTGAACACATCAAAATTTTAGCCTGTTCGTGATGACTTCTGTGAGTTTTCAAGCGCCTCGCTTGAGGAAGAAGTCTTTGCCTGCGGGAGTCAGATTTAATCTTCGGGATGATGATCCGGAGATAGGTTTCTCATTCAGGGAATCAAGGAATGGCAATCAATACAGTTTGGAGCATTGATCTCGGCAAGTCTTCGTTGAAGGCTGCCAGGCTCAGGCGCTCCCAGGGTAATGTTGAGATAGTAGCTGTCGACAAGGTGGATTACCCGTTGGGTGATGGGGGCGAGGACACGGCCGCCCTGGCGCGCGAAGCTCTTGGTGTTTTTCTCAGCCGCAACAGCGTGAAGGATCCTGTCGTTGTCGCGCACCCTGGCCAGGGGACTTTTTCCCGGTTTATCAAGATGCCGGCCTTCGATCAGAAGAAGGTCGATGAGATGGTCGGCTACGAAGCTTCTCAGCAGATTCCGTTTCCTCTCGACGAGGTGATCTGGGATTACGATGTCGTTGACCGGGAGTACCTTCCCGGCGAGGAGAGAGAGGTCGCCCTCTTCGCGATCCGCAGGAATGATGTCGAGGATTTCCTTCTCGAGTTCACCAACAACGAGCTCGCTGTTGAGTCAGTCTCCATCGGTTACCTTGGAGTTTTGAATTACGCGGTTCACGATCTTGCGCTGGATGAGCCGTCGATCATTCTCGATATTGGAGCCTCGCACACGGACCTCATCCTGATGGACGGAGACCGGTTCTGGATCCGGGCGGTTCCACATTCGGGTAACGAGATCACTCGGACGATCCAGGAACGCTTCAACCTCGGGTTCGCAGAGGCCGAGAAACTGAAGCTGGCCCTTGCCCGTGAGCCCGACAAGGCCGTCAAGATCTACCAGAGTATCATTCAGCCGAAGCTGAAAGAGCTCGTCGCTGAGATTCAGCGTTCGATAGGCGCCTACAGGAGCCAGTACGGCGAGGCCACCTTCTCCAAGCTCTATCTTCTTGGTAATGGATCCAAGATCATCGGAGCTCCCCGCTTTCTCCGGGAGAGCCTCAACATGCCGGTTGAGAAGGTTCAGGGCATCAGCCACTACCGGGTGAGCCGGGAGGCTAACCTCAAGCTATTGCAGGCGAACCTTCCCGCGTTTTCCACTGCCCTTGGCTCCGCGATGCATATTCTCGGCAACGCAGCCTGCGGCGTCGACCTCGTGCCGGCTGAAGATAAGATCGCCAAGGTGGTCAAGCGCAAGCAGAAGCATGTCTTTATCGCCGCTGGGATCATCCTGCTTTCTATGCTGGTCAGCAGGTATCTCCTGACCAGTACGGCTCAGTATTTCGCGGAAACGACGCAGGAGGCCAACACCAAGATGGCGCCCCTGCAAAAAGGAGCCGACGCTTCTACAACATTCGACGAGTCACGTGATGAATTTGGCATGCTGTTTGAGCAGATGAAGGAATCTGTCGAACTTCGGGGTCGGGTGCTCTCCGCGTTGCAGGCTCTCGATTCTGTCCTGGTGACTTTCCCCAACTCCAAGAGTCCGTCGCTTACCGTCGCTGTCAAGGATGGGGCTCCAGCCCTTGGTGAGCAGATGGAAGAGTTACTTTCCAACAGGCTCTGGGTTCCCTGGGCCCGTTTCAGCCGCCTGGACGATCCTTCTGCCAAGGATTCCAAGAAGGGCAGTGGTGCGCCGACTGAGCCGACCTATGAATTCAAGGTCAGGGTGATGGTGAAGAGCAAGGACAGCTCCGAGCAGTCGGTCGCCTTTATCAAAGAAAAATTCCAGACGCCTCTTGAGGAGGCTTTGAAGACCCAGGGGCTTGATATCAAGCCGGCTAAGGAGGGTGGTTCCCTGGTACAGATCGGAACGATTCAGCCTAATCTCTCTGAGATCTACCATTCTCCTTCCGGCCGTGACGCCGGTACGGATGAAGGCCAGGATGGAAGACCCTTCGACAGCGTCGAGGTCTCCTGGGTTCTCGTGACCCGGCCTCTGGAAACCGAGGAGGATCCTGAGGAGGGAGATGAGGCCGATGAGGAGAACTCTGAAGAGGGGTAGGGTTGGAGTAACCAGGAAAATAAGATCATGGATAAACTAAGAAACAATCTATTCGTTCCGGGAGTTGCCCTGGTGGTATTGCTGCTGCTTGGCGGGGGTTACCTTCTGATCTTTGTGCCCAAGGGCGAACTCGATGCCAATTCCAGTAAGTTGACCTCGGCTGAGAAAAAGCTGAGCAGGCTGCTCAAGAGCCAGGTGCTTCCTACCAAGGAGTATGTCAGGAAGATCACCACTGCCCAGGCAGAGATGGAGGAGACCTTTGAAGAGGCCGTCTCTGTGTTTTCCCGCAGGTGTGATGCTTTTCATCTCTTCTTTGAAGACGAGACGCAGGTACCCGCGGTGTCCGTGTTCTACGCCCAGTACGAGACGGCGATCCAGAATCCGACCACGGGGCTGAGGGCCAAATACTGGGAAAAATTTCCCAGTCCGGCTGTAGAGGGAGAGGAAGAAGATCTTGAGAAAAAAACTCCCACCGTCGAGATGGTGAAGGATACCGAGATCTCAGGCCCTGAAGGCCAGGCGAAGATGGGCCAGGCGATGAAGCAGTACTGGATCTCCGAGGCGGTCTTCGCGGCCTGTCACCAACTGGGTATTGGCGGCCTGCAGTCGATCGAGTTCCCGGTCGAAAAGGAGCGAACCTCGCGCAGGGGAAGCAAGAAGGAGGAGGTCGAGGTACCCAAGAGCAAGGCCAGCTACGACAAGGTCGGGGCCAGTGTTCTCGTTCATATGGAGTACAGCAAGCTCAAAGACCTTCTTGCGGTTTTGTACAAGAATCCCCGTGTGCCATTTCTCGAGCCCAAGAGCGTTGAGTTCGGGAAGATCGAGGATTCCGTGAAGGACTTTTCGAAATATATTCGTCAGCAGACCTTTCAGTCTCGCGCCCTCGCAGATGCGGCCGAGAAAGCTGGAGAACCTGCTGCCCAGGAGCCGCTGGTGAAGGTCCGCCTGGAGTTGGTCGCCCTCAATTGGAAGGGTGTCGAGCGAAGCGAGGACGATTCCGAGAATATTGAGGACGAAGATGAGTAGTCATGTCAGATAATTCACAACTGAAACAAAAACTCGATGTAATTTCATACGTGGTCGCCGGCATTCTCAGCCTGGTTCTACTCGCGATTCCCTCCTTTGTCAGCAGCACTGCTTCTGAGACTGAGGACTCGGTGAAGAGGCAGTTGAAGAAGTTGAAACAGAAGGTTAATGACGCCAACACCACGCTCATTGAGGAAACCCCGCAGTGGTCGAGCGAATTGCGCGCCATGTGGGCGGTGAACAGCAGTGCGGAGACGGCCTCCTGGATTACTGAGAACAAGCCCGCCTCGCTGAGGTTGTGGAATGATGTTCCTGCCCCGGTAGCAGTCCATGAGCCTGGCGGAGTGGTTTCCATTGAGCTCGTTCGCGATGCAGCGACGAAGAACTCTTCCCTGCGCGTAACCGGAAAGCTCTCTTCGAAGAACCAGCATGTCGAGATTGAGAAGATCATTCTCGAGCGCAAAGCTGGGGAAGAAGAATTCAAAGCTCTTGAAGGCTTCGAGGAGGTCAGTGACTTTGTTTATGAAGACGCTGACATCCAGCCTGGAAAGATCTACAGCTATCGTTTCAGCACGATGGCGGTTCCCGGGCAGGTCCAGGAAGGCCTTCCTGCTCCGATCCTCGCCGCTACGGCCGCGAACAGAAGCTCAAATGAACTGGCTACAGAATTTGCGGTTCCAATGGACTTGGCGCTCAAGGTCAGTCGCTATGTAGATGAGCAGATTGAGCCGAAGTTGCTTGGGCAGATCACTTACTGGGATTACGCCAAGGGCGCCAAGGTGACCATGAAGAGTCGCACGCCGGAGGAAGCCTGGGGCAAGGGAGCCGCCTTTGGCGAGGCCCACGAGGGTAAGCCGCGTTTTGGAATTAGAAGGATCGTTCCCGAGAAGGACAGCAAATACCACGGTGTAACGATTGATGATCATCTCACCGGTAAGCGGCTTGTTTTCAAGAAAGAGAAGAATGCTCAGCCTTCCATCGAGTCCTGGGATACGGTTGAGGCAGCTTTTGAAGTACCCGATAAACCTGAGGAAACGGAAGAGCCGGAAAAGGGCGCTTCGGCCAGGCCTTCCAAAAAACCAGCTGTAAAAAAACCTGTGGCTAAGCCGGCAAGTGCTGAAAATAAAAAGACTTCTGGCTCTAAGGCCAAGCCCTCTAACGAGACTCCCAAAAAGAGTCCGAGTGGGAAGAGACGTACGAAATTCGAATAAATCTTTCCCTGTTCCATTGAGAGCTACAGAAATAACAGGGATTCGCCCGATTAATGGAGAAGTTATAAACGGAAGATTGTGAAGAAGTTGTTCACAGTCTCATTTTTAGATTTTAACTGGATTTTTAGATGCCGCAGGCTGATCATCGAGTTTGTCGTTCGGGCTTATTCCCGGGCGGCCCGCTTGAACCTGCTACGGTAGGCCCTTCACAAGAACCGTGTTTCTCGGGGTGGCTTTTGAGAACTCGGTAAGTTTGGACGGGCTTGTTTCCAGGTGTTTTTCGTTCTGGAGACTTTAAGCAGGTGCAGGATCGGAACCTACCTCGATGTGCCGTTCTGCCGGTGGCATTCCTTGCCTGATTTTTTCCGGTCGGGTCTTTATTCAGACCGGAGGGAGTTAGAGTTGAGGATTCAAAAAATCTTAGTTTATTTGGGTTTGAACCACCCGACTTTGCAGACGGGGTGTCTGCGGGTTAATTAAGTTAATAACGAGGAAAAGCATGAATCGGCTTGAACGATCACCAATGTCAACATTCGCCTCTGAAAGTCTCAGGGGATGTCGTGAGAGCCAGCATGGAAATGAGCGAGGTATTGAAATGGAAGGTTTACGGGAGAGATCCTATCGCCGGTCTGGCGCTCTAGCGCGGGCCGCGTTTACCGTACTGCTGGTCGCCTGTTCAGGGCTCCTGGCACAGGAGTCCGAGCCCGGCAATGCGGGTGATGTCATCAAGCGCATGCGCGAGACGGGCAAGGTTAACCAGGGGGCCTCAACCTCCCTGGTCGGCGAAGCCCGCAAGCACCGAACCCTCGGCGAATTGTTCGAGGCCGAGCTGAAGCTTCAGCAGGCTCTGAATCTCTGGCCTTCCAACGAGCCCGCCCAGCAGCTCCTCGATGAGGTTCGCATGCTTCGCGGAGACCGCAGGGGCGAGGTTCCCGTGGTCGCCAAGGATATCCGTGAGCAGCTCATGGTCCAGAGGCAGATGCTTCGCTATGAGATCGAGCGCCAGCTCAATCGCGCCATGAAGTTCGCCGAGAATAGCGAATACGACAAAGCTATCGGCAGCTACAACCAGGCGATTGATGGGATCAACCATGCTCCCTTTGACCTCGGTATCGATGCCTATCTCGAGCGTGCCAAGCAGGGGCTTGCCAGGAGCGAATCCGAGAAGAAGCGCAAAGACTTCGAGGATCAGCAGACTCTCCTGCGCATGATTCAGCAGAGCAAGCGTGAGCAGGAAGCCGAGTCTCTCGATTTTATCGAGAACCATATTCGGGCTCTCCGCCGCCGCGCGACCGCTGCCAGGGAAAACCATAATTATGACAAGGCCGGCGAGCTCTATGAAAAGATCCTCACCCTCAATCCCCACGATGAAGACGCCCAGAATCAGAACCGACTCTCGCGGGAACATCATCACATCCAGCAGCTTGACATGCTCCTGCGCGCGAATATCGACAATTATCGCAAGGCGGTGCTCGGCGTGCTGGAGTCCTCTGTGATTTACCAGGACATCTTCCGCTATCCTGACAAGGACGAGTGGATTCGCCTGTCTCCCAAGGTGGTGACCATTGAGGAACAGATTGCCAAGTTCGAATCGCCCCTTGAGAAGGAGATCCGCAGGAAGCTCGCCCAGTCGATCACCTACGGACTCGAAGAACCCGTGCCGCTGCGTGAAGCTCTCAGCGACCTGCAGGGACTCACGGGGGTCAACTTCTTTATCCAGTCAACGGATATCGGCGATACCGAGGTCCAGTTGGAGACCCTGAACAACCTGCCCTTGAGCAATGTCCTTGCCTTTTTGCTGAAGAATGCCGGCGACGGAGTCGGCTATGTCATCAGGGAAGGCGCTGTCGTGATCGCCGAAGATGAGGAGCAGCTTCAGGAGCCCAAGTACCTGCGTTTTTACGAGATCAGTGATCTTGTGGATAAGCGTCCCGACTTCCCCGCTGATGATCTCGCTCTCGAAGAGATGGCCGGACAGAGTGATGTCGACGCGGCCGCCGATATCGCCTTTGGTGATGACGAAGAAGAGTCGGTTGGAGACGTCTATGAGAAGGATGAGCTTCTGAGCCTCATCGCCCGCGAGCTCAATGCGGGTGGCGACGCCGAGGGGGAGGAAGAGGTCGAAGGAATTCGAATCCATCCCGGCGGCAAGCTCATGGCGCTCACTACGCTTCAGAACCATATCAAGCTCGCCAAAATTCTGGAACGGTTCCGCAAGGCTACCGGCATGATGGTGACGGTTGAATCCCGGTTCCTCGATATCCAGGACAACTTTCTCGAGTCTATCGGAATTAATATTGGAAATGCCCAGGCTAACTTCCTGCCCAATACGATTCCCGATATTGATGGCAATGGTACGGCTTTGAATCCCGGCTACGAGTTTACGGATGCCGGGGGTGAAATGAATCTCCGCGTGGCCAGCATTGGCGCTCTCAGTAATCCGCTGGGTTCCCAGGTCAATCCGTTTAACCTTTCCGGTACCGGCGGCGGCTCCTACCAGGTGAACGCGATCAATCCTGATCGCTTTGTCCTTGAGGCTCTGCTGACCGGTGTTGCCAAGGACCAGGAGATTCGCAGGTTGAATTCTCCCAGGGTAACCGCCTTCAACACCCAGACGGCCCATACGCTGGTTGTTAACCAGGCGGCGTATATCCAGGACCTCGAGGTGAACCAGACGGGTGTCATTCCCGTTATCAACCCCGTCATTGGCGTTCTCAACACCGGCTCCATCCTGGAGGTCAGGCCGACGATCAGCTTTGACCGGAAGTACGTCGTTCTGGAGATCCAGCCGACGCTGGCCGAACAGATCGGCGAGTCGCAGGCTCTGTTGAACCTCTCAGGAGGATTCACCACGGTTCCCGTGCAGCTGCCGATTGTTTCTGTAACCAAGATCAAGACGACAGTGAACGTGCCTGACGGAGGAACCGTTCTTCTTGGCGGCTTGAAGCGTGAGGTCAAGCAGGAGGCTTCCATTGGGTTGCCCGCGTTGCGCAGGCTTCCCCTGGCGAACCTTTTCTTCGGTCGCAATGCGGATGCCGCCCTGCGTTCGAACCTGTTTGTGTTGATTAATACCCACATTACCGTCGTTCATGAAGAGGAAGCCAGGCTGTTCGGAACAGGAATCTGAAAAGCCGGGTCTTTCTGATGACAGATCAAGGGGATCTGGGAAATCTGGAGTAACTGAAACGGAAAGTTGGTGGAAAGGTGGCTGTAAGGAATGACTGCGAGTTCAGCATCTGATTATTCACTAAGAGAGAGACACGGCTCTCCAGGCTGTCGGCGTCTATTGCCGACAGTGTCCACGCCCGGCATCGGCCGGGTCTGGTTCATAGTCGTTATACCCATGATGTTATCGGTTCTTTCAAATCCTGATCTGCGGGCACAGGGCCTCGGTGCTGAGGATGGCGCGTTTGCCGATGCGCTGGTCCGAGAGCTCAGGTATTTCGATACCGCTCGCAGATGGCTTTCAGAGAAACGTCAATCACGCGGCGCGAAGCCCGAGATGATGGCCGATATCGATTCCCGGTTGATTGATATTCTCCAGGCCGAGGGCAAGGGAGAGGAAGCGCTGAAGGCGCTGGCTGAGTTCAAGAAGAACTGGCCTTCCCATCCGCGGGCCTCGCTTGGCTCTCTTGAGACGATCGGTTCTGATTTCGCCGCAGTTCTCTCTGGTTTTGAGAAAGCTGGCACCGAGTCTGACAAGGCCAAATCAGACGCGCTGAAATCAAAGGCCATGGCTGACTTCCGGACCAAGGTTGAGAAGCCGCTCAATGGCCTGATTGCCGACCTGATCAAGCAGGCCAAGGCGGCCAAGGGTAATGAAAAATTGACCAAGAAACGGCTCTCCTACCAGACTGAGCTGGCGAGGATTAATATCTTCCTCGTCTATGCCAGGAGCCTTGAAGCAGGAGATGTCCGCAACAGCTATCTCGAAAAGGGTCTGAAGTTCGCTGATTTCTTCGTCAACGAGAGGGCTGATTTCTACATCATGCGTTACGAGGCCCAGATCCAGAAGGGGCTCTACCTGCTCGAAATGGAGCGTTTCCTGGATTCAGCTGAAGAGCTTGAGTTGATCTTCGATATTGAGCCCTTTGCCCGTCCTCCTTATTCGCCTCAGCTTCTCAAGGCTTTCCACACGATTCGTCTCAAGGCCTACCTCTTTTCAGCGAAGGCCTACAATGGCGCCAAGAAGCCCGCGGTCGCGGTGGATATTCTCAAGACGATCATGCGATCCACTCCCGTTCCGGGTGATCCGTTCGCTCCGGCTATAGGGGTTGTTGAAAACGATGCTGACCTGCAGCAGTTTGCGGTTCTCGCGCGCCTGGAATACGGCATCGCGCTTGCTGACGCAGGGGATGCGCCCAAGGGAATGGCCGTTATACACGCTGTTATTTCGAAATATGAAAAGCTCTTCAAAGAGTCCAAGGTAGATAAGTACCGTGCGTTTGTGATCGATGCGCGAAAGGCTCTCGGAAGGGTTTCTTCATCCGGCAGCGCCGCGCTTTCCGGACGTGACTACTACCAGGCCGCGATCGGCCTGAAGAGTGAGCTCAAGCTTGAAGAAGCGCTGAACGCTTTTCAGACCGCGCTGGCCAAGCTTGCCAGTTCCGAGGTCGAGGAATACGCTCCGCTTTGTCTCAACGAGATCGGAGAGTTGAGCTTTATCCTGAATCGGTTTGATGAAGCGGCGGTCGCCTTTTCTGAACTTGCCGAGCATCACGCTGCCAGCAAGATCTTCCGTTCCAAGGCGGCAACGAGTTTCGCGGCCTCGGTCGATAAGGCCAAGCGGAACCTGGGAGAGTCTGGTTCGGCTCATGCCGGCTACGCGGAGCTGACTGCGAAGGCCGACCAGTTCAGCCTCGGTGATACCAAGTTCCAGGTGAAGATGTCCGAAGCGGGCCAATTTGAGGAGCAGGGCAATTTTGCCAAGGCTCGTGAGTCGTTCCTTGCCATTCCCAAGGACGACCAGGGAGTGCCGGTTTCGTATTATCTACGGGCGCAGGCCAGGGGACTCTCCACCTATGTAAGAGAATACGAGATGGCCGGAAATGATGCGGCCGCGAGAGCGGCGATCCTGAAAGCTTTCCAGGAGAATGCCGCGGGGCTCCAGGCTGTTCTCGATGAGGCTCTCGAGAAGAAAGACCTTCGGGCTTGCGGAGTTGCCGCGCTCGGTCTGGGTCAGATGTATCACCATCTCGAAAACTACGCTGAGGCGGTGAAGACTCTCAAGCTCTTTTCTACCGACCTTGCCGAAGACAAATACTATCGCTGCTCCGGGCTTGGTTACCTGGTGCTCTCGATGGTTCGTAGTGGGCAGTGGAAAGAGGCTGGGACCTACCACAGGGTTCTGAGCGCAGACTGCTCCAAAGAGCCGTCCGTGGCCACGGCCGCGTATGTCCTCTCTGACGCCGCCGATGCGGCTGGCGAAAATCGAAAGGCCGCTCTTTACCTGCTTCAGTATGCTGAACATTCCAGCGCCAGTGCCGAGATGGGTGATCTTAATATGGTGATGAAGGTCGTCAAGGTGCTGAGTGATGGCGGGCTTGTATCCGATGCCAGGCGCTTCGTTGAAAAGGCCAAGAAGATCGCTGGTGGGGCCAACAAGCTTGGTCGTGAGCTTCTGCTGATGGAAGGGCAGATTGCCATGAGTGGAGAAGACTGGAAGGGCGCCTATGAAATCTTCACTCGCTACGTGAAGGAATATGAGGTCAAGGGAGCCAATTACGAGGATCCGTTTGTCTGCAGGGATCTCGGCTGGGCGACGATCAAGCTTGCCCGGCAGGCCCATCCGAAGCCAGCAGCTCTTCCTCTGGATATGCTTCTGGAGGCGGAAAAATACTACGGGCATTCTTTCTACCTGCTGAACAATTTCCTCACTAATACCAGGGCTCCGGGGAAGGAACCTGATGCCGCTCTGGTCAAGGATTACTGGGCGATCGCCTTGCGTCTGCAGCAGGTGCGAGTCAGCGCCGGACGCGCAGGCAATAAGGAAGCCTATAACGATATTCACAAGTTCGTGAACGAGTACCAGGGACGGATCAGGACGCAGAGTGATCTCTGGGCGAAATTCCTGACGTACTGGAAGTATGCCCTTAAGCAAATGGGGAAAGATCCCCAGGAATTTATTAAGGCCGGCTGATGCGTGAGTCAAGGACAAGAGCACTAATGAGTTATTCCAGCAAGACACAGAATTCGGGTTCCAGGGCGTTGGTAGCGTCTCTGGCGGTGGTTGTGAGCTGCTTCTTCCTGTCCTCCTTGAAGGCGGATGTGGTTGTTCAGTCCAGCGGTAAGCGGATTGACGGAGTTACCGTTCTTTCAGCCAAGTGGGACCAGGTGCTCTTCAAGCAGGGCGGCAATACGGTCAAGCTGATCGGCGATAAGGTCGCCAGTATTCAGCGTGAATCGGCCTATCTACAGCCGGTACGCAGCGCCATCTCGAGCGGCGATTATGCCAGGGCTCTTTCGAGTATTTCCAAACTAGACGGCAGGGGGCTGAAGGGCTGGCAGGCTGCGGAGCTTCAGTATCTCAAGGGCAAGGCTCATCTCGCCGCGGGCGACGCGGGCAAAGCCGATGGAGTTTTCAAAGAATTTATCGCCGCCAACAAGGAGACCAAAGATTACTGGCTTCCGCATGCCATCTACGGCCGCGGGCAGGCCAGCCTTGATCTCGGCCGGGGCAACTCCGCCCAAACGCACTTCCAGGGACTTGCTCCCTATGGTCCGACGTGGGTTTTGAGAGCCAAGCTTGGAGAAGCCCAGGGGCTCTTCCTTGCCAAGAAGTATGTTGAATCGAGGGCCAAGTTCAACGAGGTAGCGAATAACCGCAAGGCGCCAGATTCTCTGAAGATAGCCGCCGTGGTCGGAAGAATCGACGTTATCGTCTCCCAGAAACAGTATGACAAGGCCATCAGCGATCTTGAGAAGACCTTCTTCACGGGTTCGACCACCCGGGGGCTCGATTACGGAAAATCGAGGGCCCGGGCGACCTACCTGATGGGTGCTTGTTACAAGGGACTTACAGGTAAGGGTAATCTTGAGAAGGCAGAGATCTGGCTTCTCAAGGCAGCCGTCCTTTACCGCCATCATAAGGATATCTACGTGAAGTCCTGTAACGGGCTCGTCGATGTTTACAAGCAACTTGGCCGGACGGAGAGGGCAACTGAGTGGGGGCGGCGTGCGGGAGGAAAAAGTTAAGCGCCCGGTGGGTTACCGCAGGGCAAATAATCGCTAATGAAACGAGGGAAACCTCATAACTAAAGTCAATAAACGTGAATGGCAATAGGAGTAGAGACCGCCATGGTTAGTAAATCAGCCCTTAAGGGCTCTGATCGTTTTCCGGGGATTTTCAATTCCCACTCGAACAAGAACATCTGGACCAGTGCGATGATGCTTTTCGGAGCATTTGTACTGTTGGCCTTTAGTGCCTTCGTGCTGACAGGCAATCTGGCTTTTGCCCAGGAAGAAGCGGTGTCGGAGAAGACCGTTCTCGATGCGCTGATGGAAGCCGGTTTCGTCGGTCTCTTGATCATCCTGATGTCGATCGTCGGAGGCGCTCTCGCCATCACCTTCGCTTTCCAGCTGCGTCGTGACGTCCTGGTTCCTCCGGAGGTACTCGGGCATGTCGAGTCCCTGTTCGAGGATGAAGAATTCGAGGAGGCCTATCACCTCTGTGAGGCGAGTCCCAGTATTCTCTCCGCGGTGGTAGCCGCCGGCCTTGAGAAGATAGAAGATGGATACCCCCAGATGGAATCCACCATGAGCGAAGTTCTCGAGATGGAATCCACCAAGCTTCACCAGAAGGTCGGCTACCTGTCGCTCATAGCGAACCTGTCGCCGATGATGGGGCTGCTTGGAACGGTTCTCGGTATGATCGGCGCGTTCAACACGATTGCCAACTCCCCGGTTCAGCCGAGTCCGAAGCAACTTGGTGGAGATATCTCCATCGCTCTCGGAACGACCTTCCTTGGGCTCTGTGTCGCGATTCCAATGACCGCTGTCTACGTCTACTTTCGTAACAAGGTCATCACTGTTTCTGCCGAAGTCGGCGGAGTTTCCGAAGAGCTCATGGGTCGTTTCAAGGCTGAGTGAGCCTGGTTGAGTTTAGCTTAGATTTTTAAGAGGTTTTGGACTGTCCGAGAAAGTCGGCCATGAAAAAAAGAAAAAACTCAGACAATAATTTCGAAACGAAGATGGAATTGACGCCGATGATCGACTGCGTCTTCCTGCTCATCATGTTCTTCATTCTGACGACTCAGATTACGGTGAACATCGAGGAGGTTACGCTTCCTTTCGCTCTCGAGGGTCAGCCCGAGAAACGGGAGAACACCGACGCTGTGATGCTGATCATGAATGTCAGGAAGAGCCAGGCGGATGATGCTCCGCCTCGTTCGGGAGAGGTTGTCTACCAGGGGAAAGTTCTCAACACCAAAACGTTGAGGACGATGCTCGATGAGGAGGTCGCTTATGACGCGGCTCCTCCGCCGCGCGGTCGAGGCCGAGCCAAGGAGGTCGGTCCGAACAATGTGCAGCTCTCCCAATTGGAGATCCTGATTCGTTACGACAAGCATGTGAAATCGGAGTATCTGCGAACCATTTTCGAGCAGTGCCAGAAGGCTGGTGTCTACAAGTTGAAGTTGGCGACAACCCAGCCCTAGGGGGAAAGAGACCTAATATGCGCATTAAGCAGAACAAGAGAGTCATCGAAGAATCCGAACTGGACATGACGCCGATGATTGACATCGTGTTCCAGCTGCTTATCTTTTTTCTCCTCTCGGCCAAGTTTATCGCTCTCGAGGGGCAGCTCTCTTCCTACCTTCCCAAGGACAGGGGGCTCCAGGCCTCGTTCTCTAAGATCGAGCCTGATGAGGTCATCTTCTTCCTCGAATGGGTTGCCGATCCAGTCAATGACAAGACTGGGCGCGTTCGTTGCCAGACAATCAATTACAAGCCCAGCCCAGGCGCGGCCAGCGGCCAGGACCATGAATTCGAGTCTCAGGATGCGACGGTCGGCCAGATTGAATATGGTCCGGATCGCCGGCTCGTACAATATGGAGAGGGAGTGGACATGCCCGGTTACCACATCCCGAATTTCACGAATATCGAAGATTATCTGAACTTCCGCCACGGATTGTACGAAACAAAGGGTAGTGGCAAGTCGATTCCGGTAACCATCAACGTTTCGGACAATGTTCCGATGCAGATGGTTGCGAATATTGTCGATATCTGTACACGGATAGGAATTACGAATGTAACGATCGCCGCTAAGGAGATCCCGATCGATTAGAACTGCATCCTGTAACTGGCGGGTCTATTAAGTCCAGGAACAGGCTTTTAAACGAGGTAAATGAGGAATGAAAACAAGGAGAATGAATCTAATGCGAAAGCGAATGAGCCGGTTAGCTCTCTTGAGCGCCTTGGCCTGCTTTGGCGTCCTCCTGCTTCCGGCCTGTGGGGGAACCGGAGGAATTGAGGAGGGTTGGCGCCGAACAGTCTCATGGCTGGATGTAACTGAAGAAGATTCCGTTGACGGTACGACTGGGGAACTGGCTGTTGCCGGTTCGACAGATGCCGCCGTCAGTGGAGGAGGTGTCGAAGAGGCCGGGCAGGAAAAAGATGAGCTTGATCTCAGTGAGCTCGAATCCCTCGAAGATATCGACGAGGCGGCTGCGGAGTCGGCCGAGAAGGCCGAGGTCGTTTCTGAGGATGCCGCTCCCCAGGAAAAAGACGAGCTGGACCTTGAGGATCTGGAAGATCCCCAGGAAAAGCCCGAAGAAGTGGCCGAGCCTGCTCCCGAGGAGCCTGCCGAGCCTGAGGTGGCCGAGCCTGCTCCCGAGGAGCCTGCCGAGCCCGAGGTGGCCGCGCCTGCTCCCGAGGAGCCTGCCGAGCCCGAGGTGGCCGAGCCTGCTCCCGAGAAGCCTGCCGAGCCCGAAGTGGCCGAGCCTGCTCAGGAGAAGCCTGCCGAGCCCGAGGTGGCCGAGCCTGCTCCCGAGAAGCCTGCCGAGCCCGAAGTGGCC
>Ga0066842_10000096_pt1 | contig 23273 bp, 16 predicted proteins | sample ETNtaG_19_FD_67289 | JGI IMG/M metagenome (GOLD analysis project Ga0066842, IMG submission 67289) | Marine microbial and viral communities from oxygen minimum zone, Eastern Pacific Ocean - ETNP201302PF86A | ecosystem: Environmental > Aquatic > Marine > Oceanic | place: Pacific Ocean: Eastern...
AAGTTTCCCTCCTCCGGCAGCGCCACGAAGCTGCTCGATGTGGACTGGTCCCTCGGGCTCGGCTCCCGAATCACCCCGGTGGCCCGGCTCGAGCCGGTGCAGATTGCCGGCGTCATGGTCTCCAACGCCACCCTTCACAATGTCGACGCCATCGCCGAGCTCGACCTGCGAATTGGAGACACGGTCTTCGTAGAACGAAGGGGCGACGTCATCCCCAAGGTTATCCGTGTTATCGAACCGGGCAGCGGAGAGAAACCCGAGCCCCCCGCACATTGCCCGAGCTGTCGCGGCCCCCTTTGCATGGATGGAAAATTCCTGGTCTGCCCCAGCGATGAATGCCCCGGGAAAACCTACGGCGATATCCTGAAATGGATCAACTCCCTGGATATCGACTCGCTTGGTGAAAAATGGGTGAACACCCTGATCGAGGCGAAGCTGCTCGAGGACCCAGCCGATCTCTACACGCTCTCGATCGAGGCGCTCGTTCCTCTTGATCGCATGGGCGAGACCCTCGCCGCCAAGATCGTCCAGAATATCAGCGAGTCCAGGGCGCCCGCTCTCGAGCGCTTCATCGCGGCCCTCAACATCCCCAGCTTCTCACGTCAGCGCGCCCGCATGCTCATCGACGAGGGCGTGATCACCCTCGCCCAGCTCCTCGAAATGCCCGCGGAGGAAATCTCCGCGGTCAAGGGATTCGCCGACATCTCCGCCGAAGGAATCGTCGCCGGGCTGCAAAAAAAGATCCCCCTCATCGAAAAGCTTCGGAACCTCGCAGTGGAGCCTCTCCAGGGCGAGCCCGCCGAGGAGGTGGACGGCGTGCTGAACGGAACGACCTTCTGCTTCACCGGCGCCATCCAGCGCATAGACCCCCTGACAGAGAAACGCCTCACCCGCAAACAGCTCGAGGAGATGGTCAAGGCGAACGGTGGACGCTCTCTCAAAGATGTAACCTCGAAGCTTGACCATCTGGTCATGGCCAACCCGGATTCAAAATCATCCAAGGCGAAAAAGGCTCGCGGCCTCGAGGTCAACATCCTCTCGGAAGAGGAGTTCTTTGCCCTGCTGGAAACTTAAACGCCTTCTTGCCAGGGGGCTGTTCCGCTTATAATCTTCGCTCCCGCCCCGCCCATCGGAAATGACGCGAACGGACGTGAAAGCCATACCAGGGAGAAGCCGAGATGAGATATTCCAACGCCTTAGTGATTCTGCTGCTGTTGACGTCTCCGGCCAGCGCCGGCGATGAGCAATATGTTCTCGGCGCGGACTCCAAGCGCAAAGACGGAACACCTGTCGGCAAGGTCACCAGGCATAGCCACAAGAGCGAGCTCTTTCCCGGCACCGAACGCGACTACTGGGTCTACGTCCCGGCCCAATACGATGGCTCAGCCCCGGCCGCTGTGATGGTCTTCCAGGACGGCAAGTGGTACGTCAACGAAAAGGGCCAGTTCCGCGCCACGGTGGTCTTCGATAACCTGATCCACTCCGGCGAGATGCCCATCACCATCGGAATCTTCATCAACCCAGGGGTGGTCCCAGCCGCGAAAAAGGGCGCCAAGGCCAGGCGAAACCGCAGCTTTGAATACGACACCCTCAGTGATCAATATGTTCGCTTCCTCGTCGAGGAGCTCATCCCCGCGGTCGCAAAAGACTACAAGCTGACCAGGGATCCGAAGATGCGGGCCATCGCAGGTATCAGCTCCGGCGGGATCTGCGCCTTCACGGCGGCCTGGGAGAGACCGGACTATTTCCACAAGGTCGTCAGCCACGTGGGAAGCTTCACCAATATTCGCGGCGGACATGTCTACCCCAGCATCATCCGTAAGACCGAGCGAAAAAACATCCGCGTCTTTCTGCAGGACGGGGCGAATGACCTCGACAACCTCCACGGCAACTGGCCCCTCGCTAACAACCAGATGGCCGCCGCGTTGAAGTTCAGCAAATACGACTTCGGCTTCGTCTTCGGCGAGGGAGGGCACAACGGCAGGCACGGCGGCGCCATCCTGCCTGACACCCTGCGCTGGCTCTGGCGGGACTGGAAACCGCAAACCGGAAAAGACGGGAAGAAACAATGAACAAGACCCTGGCGAGAAGCCTCCTGGTCATCCAGGCCCTGTCGTGGATCATCGCAGGGGGGCTCCCTTCCCAGGACATGCCGCTGGACCAGGTGCTCATCGAAGGCGAAGGATGGGAGCTGGTGGGTGAAGGCTACAAGTTTACCGAGGGGCCCGCCTGCGATCCTTCCGGACGGCTGTACTTTACCGACCCCCCGAGCGATACCATTTACCGTCTCGGCGAAGATGGCAAGCCGGAGGTGTTCGCAAAAGATGCCGGGCACCCTGGCGGAATGATGTTCGGACCCGGCGGACGGCTCTACTGTACCCAGGGCGCAAAACGTAGAATCGTAGCCTACGATGCCGCCGGGAAGACCGAGGTCATCGCCTCCGATGTCCGCTCCAACGACCTGGTCGTCACCGGCAAGGGAGGCGTCTACTTCACCGACCCGCGCGCGAAGCGAATCTGGTTCGTCGATCCAGAAGGCAGGAAGAGGGTGGTCGACGAGGGGATCGAACGCCCCAACGGCATCATCCTCTGGCCGGACCAGGGCACCCTGGTGGTCGCCGACACCAACACGGCGAGCCTCTGGACCTTCCGAATCGAAGATGACGGCGGCCTGTCCCACAAGCAGCCCTACTACACCCTGCGCCTCACCAGGAGCCATGCCCCGAAGAGCGGGGCCGACGGCATGACCGTTGACCGTGACGGACGGCTCTATGTCGCCACCCATGCCGGCGTGCAGGTCTTCGATACCCAGGGTCGCATCAGCGGGGTCATCGGAAGACCGCAGAAGGCTTTTCTCTCCAACCTTGTCTTCGCCGGAAACGGCATGCAGACGCTCTACGCAACATCGAGCGACAAGGTCTACCGGCGCAAAACGAAGGTCAGGGGCCTGCTCTTCACCTCTCCCGGCACGCCGCCCTCAAAGCCCTGATTCAGCGAACCGGAAGCTCCCGCCGGCGCCCGAGGTGATAATAAGCCCCCGCTCCGAGCCTGGTTCGCCTGTCGCGGTAGTAGAAGTGCGCCTTGTGTTTCCCAAGAACCTCCGCGACCAAACCGGTGACGATGATAGCGGTAGCCTCATCGAGACCGATACCCAGCAGCTGCGGAAAACGGGCGACCAGGCCTTCCATGTCGGGCAGGCGGTTGCGCTGGCTGAAATGCTGGTCAACCGCCGCGCCGGGAAGAAAGCCGAAGCCCTTCTCGTAGCCTTCCGCCATGGCATCGAGATTTCCCAGCGGATTACCTCGAACCATATAGGAGGACTGTATCGACGCTCCGGCTGAGCTCCCTCCAATGACTCCGCCTCGCTCCAGGACGCCATGGAAGAGCCGCTCCACCTTCGTGTCGGCATAGGCATCCACGAGCCGCCACTGTCGGCCTCCGCAGAACCAGACTCCCCGGGCCTTGCTGAGAACTGTCTCGAATCGTCCCGTCTCGATATCCTCAAGCGTACGGCCATGCAGCACGACCAGGTTCCGGGCACCCCCGCGGCTGAGCATTCTCTCCTCACCGGGATTGCGAGGGGCGGGATCCGCCATGGCGGTAGGGACAATCGCGATGAGAGCTCCCGGCCCGCCCGCGAGTTCGATGAATCGGCGCACGATCTCCGGCGGCATACCCCCGCCGCCGCCAAGAACAAGAGCGCCCCTGGGAACTCGGGACGCCGCCTCGCCGGGCGGAGGGTATCTTCCTTCCGCCCGGGCGGCCGCACTGCGGCGCAGGGCGGTGAGATCAGCCGCCGACCCCTGGCGCAACAGCTGCTCCTTCAGCGGCCGGAGGCCGGGACCGCCCTTTCCCTCCGGGGCGAGGAGTATGCTGACCGTCGATGTCCCCACGACCTCCAGCTTTCTGCCCCTGGCTATGAGCGCCGTCCCTTCATCGATCCCGTATCCGACCAGGCCCGGCTGAGCCGCAAGGACCCCGACCAGTCTCTGGCGGCGCCGGCGCGCTATAAAATGCTGGTCGATCACGGCGTCCGGCAACAGGTCGAACCCCTTGCCCATGTTCGCCTTCTCCTTGCCGCCGGCAATCATCTCCCGGGACATGATGGCCGCGCCTGCGCTCGTCCCGCCGATCACGCCTCCCCGGGCGAGCAGCTGGTAGAGGGCCTTCTCCACCGCTGTGCCGAGATAGGCCGCGGCGATCTTTGACTGGTTTCCGCCGCTGATCCAGACTCCTGTCGCCTCGATAAGAGGTTTTACAAACGCTTCCGTCCCTGCCTGCTCCCTGGAACGCGTGTGCAACAGAACGACCGAGGCCGGCTTTCGCTTCCGCCAGGAAGAGAGAAAGCTCTCCCCTTCCCCCTTGTCGGCCTCAGCGCTGGCGGTGGGAATGATAACCAGGCGCGCGGCCTCACCACCTGCAAGCTCCATGAAACGCCGGGCAGCCTCCTCTGGCAGCTTGCCGCCGCCGCAGATAACCAGCGCCCCGGTGATCCCGGACGCAACGATTCTCCCTGGAGAAGCAGCCACCGATCCGGAAACCGCCGTCTGCGAACAGGCGCCCAACAGCAGGATGAAGAGCGTCGCGCGCCTCAACCCTGACCTGCTCCCGACGAATCTTCACCGGAACTGAACGGCCGGGCCGAGTAGGACTGCTCCCGGACCTCGTCGCTCCACTTCTCCTTCTCGAAGCGCCTGGCAAGCTTCCTGATCAACGCCGTCAGGCCGCCCACGAGAACGACCGCGGCAAGCACCATCAGGATCGGGGTATACCAGTAGATCGTCGGTTTCCAGCGACCAAAAGAATTTGTCGGCTTCGGCTGGAGGATGACGATTTCATTCTTCTGGACCTTCTCAGCAGGTGCGCCGCCGGAATTTCTGATCGTGTTCTGCATAATAGCCGCGAGACCTTACCAGGGAGAGAAAAGACCGGGGCTGACCTCAGCCCGGAACGCAGGGTTGACCCCTGTTATGTTCCCTGAGAAGCCAAAACTCAATGACCAGGCGAACAAAACCGGAGAAGTTTTTCAGTCTCCCGGAAGAGGCGCCGGGGGCGGCGGCGGAACCTTCTTCTCAGGCTCGAGCTTGAGCTCCCCGGTCGTCCCGGGAGATTCCTTCGCAGGGGCTTCGGCTGATTCCTTCTCGGGAACCGCGGTCACCAGGTCCCGCGACTGCACAGAATGACCCGCGAGCACCTCGATGACCTCGGCTCCGCTGTAGTCATCCCAGACCCTGACAACCTTCACGAAGGCGATGTGCTCACCATCGCGCGCGACCGAGAAGAGGGTCCCCGGCTTGATCCCGGCCTTGGCGCCGCGGCTCAGGACTACCATGCCCGTCTTCACATCGGAGGCTCGAACCTCGAAAACAGGCGCCGCCTCTTCGGAGCCCCGCGTCAGAGCCGCGAGTCCATCCTCGGCTTCATCTGACGAGCCATCAGCCGGAACCTTCTTGATGTCCTCCAGGGCGCCTGAGATCTCTTTGCGGACCTCATCGACAGCCAGGCGAAGATCAGCGGAGGTCTTTTCGGACTGCTCGCGAACCTGGGCCAGTTCACCCTTGAGGTCGACAACCTGCCGGGTAGAGACCATCTCCGCCTCCTGGATCTTTCGAAGCTCGGCAAGCTGCTCGAGGATCCTCGACTGCGCCGTGTCGGACGCCTCGGCGCGGCCGACGCTATCCTGCCTCAATGTCGTCACGACCTGGGAGACCGTTCCAAGCCCGCCCTCGAGCGAATCAAGGCGATCCGCGATCGAGCCGGGTTTGCTGGTCTGCTCTTCGCTGCCAATCTTTGTGCTGACATATTCGATGTTCTTATCCAGATCGGTGAGTCGCGTTCCAAGCAGGGTGAGACGCCCTTCGGTCAGCTCCAGCTTATTCTCCAGCTTCTGGGTCTCCAGCTCCAGGCGAGCCTCCCCGCGAGAGGCGGCCCGCTCCATCGCGCCAAGCCGCAGCTCAAGCGATGCCATCTTTGTATCGAGGACAGCCAACGTTGAGAGCCGGGCCTCGACTACAGCGTAAAAAAGGGCTGCCACGACAAGCACCGCCGCGAATGGTAACCAATTGTTTCTGCTGAGCATCTGTTCTCCTCTACCGTGCCCAGGTCTTCACTTCAACATTCTTTAACGCTTGAAAGGATTTAACTACAGGCGGATGAAAATTTCATCATAGTTCTTCCATACCGCGAGAAAAGACAAGAGCCGCGGCTCCCAGGGCCGCCGAGGCGGGGGCGCCCGCGCTAGGGAGAATCTTCAGCTGCTCAGCGGCGGCCGGGGCGATGTATTCGCTGATTCGCTCTACCAGAGGCGCCCCGAAACAATCAAAGGCGGTGGCAACGGAGCCTCCAAGAACAATAACGTGCGGATCGACAACGGCGGCGAGAAGGCCGAGGCCGCGGGCAAGCTCATCGGCGAAAAAATCGAAGACAGCCCTCGCATCCGCATCGCCGGCCCTCGCCAGCGCGGTGATCTCGAGGCCGGTCTTCTCCGTTTCACAACGCTCCAGGTAGAGTCTTTCAAGCCCTGGGCCGGAGAGCGTCTCATCAAAAGTCTTCTCCCCGCACAGAGCCCTGTAGACCTCTCCCGCGTTGCAGGTGGCGCCCTCGTGGATCCTTCCATCCACCACGGCACCGACTCCGCAGCCTGTCCCGAGGGTGACGCCGAGAACAATGCCCGCCCCCCGGGCCGCTCCAAAGAGAGCCTCGCCAAGAGCGAAGCAATTGCCATCGTTGTTCACCTCGACCCGGGCTTCGTAGCGCTGGACCAGGGTTCCGCGCAGTGGGAAATAGTGCAATTGCGGAAGAGTCGGAACCTCCAGCAGGTTCCCGGCCGCCGGGTCCAGGGGCCCCGGCGCGCCAACACCGATCCCCCCGAGCTCATCCGGGCGGACCGAGGCGCCGGTGAGCGCCTGGTCAATGGCGCCCAGTAGAGCCTCGCTGGTTCCCTCCGCCGGGCCGGCCGCCAGGCTGGGGCTCACCGCGAGCTCGCCTCGCAGGCGTCCGCGGGAATCGAAAACCCCCGCGGCGATCTTCGTGCCGCCAAGGTCCACTCCTACTGCCAGCTTCTTGGCGTCCATGGTTCAGCCCGCGGCCGGGACCGCATCGCTGAGCATCAGCAGGACAAAAAGGAGGAAGATAAAGGAAGCTGAGATGTCCACCGTGATCGTTACAAACGGCCCGGAGGCGATCGCCGGATCGATGCCAAACTTCCGACAGAAGACCGGGACAAGGGCTCCGATGGTAGCCGCCCAGGCGATCGAGGCAAAGAGACCGCAGACCACCACAAGGATGATCTCCGACCCGTACTTTTCCTGGAAGAAAAGCGACAGCACCAGGCCGACGAGGACGGCAATCACCAGGCCGATCAACAGGCCGATGAGCAACTCCTGCCACACCGCGCGGGATATTCGACCCGGGTAGATCTCTCCGGTGGCGAGGCCCCGAACAAAGACCGTGGAGGTGACCACGGCGACATTTCCGGAGAGTCCGCTGATAAGATGGACGATCGGAAGCACCATCAACATGAGGCCCGGCAGGGTAATCAACTCCTTGAAGCGCTCCTGTACCAGCAGCACTCCGATACAACCGGTAAGAGTCACCAGCAGGAAAGGAAGGCGCTTGGCCACGCCCATATAGATCGGCTCGTAGTAAGGATGGATGGCGGTCGTTCCGGCCATGCGGAGCATGTCCTCGCTATGCTCGTCCTGGACAGCGTCGAGCACGTCGTCAAAGGTGACGATTCCACGAATGCTGCCGCTTGAATCAACCACCGGAATGACAGGCAGGTTGTACTTGTCGACAACGGCGGCGACCTCCTCCCTGTCGGTTTCGACCTCGACCTTGACGATGTCGGTCTCCATGTATTCCTCGACGGCGGTTTCCGGACGCGCCTTGAGAAGATCCCTGATCGAGACCACTCCCTTGAGCTGACCCTTTGCCGAGATGACGTAAACATAGCTGATTACCTCGGCATTGAGATTGCCCTGGATGGTGGCCAGGGCCTCTCCGCTGGTGGCACCCAGGGGGGCGGCCAGGAATTCCGAGGTCATCATCCCGCCGGCGCTGTCAGGTTCGTACTGTCGGAGCTCTCGTACATCCTCGGCCTCCTCCTCCTCGAGGTCGGAGATAATCCGCTCCTGCTCCGCCTCGGAAAGCTCGTCGAGGGCATCAACGAGATCGTCAACCGGCATCTCCCCGATGACCGCGCTGCGCTCCTCTTCACTCAAACCTTCCAGCAGGTCCGAGCGGGTCTGTTGATCGGTTTCTTCGAGAACCGTGGCACGGCTCTCAACCGAGGGCAGAGCCTTGAAGATGGCCAGCCGCTCCTCGGTATCCAGATCACCCAGCACCACAGCGACATCTTCGGGGGCAACCCGATTCAGGCAGCCCTTCAGGGCGGCGAGATCTTCTTCGCCGAGTATGCTGAGAGAAACCAGCGTCTCCCTGAGCGCCACGGCGCGATCCTGTGTAGAGCTTTCGTATTGGGCCATTGGACTGTTCGCTTCAAAGTGTCAGAGAGACCTTTTTTTCCCCGATGGGGATAAAGGTCAAGCTAATTCCAACTCAGGGCAGGAGAGCCCCTCCCTATCGTCGGCGGATAAGTTTGAAGAAGCCCCCTCCCACCGGAGTATAGTTATATATAGAGGCAAATCAATCGCCCGCCATAAGAGGCTGTGGAATGACTGACGGGAACAAAAACAACCCTGAAGAAGAACGGCTGGGCAGCGGCAAGCCGCCCTGCTTCATCTCCCAGGCCATCCCCGGGGTGCTGCTGGTAGAACCCCGGGTCCATCGCGACGAGCGCGGCTTCTTCTTCGAATCATATAACTCGGCGGCCTGGAAAGAGGCCGGAATAAAAGACCGCCTGGATCAGGACAATCACTCCTTCTCCACCGCCGGAGTCCTGCGCGGCCTTCATGCCCAGCTTGAGCGGCCGCAGGCCAAACTGGTTCGCGTCATCGAAGGGGAGATTTACGACGTCGCTGTTGATATCCGGCCGGGATCACCGAGCTTCGGGCTCTGGGTGGCCGCCGTCCTCTCGGCGGAAAACTTCCGCCAACTCTACATCCCGCCGGGATTCGCCCATGGTTTCTGCGTCCAGAGCGCGCAGGCCCAGGTGGCCTACAAGGTCAGCGGGTCATGGGACCCCGCAGATGAAATCACGATCGCCTGGGACGACCCCCAGCTCGCGATCGACTGGCCGGTGGAGAAGCCTGTCATCTCTGAAAAAGACCGTCGCGGAGTCAGCCTTGCGGAGGCGAGCGCCCGGCTCGGCCCCTCGGACGGGGAGGCGGAGTCTTGAAGATCCTCATCGCCGGGGCGGCGGGGCGGCTGGGAAGAGCCCTGGCAGACCCGCTGGAGCAACGATGGCAGGTTGTCTCGCTCGCCAGGGACGAGCTCGACATCACCTCAGAGAGCGCCGTCAGGGCAGCGCTGGACAGCCACCAGCCAGGACTCGTCATCAACGCCGCGGCCTTTACCGATGTCGATGGGGCAGAGTCTCGGCCGGAGGCCGCCCGCGAAGCCAACGCGCTCGGGCCGCGAAACCTTGCCAGGGAGACACTGCGGCGGGAGGCCGCGCTTCTGAGCTTCTCGACCGACTACGTCTTCGATGGCGCCAAGAAGACCGCCTACGATGAGAACGATGCCCCGGCCCCCCTCTCAGTCTACGGAGAGAGCAAGCTTGCGGGAGAAGAGGAGATCCGCAGGCACAATCCCCGCCACTTCATCGTTCGCACCGCCTGGCTCTACGACAACCGGGGAGAGAGCTTCGCGAAGAGGGCCATCGAGCTCGCCGCGAATCATGCCGAGGTGCGAATCGTCGATGACCAGCGCGGCTCGCCAACCTTCGTCCCCCACCTTGCCGCCGCGGTCGCCCGGCTCGCGGCGACCGACGCCTTCGGCACCCATCACATCGCCGGCAGCGGGGGCTGCAGCCGACTGGAATTCGCCGGTGAGCTCTATGGCCGCCTTGGGATCTCCACCCGCCTGGTCGCCGCGAAAACCGCTGATTTTCCCGCCGCGGCTCGGAGGCCATCCAACTCCGAGCTCACCACCTCACGCCAGCGCGCCATCGAGCTGCCGCCCTGGCGCGAAGGAGTAGCCGAGTTCGCCAGCCGGGCAAGAGATTAGTCCTTCGGCGGAGCTCCCCAGCCTCCGCCGCCCGGCGTCTCAATCCTCAGCCTGTCTCCCGCCCTCGCGCTGAAGGTCGTCACCGCGGGAAGCTCCTCCCACTCCTTCGCGCCCGGACGCAACAGAAGATTCCGCCCGGGCTGCCCGGGGGCTCCTCCGGCCGCCCCATAGGGTCCACGTGCGCGCCGCTGGCTCAGGATCGACACCTCGACCTCATCGAGAAACTCAAGCTCGCGGATGACTCCATCCCCCCCCGGGAAGCTGCCGGCGCCGCCTGAGCCCGCCCGCAGGCTGAACCGCCGGAGCCGGACCGGGTAACGCCGCTCAAGAACCTCCGGATCGGTAATCCGGGTATTGGTCATATGGGTATGAACTCCAGCGGCGCCCGGGAAACCCTCTCCGGCTCCGGCGCCTCCGGCGATGGTCTCGTAATACCCGAAGCTTTGATTGCCGAACAGCAGGTTGTTCATCGTCCCCTGGCTCGCAGCCGCGACCCCGAGGGCGCCCAGCACCACGTCGACAACCCTCTGCGAGGTCTCGACGTTGCCCGCCGCCACCGCCGCGCATTCGGATGGATCGACCGCCGGCGGAGGGTTGAGGAAGCTCTCAGGAAGAATGAGCTCGATGGGCTCCAGGACCCCGGCATTGAGGGGTATGTCCTTATCGATAAGGCAGCGAAAACAGTACAGAACGGCGCTCGAAACGATGGCCGGGGTCGCGTTGAAGTTGTTGTCGAGAACGCCCGCCGTGCCGGTGAAATCAAGCAGCGCCCGGCTCTCGCCCACCTCCATTCTGAGAGCGATCTTCGTCCCGTCATCCAGTTCATCCTCAAAGGTTCGAGTGCCCCGGGACAGCCGACCGAGGTGAGACTCCATCAGGCGGCGGGCGGCAGCCTGTATATGAACCATATACCCCAGAACGGTTGCCCGGCCGCGGGCGGCGATCAGCTCCTCGAGCCGCCGCGCGCCTGCCCTGTTCGCCGCGACCTGGGCCTCGATATCGGCCAGGTTTTCCCGCGGACAGCGAGATGGCCAGGGCCCGGAAAGAAGAATCTTCTCGAGCTCGTCAAGCCTGGGAACCCCGGCCTCGATGACCTTGAAACTTCTCAGCAGCACCCCCTCCTCTGAGAGGTTCTTCGAATCGGGAGCCATCGAGCCCGGACGGCGGCCGCCGATCTCCGCATGATGCGCCCGGCTGGCTGTATAGAAGAGAAGCTCATCGGTCTCGGCATCAAAAACGGGAGTTACGACCGTGACATCAGGAAGATGGGAGCCGCCAAGAAATGGATCGTTGGTGACGATCACATCGCCGGGAGCCAGGTCGGAAACCCGCCGGGAGACCTGGCGAACACACTCTCCCATGGCGCCGAGATGGACGGGTATATGGGGAGCGTTGGCTACAAGACCGCCGCCTGAGTCAAAAACAGCGCAGGAAAAATCAAGCCGCTCCCTCACATTCGTCGATACCGCGGAGTTCTCGAGGGCGACCCCCATCTCCTCGGCAATCGAAGCGAAATGCAGATGGAAGATCTCCAGTTGGACAGGATCGGGCTCTCCCGCGGCGTCGCAGGCGGAGAGGGTCCGCGGCTTGTCCAGTCTCTCGAGCACCAGGTGACCCGATGGATGCCTGGCCGCAGTCCAGCCGGGCGCCACGACGATGGTGTGATAGGCCGAGGAGATGATTGCCGGGCCGGCTACGGATTCTCCCTGGCCGAGGGAGGCCTCATCGAGCACCGCGGCATCCACCCAGGCTCCCGAGAAGAAAGCCCGGCGGGACCCGGGAGCCTCGGTCGCCGCCGAGGGTGCCGGTGCTGCCCCGACCCGCTCCTCACCGATACCGGCGGAGCAGGTCACTCTCGCCGTCACCAGCTCCAGCTCTCTGCCGGGATGGGTGAATCCGTAGCGTCTCTCGTGAGCCTTCTCGAAGGCTTCCCTGCAATTGTCCAGCCCGGCCTCCAGCTCGATGGTCGAATCCTGGCCGCTGTAGCGCAGGTCGAGGGCGCGGCGCGGCGCGGCCAGGAGCTCCTCGTCCAGGCCATCCAGGAGCAGTTCACTCCTCGCCTGCTCCTCGAGATCGCTCATGAGCTCTTCAAAACAAGAGGGTGAAATGTTTTCGGCCAGCTCGAGAACCGGACGCTCGACGATCCGCGTAACATCCGCCTGAGAAGCTCCCCGGGCGCTCAAGACTCCGGCCAGCGCGGGAACGAGCACCTTCACGATACCCAGCTCGTCTGCGACGGCGCAGGCGTGCTGCGCGCCGGCCCCCCCAAACGCTACCAGCGGGTATTCCCGCACATCGTAGCCCCGCGCGAGGCTGATCCTGCGAATGGCCGCGGCCATACGCTGGTCGGCGATTTCAAGATAGCCGGCGGCGATCTCCTCCAGGCTCTTCTCGTACCCCCGCCCACGAAGACTCGAGGCCATCGCGTCAAGGCGGCGGCGGACCGCGTCCCCATCGAGAGGAAAAGGAAAGCGGTCGGCGGGAATCCTCCCAAGAAAGAAATTCAGATCGGTGATCGCCAGTTCCCCTCCCGCGCCATAGCAGGCCGGCCCCGGCACCGAGCCTGCGCTGCGCGGTCCAACGGTCAGCTTCTCCCCGTCAAACCCGCAGATGGAGCCGCCGCCGGCGGCAACGGTCTCGATCGCGAGGAGCGGGGCGGCTATCCTCACGCCCGCCTTGAGCGCCTCGTATTCCATCTCGAAGCCGCCATCCCAGCGGCTCACATCGGTGCTGGTTCCACCCATGTCGAAAGCGATCGCGCAGGCGCAGCCGGCCTCCCTTGCCACCTGCGCGGAGCCGACCACCCCGCCCGCCGGTCCGCTGAGAACCGCGTCCTTGCCGCTAAAAAGGCGGGGGGAGCAGAGTCCCCCTGCGCTGGTGAGCAGCCGCAGCGAGGCGGAGGGAGCCGCCTCGGCAATCGAGGCGACATAGCCCCTGATAACCGGCCCCAGGTAGGCATCGACCAGCGAGGTGTCTCCGCGTGACACCATCCTTGGAGACGAGGAGGAGGCGCTGGAGCGCACCACCTCGGAAAAATTGAATTCAAGGGCCAGCTCCGCAAGCGCCTCCTCGTGCGCCGGGTTGGCCGCCGAGTGGAGCAGGCAGATAGAGACCGCCTCCGTACCCGCGGCCTCGAGCTCAGCCAGCACGGCCGCCGCCCGATCGAGGTCCAGCGGCTCGAGCTCATCCCCGTTGGCGCTGATGCGGCCGGGGATCTCACGCGCCGCGTCAAAAAGCGGACGAGGCTTCCTGATCTCGAGATCGAAGATTCGTGGACGGTCCTGGTTGCCGATCAGCAGCAGGTCTGCGAATCCCGGGGTGGTGAGAACGGCTGTCCGGGCGCCCTCTCTCTCGAGCAGCGCGTTGGTTCCGCGCGTGGTCCCCAGCCGCAGGTCAACCTCGCCGAGGTCCTCATCCAGCCGAAGGCGCATCAGCGTGCGCATGCACAATAGCGGCGCCTCTTCCGGGGAGCGGAGCTCCCAGGAGTGGGCCTCGGCCAGGGTGACAAGCTCCTCCGAGGTGAAGATGGCCCCGTCTGCGCCGCTGGAGCCCGACACCTCCGCGCGCTCCAGCTCGGATCCATCGGCGGCCAGGAGCCGCAGCTCGAAACCCCGGAAAAAATCATGCGGTTCGCGGCGAAGGCTCTTGTCGAGAAGGCCTTCGGCCTCGGCCGCCTCCACATTGCCCTTGAGGGTCGCCGAGCTCAGAACCTTCAGGACACGAAGCTCTCCCCCGGGAGTCCGGGCGACACAATCGGTGAAGGTGCCTCCTACATCGATGGAGAAACACCAGCCTGGGGTTGTTTTGCTCATCAGGAAACGAAGTCTACCCCCCCCGCCGCCCGCTCGGCAATCAGCATCCGGCGGCGGAGCCGAGCTCAGGCTTCGCAGCCGCCGCCCTCACAGGCGCCCAGGTCGTCAGGAGTCGGGTCGTCACCGCAGCTGAAAGCGGGAGGAGGCAGCGGCTCGTCCCCGCTGAAGAGATAGCCGAGCAGACGCACCGCGTCGGTAACAAGGAGCCTCCCATCATCATCTACATCCGCGGCATCCGGACAGGGCAGCTCAAACCCTCCCGCAAAAAGGGCGAGCAGTATCTTGACCGCATCGGTAATGTCGAGCTCGCCCTCCGCGGTCACATCTCCGCGCCGAAACAGAACCGGGGGCTCAACCGGCTCTTCTTCACAGGCCGGACGAGAGACGAGAGACGGGGCGAGCGTCAGCATGAAGGAGAGGTCGGAGCTGTCGCGGCTGGAGTTGTGAACACTCACCGCCAGGACATTCTCTCCCTGCCGAAGAAGCCCGCCATCGATATCGAGCGAGGCGACAGCACTCTCGACTGATCGCGACGCCGTGGTGTCGCGCGAGACTGCGCCCTCGGGCATATTGGCACGGCCCAGCTCTTCTCCATTGAGGTAGAGAACAAGGCCGTCATCGTAGACCGCGGTCAGGACAGCCAGGCTCAGCTCGGCAGGACAATCGAGCCAGAATGATTTCCTGCAGAAAACGCTGACGTAGCGGTTTCGCATGTCGGCCAGCTCGGTCAGATCATCTCCATCTCCATAGCCGATTCCCGCGAGACCGCGGGGCCAGGAGGAATCATCGAAGCCCGGCTCGCTCCAGTCGCCAGGAGGCTGCTCTTCTCCCGGCAGGTAGCTCCAGGATCCGTTTCCTCCGATCAGCAGATAGGACGCCTCCAGCCGGGGAATCATCGAGAGATCGCCGGAGCCGGAGCCGTTGTTGTGGACCTCGATCGCCAGCACGTTGATGCCGGCGCGCAACAGCCCCGGAGACAGCTCGAACACCTCGGGCTCCCCTGCCTCACGGCTCGAATCCGGCCGCTGGTTCCTGCCTACGGGGCTGCCGGGAAGGCCCATGTTCTCAGACCGCGCCACCTCGGCGCCGTTCAGATAGGCGACAAAGCCGTCATCGTAGTCGATGCTCAGCTCCAGCGTCTCGACGATGCCGGGATTGGCCACCTCGAAATTCTTCCGGCAATAGACGGTCAGGTAGCGGTTCTCCATATCGTCCAGAACGGTCGCATCATCTCCATCTCCGTAGCCGATACCGCTCGGACCGACAAGCCAGGAATCATCTGGAACGAAATCGACCTCCCTCCACTCCTCGTCCACCGCGCGGTTGCCCTTGAAATAATCCCAATCGTCCCCGATAGAGACAGGCTCACGCCGCTCGATGAGCGGGTATTCGACGAGCAGCCTCGGAGCGGAGGCGCCGCTGTCCGATGAGGCGAACTGCCATCCATCAGAGCCAACCGGCAGGAAGGCCCAGCCATTATTGGCGGAGGGCTCGAGTGACCAGGCCGCCAGGCTCTCGGTGACGTCAACCTCTACTGTGCCTCCCGCGCCGACCACGTCAGCCTGCAACGCGGAAACGGACTCGACCCCCGGCTGGATTCCATCGCCGCCGAAGTCGCTCCAGACGGAAAGCTCGCTCCAGGGCTGGAGCATCCTGTAGATTGCGGCGCCATCGCCGGTGTTGGTCGTCTCCAGTTCGAGCCAGGCTCTCTCAATCTCCACCCCGGGAGGCAGTTGCCCCGGCTGCGGTCCGAAGATGTCGCCGAAACGCAACAACCCCTGGGTAGCGTTGCCCGACCCGCCTGGAGAGTCGCTGTCAATGCGCAGGGCCTGGTCCGCGCCATGCGCTTCAGCCGGCGAGGCCGCCCCGACATAGGTGTCGACCGCCGCCGAATATCCATCACTACCCTGTCGAAAGCTCTCCCTCGCCTTGCTGCCGACCAGGATCTCGACATTAACCTCCACCTGGTCTACATGAAGCAGCTCTCCATCATGAGCGACCAGCGACAGGAGGTACTGTCCTGACTCTGAAAAAGAAGCCGTTGTCGAAGGCGCGCCAGGATCCGTGAAAACGACCTCTCCGGGACCGCTGATGACCGCCCAGGAGCTCTCCAGCTCCCTGTCCACAGGCAGGCCATCATCACTCACCGTTGCGCGAAGGCGAACGGTGTCGCCGAGAAGAACGACGTCCATGTCCGCGCCCGCCAGCGCCCGGGGGCGCTCATTGACTCCGTCGAGAGCCGGGTAGGCGTAGGTTGAGCAGGTTCTGTCGGTCTCGTTGATGTCCCTGCAGCAGGAAGCGTACATCAGCGCCCTGGAGTCCTCGACATGTCCGAAGCCGAGCCCGTGGCCGAGCTCGTGCGCCATCATGCTTCTGTAGCCGGTAGCACCCAGGCAGCCAACGCCCTCGTTCACCACAACGAACCAGCCGGTGATGGTGAGCCAGCTCTCGCCGTCAAAGCTATGGGTCGACGTCGTGATCGGCCCGCCATAGGCGAGCACTCCGCCGCAGCCCTCGATGTCGGCGATATCGGAGCACGGATCGCCAAAGAGGATGAAATTGCTCTCGGCACCCTGGCTTCGAGCGCAATCGATACCGGGATCCCTGGAGCCGCCAAAGTAGAGGTTGCAGCTCGTGTCCGGAATCTCCATCCACAGCTCCATGGCCTGCTGAACAATCCAGAAGCCTCCATCGCGCACCGAGGAATCACCCGCGCTATTACCGTAGATCGTCGCCCATTCGCCCGTGTCAAAACGGCGCCACCGCATCTTCCTCCCGTTGTCGGAAAAGATGGAACAGCCCTCCGGCTGCTCAGCACCGCCTCCATCTCCTCCGGGGACCGGCCCGGGACCCAGGCCCTCCGAGCTCCACTCGGCTCCAGCTCCCAGCAGCGCCGGCAGGTAGTTGAGAAAGGCCGCCTTGTCAAAAGGCCCGGGGGGCTCGGCCGCCAGCCCATCGGGCCTTGGCAACAGGCCGGCCGGATGCTCATCGATCGGAGAGAGAAGCTCGCGGCCGGCGGCCGTGGTCTCTACCAGCACTCCGTAAAAGAGCATTGCGGGAATCCAGAGCGCCTCCGACTTCCGGCTCAGGCACAACAGATAGTTCTCATCTTCGGAAAAATCCGGAGAGCCGGGAACAAACCAGGCGCGGCTCTCGAGCTCGCCGCCCGGGGTCTCTACCTTGATGACATCGCCCGGGACCGCAGGCCCCGAATAGCTCGAGAGCACCTCGAATTCAGTGGAGGTAAACACCAGCGGCCCCCGGGCTGCGGGGACCGAAGCGCGCGCGCGCGCGAAAACCACCGCATCGGCGGCCCGCGCAAGCTCGCCGTAATTCCTCGGCGCGATCAATGACGCGGCGGAAACCGGCAGGCCCGGGAAGGTGACCAGGGCGAGAGCCGCCAACGCCCGGACGACTGCCTGGCCAATCGAATGTTTTCCTGAAGCTCTCATGGTTCCCCCTCGGCCGCGGGATTTCTGCTCCTGGAGAGCGTCCCTGGCCGGCCTGGAAAATGACGACATCGTTGCCCCGGAACACCAAGCCAACACGAGCTGCCTGCCCTGAAGTATACAGGTGATCAAATGCATCTCTAAGCAGTGATTGCCGATCACGCTTTTCCCCTGCCCGCTCGCGGCCTCTTGCCGGACTGTGCTAATATGACCGTCTGATTTTCGAGGAAACAACAGAATTGGAGGCACCGAAGATGCGCGCCCGTAGATTTTCTTTCCCGGCTGTTCTTGTCTGCCTGTTTATTCCGGCAACCCTCGCAGCGTACGAAAATCCGCCGATGGAGCCGGGCTTCAGCTCGCTCTTTGATGGGAAGAACATCGAAGAACACTTCATCATCAAGGGCAAAAAAGAGTCCTGGACCGTCAAGGACGGTGTCATCCACTCGCTTCGCGGCGGCAACCGGATTATCAGCAAGGAGCAGTACGGTGATTTCGTTCTCCGGCTTGACTGGCGCATCTCCGACCAGGGCAACAGCGGCATCTTCATCCGCGTACCCGGCCAGGACGATGGCGCGCCCTGGGTCTCCGGCTTCGAGGTCCAGATCTCCAACGCTCCGCGCGACGATGCGCACTGCACAGCCTCCCTCTACGGAGTCGAGGCGACCAGTCCGCGCCCGACCAGGGAAGCCGAGGGCGCCAATGCCTGGCATACCTTTGAGATCACCTGTATCGGAGGCCGGATCTCCGTTCGACTCGACGGGGTGCTGAACATCGACGCCGATGAGAAAAAGAACGAGAAGATGCGCTCGCGCCCGAAGAAGGGCTTCATCGGACTGCAGGATTATCACGCCAGCAAGGGCTGGGTGGAGTACCGCAACATCCGCATCCAGCCGCTCCAGGCAGACGGGGTGCCGACGGGGTTCGAATCCCTCTCATCCAATGACAAGGGGTGGCATAAAATTCGCACCGGCCACGGTACCGGCGGTCGGTGGAGCCATGCCGACGGCGCCTGGGAAGGAGAGCAGGATCCTCCCGGCAGCGGCAACGGCGGCGTCCTGGTTACCGACCGCAAGCTCTCCGACTTTGAGCTGGTGATCGAGACGAAACCCGACTGGGGAGTCTGCAGCGGGATCTTCCTGCGTTCGACCGAGCGCGGCCAGTGCTACCAGCTCATGGTCGACTGGCACGGCAACGGGAATGTCGCCGGGATCTACGGTGAAGGAACCGGCGGCTTCAACGTCCGCAACTACGAGCTCAACGATGACAAAACCATCCGCAAGGGCAATGACAACAAGCAGAACATCCCCCTGGCCTTCGCGCTTGCGGACTGGAAGAAGGTCTGGCGTTTCGGACAGTACAACGAGGTGCGCGCCCGGATCACCTCCAACCCGCCGACGATCGATACCTGGCTCAACGGCTGGCACATCTCGCACTTCGAAGATGATAAAAAACGGATCCCGGATGCCGGCGGCGTGGCCATCCAGGTCCACGGAGGCAAGGGGTGGCCCAATGGCGCCAAGGTGCGCTTCAGGAACATCAGCATCCGCGAACTCAAAAAGTAACCTGACGAAAGGAACTCCAATGGTAAAAACCGCTTCCACCATGGTCGAGCTCGGAACCCCGGCGCCCGACTTCAGCCTGCCGGCCACCGATGGCTCCACCGTGAGCCTCTCAGATCTCGAAGGCAGCCCCGTGCTGATGATGTTTATCTGCAACCACTGCCCCTTCGTCCTGCACCTCAGGGAGCACCTTGCGGAGGCCAGCAGGGGCTACCAGGAACGCGGGGTGAAGGTCATCGGCATCAGCGCCAACGATGTCTCCACCCATCCCGATGACAGCTTCGAGAAGATGGTCGAAGAGGTTGCCGCCGCCGGCTACACCTTCCCCTACCTGTACGACGAGAGCCAGGATGTGGCCCAGAGCTACCGTGCCGCCTGCACCCCTGACTTCTTCCTCTACGACAGCTCCCACAAGCTGATCTACCGCGGCCAGTACGATGACAGCCGCCCCGACAACGGCACCCCCACGGGCGCTGATCTCTCCGCCGCCATCGATGCCTTGCTGGCCGGACAGCCTCCCCGGGAAAATCAGAAAAACAGCATCGGCTGCAACATCAAATGGAAGGCCGGAAACGAACCGGACTACTTCAATCCCTGAGAAGGCCGGGGAGATCAGCCTGCGCCCAGCTCTCAAGGTACCCATCGTAGTGCTCGCGCCTGTGCGTGGTCGCTCCCTCGAGGCGGCAGATTGAGGCGGCGAACTCCACCGCCCTGCCCAGCGTCTTCGCGCCGCCCCAGCCCCGCGTGAGTCCGAGCATGGTCACGGCCGTAATCGCGTCGCCCGCGCCGACTGTATCGGCCACCTCGTCAACCGGAACCGCAGGCTGAAAGATCGTCTCCCGTCCATCCCTGAGCAGCGCCGCGCCAGCAGCGCCGCAGGTCAACAGGAGCAGCTCGAGACCAAGATCCCGGCGAAAGGCGTCCGCCGCCTTCAGCAGACCGTCTTCCGAAGTGTCGCCGACCTCGAAGAGAGCGATGAGCTCCTCCTCGTTGAGCTTGGCCCAACGCGCCCGGGAGAGGTTGCCCAGGACACTGTCCTTCTGCCACCAGGGGCGGCGCAGATTGACATCGACGAAGATCTTGCCGCCGCGAGCCGCCGCCAGCTCTTCGAGAGCCCCGCGCGAACACTCCCCCCGCAACGCAAGGCTGCCGTGGTAGAGCAGGCTGACGTCGAAACCGGACATCGCCGCGCATCCCTCGGCGGCATCGATCGCATCGTAGGCCTGGTGATCGTTGATCGTGAACTCAGGTTGACCCTCGTTGACCCGCACGCTCACGGTGCCGGTGGGCAGCTCCTCGTCGAGCTGGATTCCGGCGGTATCCATTCCGTAGGAGGTCATGATCTGGAGCACTCGCCCGCCAAGCTCATCGGTGCCAACCCGGCTGATGAGAAGCGGGGCGAGGCCGAGGCTCTCAAGATTCCAGGCCAGGTTGAAGGCGGCGCCGCCGATCACCGTCGGACCGCCTTCGAAATCATCGAAGAGAACCTCTCCAAAAACGACCGGCCGGCTCGCCGGGGCCGGGTGCTTCTCGCTCGCCTCGTTCATAACACGTCCTTTCACGGGGATCTCCGCTCAGGCTACAGGTTTTTTCCGCCCGCGGGAAGATACCTTGTCGAGCGGGAGCACAAAGAAACCGGTCGAGACTTGGATCCTGCCCCGTGCCTGTTACATTATGATCTCTGACAGCACGAACCCCGAGGTTGAGACCATGAGAGAAAGATGCCGAGCCTTCCTTCACGAACTGCAGGACAGCATCTGCGCAGCCCTGGAAGGAGTTGATGGCGGCCGCTTCCGGGAGGACACCTGGGAACGGCCCGGCGGGGGCGGAGGCGCCAGCAGGGTGCTCGGCGACGGAGCCGTACTCGAGAAGGCGGGAGTGAACTTCTCGGAAGTTCACGGTGAGCTGGAGGGCAGCTTCTCGGGTGACCTGCCCGGAGAGGGCGCGGATTTCTACGCTACCGGGGTCTCTCTCGTCCTCCATCCCCGCAACCCAAAGGCCCCGACCGTGCACGCCAATCTGCGCTATATCGAAAAAGGCGACAAGAAATGGTTCGGCGGCGGCGCCGACCTGACCCCCTACTACCTCTACGAGGAGGATGCGGTCCACTTCCACCAGGCCTGGAAAGACGCCTGTGATCCCCATGGCGAGGATCTCTACCCGCGCTACAAGAAGGAATGCGACGAGTACTTCCACCTGCCGCACCGTGGAGAAGAACGGGGTATCGGGGGGATCTTTTTTGACTACGTGGATGCCGACGAAAGCTCCGCGGCAATGTGGGAAGACCTCGGCAAGGCCTTTCTCGGGTCCTATGTACCGGTCCTTGAGCGCCGCAAGGACGAGCCCTATGGAGAGGCCGAGCGCCTGCACCAGCTGCAGAGGCGCGGCCGCTATGCCGAGTTCAACCTCGTCTACGATCGGGGGACCATCTTTGGCCTGAAAACCGGCGGCCGGATCGAATCCATCCTCATGTCCCTGCCGCCAGAGGTGCGCTGGGACTACGATGTCCAGCACGCGGCGGACTCCGAGGAGGCAAGGCTGCTGGAGGTCTTGCGCGAGCCGCGTGACTGGCTCGGGACAGGGAATAAAACAGATTCCTGAAAACTAGGTGATCCTGCCGCTTGAAGTGCGAGCCTCTATCGGCGAAAACATTGTCCATGCGCTATCTCTCAGGTATCCAGCCTTCGGGCGTACTCCATATCGGCAATTACTTCGGAGCCATCCGGCAGCATATTCGCAGCCAGGATGAGCACGACTCGTACTATTTCATCGCCGACTACCATGCCCTGACCACGGTGAGGGATGCGGAGGTTCTCCGGGAACACGTACTCGGAGTAGCCCTCGATTACCTCGCCCTCGGACTCGACCCGGAAAAGACGACCTTCTTCCGGCACTCCGAGGTGCCTGAGGTGCAGGAGCTCGCCTGGATTCTCTCGACCCTGACCCCGATGGGGCTTCTCGAGCGCTGCCACAGCTACAAGGACAAGACCGCCAAGGGCATCGCCCCGGACCACGGGCTCTTCGCCTACCCGGTGCTGATGGCCGCTGACATCCTGATCTACGACTCCAACAAGGTGCCGGTCGGCAAGGACCAGATCCAGCACATCGAGGTCACCCGCGATATCGCCCAGCGCATCAACCACGTCTACGGTAAGGGGCAGGAGCTCCTGGTCATTCCCGAGGCCCAGGTGGAAGAATCGACCGCCGTGGTGCCCGGTATCGATGGACAGAAGATGTCAAAGAGCTACGAGAACACCCTCGAGATGTTCGCCTCCGAGAAGAAGCTGAAGAAAACGATCGGGAAAATCGTTACCGACTCTCGCACACCCGAGGAGCCGAAAGACCCGGAAGAGATCATCATGTACCAGCTCTACAGGCTCTTCGCATCGGCGGAGGAGCTCGAGGCCATGGCCGAACGCTACCGGGCAGGCGGCTACGGCTATGGAGATGCGAAGAAAGACCTGCTCGAGAGGCTGCTCGATTATTTCGCTCCCTACAGGAAAAAACGCGAGGAGCTCGCCGGCGACCCCGGCGGAGTCTACGAGATCCTGTCGGCGGGCGCCGCCCGGGCTCGAGAGACAGCGCAAGCCACGGTCGAACGCGTCTACAAGGCTGTCGGCCTGCGCTGAACCGGCCGGCACTGAACCGGCCTGCGCTGAAGCAGCCTGAAGATCAGGAGCGGAACGGGGCCTTGTCGCCCAGCTCCTGGCAGAGCTTCTCGAGCGCCGCGTAGAAGACCATTCGCAGTTGGACGGGATCGCCATCCTCGTCGGTGGTCACCACCGCCGGGGTGATCTTCTCCCGGATGCTGAAGCTGTCGATAGATTTGAAGACCGCTCCCTTGCGCTTCTCCAGGCTGCAATCAAGCCGGCAGGTATACCGGCTCCCGGTCTTTACGCCGCTGAACTCGATGTCGCCATCAAAGCTCGAGGTCGCGTGAATAACCAGGCGATGCCCGGGATCTTTCCTGCTGGCGGAAGAAGGGTAGCCTTCGGGAATACCGGCCCCCTTCTTTGTCTTTTCGCCGGGCCTCCTGATGACCTTCACCTTGCCATCGGAAAACTCGAGCCAGTGCTGCTCTGACGCTTCGTGTTGAAGGAAAAAACCTATCCGGGACCAGGCGCGGGGATCGTCGGAAGGAAGATTCTCACCTCCCAGCTTACCGGTAAGCAGCATCTTGAAGACCGTGTTCGCCCCGGCCGCGGCTGGTTTCGCGACAGGCTTCGACGGCGGCTTGGTCACGGGAGGCTTGAGCTCCGGGGGCGGAGCGACAGGCTCCGCTGGCGGCGGAGGACTTTCTTCCTCGGCCGGTTCGGGTTCAGCGG
>Ga0066842_10000099_pt1 | contig 22804 bp, 14 predicted proteins | sample ETNtaG_19_FD_67289 | JGI IMG/M metagenome (GOLD analysis project Ga0066842, IMG submission 67289) | Marine microbial and viral communities from oxygen minimum zone, Eastern Pacific Ocean - ETNP201302PF86A | ecosystem: Environmental > Aquatic > Marine > Oceanic | place: Pacific Ocean: Eastern...
CTAATAGATTTGTGGCGGTAGGAAATACCGACACGTTAAACGCTTGTAAGAGGCGATGTAAGACGTAATCAATCTAATGTTGATCGCTATTGCCAATGACGACAAGAATCGCCTTGCTTTAGCTAGGTGAGTTTCAATGCACTTTCTGCCTATACCATCACAACTAAGCGTGATCTAAACCACTGGGGAGGCTTCCTATTCGTTGCACTCCTTGGTTTGGTAATTACAAGCTTGATCAATATTTTTCTTCAATCCCCGCTAGTAATGATGGTGGGTAGCGCAATTGGTACTGTTATTTTCTCCATGTTCATCATGTATGACACAAGCCGCATAGTTAACGGATATGAGACCAGTTACGTAAGGGGATCTTTGAATATGTTCTTGAACATTATTAACCTTTTCATTGATCTTCTTCAGTTAGCTCTTATGTTCTGGGCGGACGATTAACAAAGCACAACGCGAATTCCATCAAACGAAGGGGCCAAACAGCCCCTTTTCTATTCACTATCGATAACGAACCCAAACTTCCCCTGCATGATATTATCAATGGTATGGGACAAGGATTTTATGGTGCTTCATGGACGATACATTAACCAATTACAAAGAAATACGCTGGCTCCTTGCCGACCGCCAGGACGAACTTAAAAAACGTTTATCAGCCATGCAGCGTAAAGCGCAAAAGCTTGGTTTACCTGAGCCAATGATGAAGTTTACTGGCAATAAAGAAGTATTTCCGCTACCCGTATATCAGGATGGTCACGAATTAGAATCAAAAATACCTGTACTCAAGGTAGAGGTTGAATTTACTGGGTCAATCCCTAAGGTCGAGGGGTTCCAGTTTCTTGCTAAAATCGATCATAGCAAAGGGCAAGACGGCAATTACACAAACCTTCTCAATACCGCCGGAAGAGGTGCTGATGACATCCTCGAAAACCTTGGCACAAACTTCCATGTATGCACGCCGAATTGTGATCACTGTGAAAAGCCTCGCGCAAGGAACACGACGTACCTTGTAAGAAATCCAGATGATGGTGAAATAAAACAGATAGGTAGCACCTGTGTGGATGACTTTATTGGTACCAAAACACTTAAACAAGTGATGGAAGCATTTAATATGCATGCCTTCTTCTTGGATGATGAGTATTTTGATGAATTAGATAGAGATTATGTGAGAGGTGGCGCATCTCCGACCTGGTTCCCGATAAAAACCTATCTTGCAATGGCTAGTTATTTAACTGACACAGTAGGGTTTGTTAAAGCGGACTCTTACGATCCTAGACCAACTCGACAGACTCTTCTTGAGGAAATATCAAGACCAGGTAGTCAAAATAACAGCGTACTCACCAAGCTAAGCCTTGAAGCGTTCAACCCTACACTCAAAGATAAAGTGTACGACAAGGTCGATGACATGATCGAACACTTTAAAAACTCAAAACAAACCAGCACGTACGGCATGAATATCAAAACGCTTCTCAATGAACCATATTTTGAGATCAGCAACCGTTTTGCCTGCGGCATATTGGCCAGTGTCCCCAGTTCATACAATCGAGAACTGGAAAGAAAAAGGCAAATGGAGCCAGACGCCAATGGCGATGCTTTAAACGAACCTTTTGGCGAGGTCAAATCACGCGGCAGGCTCAAACTGCGCCTTGTCAACATTCGCGAGGGCCAAAATAGCCTTGGACACGCAATCACTAAGTATAGCTTTCTTGATGAACACTCTCGCCGCTTCCATTGGAGAGCATCAACATATCCAGATATTGATATGACGATTGGCAATACGTACGAACTCACTGCGACGATAGCAAAGCATTCCGAATATCAGAACTTTCATTACACGCATATTAATCGCTGTGCGGATTTTTCGCTTTCATCTCCGGATGCGCCGACACCTGACTTTAGCAAAAAGGTCAAACCGAAATCTGTTGAGAAAATCAAAACCGGCATCACGATGGAAAACCATGATGGCGTTGTTGATGGTCATAGTTACTTCTTTGTAGAAAGAGAATGGAAAGAAGGGAGACAGCGACAAAGCGTCTTCTTGCAATTTCAATTCCCTCTACCACCTGTCAAAGAGTTCCAAGCCGCCATTGTTGAGGGCATAGCAAATTACGTCGAAAACTATCCTGATATAGAACGTTCATTTGATGAAGTACATAAGAATGACATTAGTTTTGTTAACACTGTTCTGGAGCGTTCTGATCCATACCGGGAGCTTACCTCTGCTTTGATGTCGAAACTACCAGGGAACCTATTCCTTGTAGAGCGTGCGGACATCTCGCCACTTAACGATCTGCCAAGGCCGTTCCACCAACAACGTCTCGGCAGTGAAGGCGGAAAGTTATTCACGTCTTTCCCTGCGGCTGAAGCAGCTGGTAGAGATTTGAAGCAAGGCAGGCTTCTCGGATTCGATGTTGGCCAGCAGAAACCACTGCTTATCCCACTGGCACTATCAGAGAAAGGGAGCACTCCTGAAGATGGGGCGCTTTCAGGCGTAATTGAAAAAGCTATTGAGCAGGGGTATACCCATATGGTTACCGTCGATAATGTCGGCCAAAATGTGCAAAATATCCCTTTAGGCTGGGAACTTCCAGAATTTCAGCAAAACTGTACACCATCTTTCATCAGAACCGTCAATCAACCCGGGGAAATATCTCTCGGCAATCAGTCACTTGATGGAGAAAGATTCATATTTGTTGTAGGTTTACAAGATAGAGATACCATTAGCGCCCTCAACCAAATTGACAGCAACTTCTTAACCAATTTACTTAAAGACAGTGTAGTTCCTGAATTGAATGGCAAAAGCAAAAAAGACTTTCTCGGGCTATCTCCGGCGACCGAATTTCTATACGGATTGCAAGAGGAAACCAAACTAACACTCAGGACAACGACAAGGCTAATGGCTTATACGGACCCTGTCACACCAGACGTGGTGAGAAGAAACGGTGGTAATGTAATTACCTTGGCCATTGAAGATGAGAATAATCTTGATAATTGCTATCAACGTTCTGCGATGAGTGGTGCCGACTTCACCATACGTGCCGATACACTTTCTCCTGATAGCATTAAAAACGCTATTCAAGACTGGGTTGGTAGCAACCCTAGCATTCACAACGATTTAAAACCCAAAACACCATCAAACAGTGAGGACGAACAGCATCGCAACGCCTTTAAACGCTAGATTTGACCAAACATTGAAATAATACAACGAAAACAATTAACACAACACTTTTGTTGTGTTATACTGTTCAAGTCTTAAATAAAGGAGGAACGATGACCGAAACTATTATCTTTTTGGGCTTTGCGTATTTGCTCGGCTTAATCGCAAAGAAATTGCAGCTACCGTCACTGATAGGCTATCTGATCGCAGGATTTGGTCTTGCGGCTATGGGCTCAGATGTTGGCATTAATGAACAGTCTGAATATGCACTAAAAGAAGCTTCGCATGTTGGTGTACTGTTACTGTTATTCGCTGTCGGTTTAAAACTCAATGCAAAGAAAATAGTCAAGCCTGAAGTTATTGGTACCGGTGTCGCTCACTTCGCAATTTCGGCTGTAATCTTTTCGCCGGTAATCTACATGCTCGGCATTGGGAATGTAGATTGGACGATGGCGCTAATGTTAGCACTGGCCCTGTCTTTCAGCTCTACCGTTCTCGCTGCTGATACGCTTGAAAAAAAGAGCGAGCTTAAGAGTTTCCATGGGCGCATAGCTATAGGTGTTCTTATCGTTCAGGATTTGCTTGCCATGACCTATGCAAGTATAGCAAGTGGTGTTGTTCCTTCGGTTTGGGCTTTCGCTGTTTTAGCACTTCCGCTTATACGTCCGATGCTTTTCAAACTTATTGATTGGTCTGGCCATGATGATTTATTTCTTGTTGTTGGCTTGTTGTTAGCTCTTGGTTTAGGCGGATATGGCTTCCATGCAGTCGGATTAAGTGGCGAACTGGGAGCGTTAGTTGTTGGTGCGCTAGTGGCAAAACACCCTCGTGCATCTGAAATGGCAAACCGCCTGTGGTCACTGAAAGAATTGTTGCTAATTGCGTTCTTCCTCTCTATTGGATTAAACGGACTACCTACCCTTTCGGATGTAACATTCGCATTGGCAATGGTTGCACTACTTCCTTTACAAGCAGCTGTATTCTTCTTCTTGTTAACTGGGTTTAAGTTAAAGGCGCGTAGTGCCTTCTTGACGAGCGCCTCTCTAACTAATTTCTCAGAGTTCGGTTTAATTGTTGCCGCCGTTGTAATGCCTGAGTGGATTGTGCCTTTAGCTCTAGCAGTCGCCTTTTCATTCTTATTATCAGCACCGCTTAACCGATTTGCTCACCCAATTTTTGATCGACTAGAGAGCGTCCTTAAGCGCTTTGAGCGCGATGTTAGACACCCTGATGAGGAACCAATCTCGTTAGGTGATGCTAATGTTCTGGTGCTGGGTGTCGGTCGGGTTGGTCGAGCCGCTTATCAAGCCTTTAGGCAGCATGACAACGCAGCCAAAGTGATCTCTCTTGACTCTGACTCAGACAAAATAGAGAAATATTCACAGGAAGGTTTTAATTGTTACTTTGCAGATGCTGAGCACGGCAACTTCTGGGGAACACTTGATACATCCAATCTAAAAGCCGTTGTACTCGCCATGAACTGCCCGGATGCATCTTCGATTGCCGCTAGAAAGCTAAGAAAGGCGGGTTATGCTGGTTATATTGTTGGTCACACTATGCATGAAGACGATGCTGAACGAATCGTCGCGGCTGGAGCCAATGAAGCCTATGTTACCATGAGTGAGGCAGGTGAAAACTTGGCGCACCATGTCTACACCGCAGGAGCACTCCCATAGGAGCAGTGTCATCCAACAAAAACCCCGCATATGCGGGGTTTTTAATGTGATGTTTTTATTTTCTTCGTCGAAGAGCCATTAGGCCCAGTAACGGGAATGCGGCAATTAACGGCACAGGCACATCTGATGTTGAGTTTTTGTCTGGGCTATCAATTGTGAATCCACCATCGGAAACCAGAAACACACCGTAGTAACCACTTGCAAAATCTTCAGTATAACTATCACTGGCGTGATCTTCGTACAACCAGGTGTCATATACTCGGTATTGACTCTGGGTTGGCTTCGGCGCATTAAGGTAACGAACTCCAGACATCATGATCTCTCCAGATTCATCCGTATAAAGCGCATAACTTCTGTATTCGTACTTTGCTGGGTAACTTGTTTTCTTGTAGGTGTAAGTCCATCCAAACGCACTCGCAAACGGACTATATATCCCAGTTTGCTTGCTATCCCAATGAGCATTTGAGTTACCTTCCACAATTCGTGAGCCATACATATTTTGCATCATGGCCTCAACTTCTGCACCTGTAGGTAGGCGCCAACCTTCAAATTTGCCGTCGGCCCCGAGAGCTAATTCGGCCTGCACCTCAGCAATACTCATTCCGTCGGTTTGTGTGAGACTCATCCACTCAAGATTCGTATCTGTGTCAATAACAGCCAGAGAGTCACCTTCAGTTTTCCAATCCATTTTCACAAACTCAGCATGAGCCTGCCCCGCCATTAACCCTGACAAAACGAAGGCGCATGGAAGTAGCTTTTTGAACATAAAACAATCCTTGTCTGTTGTGTAAAATTAATGAACGCAACCATTGCGCCCTAAAAGTAACTGCCATTATTCTTTACGAAATAGCATATTAACCACTTAATAAGATGGTCGTTTAATTACTGGGAGCAATCGTCATGCCAATGGCGCTATTTGATTATTAGGGGTCATTTAAGCTGGAGACTGGCATTAAAAAAGCTTTCGCAACAATTATGTTGGGAAAGCTTTAAATGTGGGTTGTTAGACTTTTAGCCTGTTAATAGAATTTATTTGGCATCTTATTGTGGGCAAATAAAATAGCTACAATCATCAATGCCACGCAGAGGCCGACGCCATCCGCCAGAAAATCAGTAACACTTGGTGAACGCCCCACCATTCCCTGTAGGATTTCTGTTGTTGCTCCGAGCGATAACACAATACCTATTAAAACTCGACGTCGCATCTGGAACGCACCGTAGAATAAGAGCGCCAACATAAAGAAAAGTGAAGCATGAGCCAGCTCATCAAGGATAGAAATCGTCTTGAACGCGAGGTTAATCTCACGCGAAAACGTACTCATCGGTGATCCCAGCAAAAACGCTGCGACCACCATACCTAATATGAGCAATGCTAAGCACCAGTGATAACGAATTTTGATCAGCATCCTTGCTTCCTCATCTTATGCGCTACGTCTGCGCTTGCGTCCATTCACTCTGTCCACATGATCACCAACAACCCATGCAAGCATTAATACTTGAGCTACCATGTATCCGGTAAATACAACCACCATCCATTCAGGCATGCTCATATCAAAAAATTGCCAACTGATCTCGCCACAATCTCCAGTTGCAGCAAATACACCAGGGAACCATTCATGCAAAGGCATCCATGAAGGGAAGTTGGGGACGAATTCACAAGCAAAGAAAAAGCTATCACCCGACTGCATTTCGACATGTTCCTTCGCAACCATAAGGCCTTCACCTGTGGCATACACCATTAATCCGTGAGCAAAAATTTGCCCCCAAAAATTTCGTGATGCTAAAAATCCGATGATGCTTGTGAAAAGAACGCCTGCAACAGCAAGTCGCTGATAAACACACATAATGCAAGGTTCAAGACCCATTGCATATTGAAAGAAGAGTGCAGCGCATTCTAAGCCTAATGCACTAAGAGCAAAGATGCCCCACCCTATTTTATTTTGACGATTGGCGATATCCGACACGGCCATCACACTCCCTCCTTGGAATGATAAAAACGTTATAGGCGTATAATATCAGTTTTCCAAGAAGTGGCGCATGATGGCGTCAGATTATTTTACGGAGTCGCTGGTTAACTAATTTTTAAGTTTGCAGCAGGGTTTTGCTTGTTTTTGCGTTCTTCGAGGGTTTCACATTCGATGTCACGACAAGCCGCAGGTTGTGAGATCATTCGTTTCAGTCCGATTTCTTCACCACATTTAATACAGTAACCATAGTCACCTGTTTTGATAGCTTGGAGAGCGACAGATACGCTTCTTAGCATTGCTTTGTTTTTTTCAGATTCGGCACGGGCATCAGCAGAAGACTGTATTGCGTTTGCTTTATCTGCTTCATCACCGCTTATTGATTCCGGGTTTTTCATTGAAGTGTTGGTGATCTCTTGCTGTCGAACAATCAATCTTTCGTGTTCTCCACGAAGATGTTCTTCAAACACTGCAAGCTGAGCATCAGACATATACTCTTGAGCACCGAGTGCGTCAATTTTATTCATCAAATCCTTTGACATAATTCGTTCCTTCATTTTCAAATACGCAAAAAAAATCGCCCTGCATAGGGCGTTTGGCGTTACATAATTTAATATATTGAGGTCATATTACAATCAACCCTCTTCATGGTCAACATTTATGTTGTTTTAAATGTTAAATTCAGATAGATCCCCGGCATCAATTTCTGCATCTTCATTTTCGAAATGAGCCAACAAATCGTCTGCACCACCAATGTAATCGCCATCAATAAAGATTTGCGGAACAGTATCAACCAAGACACCAGTTCGCTGCTGAATCAAGGACTGCATTTCTTCCTTGCTCACATCAACGTTTACTTGCACGGTATCATACTCGACACCCCGCGCAGCCAAAGCTTCCTTTGCAGTTACACAGTAAGGACAAATTGTTTTAGAAAAAACAACGGTCTTGCCATTCAAATCCATTTTTTACTCCCTGTAGAGGGCTGAACCCCACTCAAAATGTTAATATAACCCTTTATACAACAAACCTCAGGTTATCTAATGATAATAACACGAAAGGTGCCTATTGAACCTGATGTCAACGCACCAGAATTAAGAACGAATGATGGCCGCATTATCACAAGAATTTGCTATCAGCCACATAATGAGAAGGGTGAATCGAACGCTTATCCGTACACCGGGTTTTGTAAACAACAGAATGGTATCGGCATTGATTGCCAATGGAATGCATTGGGAAGAACACAGCTCGACGTTATAAGACAGGCGGGCATCGACGAATATGACACACCTCACCTCGATATGGATCGACAGACATTCAGCTGGGTACAAAAACAAATCAGCGCACTTCATTCACTAGGTGGAGATGCTGAGACTATTTAACCAAAGTCGGCATACTACTTGCTCCATTCTGTATACATTTACGACCCAAGGATGGAGCTAACATGAAACACTTATTGCTATTTTCAGCACTCATTTTAGGCGCTTCAGCAGCGCAGGCAGAAACAATTACCGATCTTAGCGGATGGTCTACCGACGGAAGCGGAGAGTGGACATATGACGCTCCTACAAACACATGGCATCAACATATCAATACGCCCACCAGCGCATTCCTGTATGATTCTGAAGGCGCATCATTAGGTAATGCTATTACTGGAAACATTTCCGTTGATACCGCCGGCGATGATGATCTTATCGGTTTTGCACTTGGCTATGAGCAGGGTGACCATGCTAACCCCGATGCAGATTATTTCCTTCTAACTTGGCGCCAGGCTGCCCAATCAGGTATGGGTGAAGGCCTTTACATGTGGCACATTCAAGGCTCCATTGATGATGGTAGCGTATGGAACCCTAATACTCACGCCGCCATGACTCAGATCGGCACAGCAAAATCGTTAAGCACTACAGGGTGGGACGACTTCGTCAACTATACGTTTGATATTAGTTACGACACTAATATTCTTAGCGTGTTTATTAACGACTCGCTGGAGTTCGCTCTTACCTCAAAGGATGCTGGGGTTGACCAGTTCACAGACGGCAGCTTTGCCTTCTTTAACTTTTCTCAAAATGACGTAACTTACGGCGGCGTTACCGTTGATGCTATGCAAAACGTACTTGATGACGATAAGCTAGAAGACATTGCAGAAGCAGTACCTTTTCATGGGGCATACGCTGCAAGCTTACTTCTTGGTCTGTTTGCGTGGCGACGTAAAGCATAAAACGTAGAGCCCTCATCAGGCATACATTACTGTAAAATTAATAGTCGCATATTATTTATGCGGCTATTTTTTCGTCAAATGAATTTACACTTCTCAGCATACGACAAGCTGATTCATCACAAATTCAACACAATAACATCATTTATGATGTTGTTATTTCTCGCATATGATAAAATAAATCTTTGTTTTAATATGGATTTATACTGATGTTGTCAATCAATAGCGGAGGTCAGACCGGCGCAGATCTTGCCGGACTTTTAGCCGCTGAGAGATGCGGAATAAAAACTGGTGGATGGGCCCCAAAGGGCTACCGAACTGAAAAGGGTAAGCAGTTTATCCTCAAGACGAGATTTGGACTTAAAGAGCATGGTGACTGGCGCTATGATCCCAGAACAAGATTGAATGTAGAAGAATCTGACGTAACAGTGATCCTGTCACCCATTTCGAATTCATCGGGCACTAAACTGACAATTGGCGCTTGTAACAACACTCAGCCTAAAAAGCCTTACTTATTAATTTCCGATGTTTCAAATGCTGAATTATGCATTGAAGATATCGCAAACTTCTTAGAGCAGCACAAGCCAAACATTATCAATGTTGCCGGCAACCGAGAAACGGTCTACCCGGGTCTGACAAGAATTGGACGAGATATACTTACCCAAGCGTTTGAATGGTATAAAACGTATTTGAATAAAACAAAGGTGGCGTAAGCCACCTATCTTTATTAAACACCTTATTCAAGTGACAGAACCACTTCTACACCTGACAATTGAATTAAATCAACGTAGCCGCAATCCAATAACAGAAGGTTTCCAATAGCACCGATAAAGACACCTGTCACCTCATTATCTAAAGACAATTCGGAATCATTAACTCCAGCAGGTTTTAGGAAGTCGTAATGTATAGGCGACGCATACATTGGGGCACATGAATGGGCATCGTAATGGTTGTCTATCGCGTCACGAACATCATTCTCAAACTTCAGCAAGCTAACGCCTTCACTACCCCCTGACAACAACTCAACAGCACTCACGCCCTTGATATCTCTGAGCCCAGACTTAGCAATAACCTCTGAAGCAATAGTGGCATTCGAAGTGCGTGCAATAGGTAATACCTGAGATGCGCCCAAAGCAGCCCATCGCTCTCTTGCATCAAGGACGGGTACGCTCCCTATCACTGCGTTTTGAGCCAGCGATAAATACACGACGTGTGGCACATCTCCAGAATCAAGTAACGGATTGCAACACACATCACATACCTTACCTTCGCTGCCAACATACTCATCGAGGCAGGTGTTGCAATGCACTTTTCCTGTGGGTGTGATCGTTATTGTGCGACCTAAAAGCTCACTTAGCGGCAGCACACCATCTTCGTGAATGAAACCAGGAGAAACTTTGTAGTGGTTTTCTTTAATGTCCTGAACAGACATGTGTAACGGGCAAATAACACCATTTACTGTGCGCTTTAACATAAACACCTCTCAGAGATACATGGTAAATACTACTTGATTATATCACTATGCAAGCAACAAGAATAAAAACATATAAGTTGTATTTTACGCTATAATAGAAAAACCAAACACACAAGGAGTGTAACAGTGACCAAGGATGAAATTCGCAACAACCCCAAACAGCACGGCTTCGATGCCTTTCATAATGGAATGGCGATAACGGCCAACCCATTCCGCAATACAGATGGTGATGCAGACGCATTTTTAAAATGGGAAGATGGTTGGAAACAAGCTAAGGGTGAGTCATCTTCATAATAAAAAACCCCGGTCTCCCGGGGTTTTCCATTCTCTATGGGCAGTATCTCCAAGTACCAGTTCTTGGATCGTATGTTGGACAGTTTAAACCAGCCCCCCACGCAGTTCTAGTCTCCGTTTTACTTTCAGTGCTTGATGAATACACTGATGTTGAACCAGAGTACACTCGACCTTTCACTCTCCAGTTGTTGTAGTAACGCTTGTTGCGATACTTAGTTCTTGTACAAGTCCTAGATTGAGTAAATGAAGTGCCATCAGGCATCGACCTCGGACTAGGGCTATAACTGCCGCATGACCAACTTGAATATGTGTAAGAGTACGATGTATTCCAACCAGAGCTAGTCACGTAATCCTTCGTTCCCGTCGCTGAACGAGAGTTCGAGTAATTATACGTCCCTGTCTGTGTAGTCGTTGATTTGACAGTCTTTGACCCATTTGTCCACACATTGTATGTTGTGATCGTTCTCTTGCGAGGACGGCTACAACTTTGCGTTTGCGTAAACGATTTACCATAATTGACAGTCGATGTATAAGGACTCCAACCACCACATGATGCGCTCGCTGTGTAAGACCAAGCCCCTGTTGTCGACTCAGAACCAACAACAACATTTTTGGTGCCCGTTGCCGTTTGAGAGCGACTTACAGTTACTCCACGAGCTTTATCCTCAGTTGACTTATAAGTCTTACTACCTGACTTCCACACATTGTAAATAGTACGGTTAGCCTCTTGGCGTTGCGTACAGTCACGTGTTTGAGTAAATGACTTACCATAATCAACAGTGCTAGCACTTGGTGACCAGTAACCACAACCATACACACCACCTACATTTGACCATGAACTCCATGAACCAGCTGAAGTACCAGTGATGTAATCTTTGGTACCCGTCGCAGAACGGCTTTGAGTTACGGTAATGGCCTGAGTTCCACTTTGAGTTGTTTTATAGGTCTTAGACCCATCCTTCCACACGTTATAAACCGTGCGTGAACGAACCTGATTCTGGCTACATGAGCGCGATTGAGTAAACGTGCTCCCCAAGTTTACAGAACCCGTAGAAGGGCTATATCCGCTACAGCTGTATACACCACCGCTGTTTGACCAACCACTCCACGAACCGTATGACGTGCCTGTGATGTAGTTCTTCGTACCAACTGCTGATTGCGTTTGTCGAACATTGACTGCTTGATTGCTACTTTCTGTCGATTTAGTCGTGGTTTTGCCCGACTTCCACACATTGTAAATGGTGCGATAGCGCACTTGTTTCTGTAAACAGTATCGCTGCTGAGTAAACGAAGAATCTAAATTAACTGTCGAAGTTGACGGACTCCAGGTCTCGCAGCTATACAGGCCTCCAGTGTTAGACCAACTTCCCCAGCTACCTGTAGTTGTACCAGTGATGTAGTCTTTAGAGCCTGTTGCAGAGCGACTCTGAGTTACAGTGATTGTTTGCGAGCCATTTTGAGTCGACTTTGCAGTCTTCTTACCTGACTTCCAAACATTGTACAAGGTACGGGTTCTAGTCTGATTTTGAGAGCACGAGCGTGATTGCGTAAACGTACTACCCAAGTTCACGGTTCCCGTTGAAGGACTGTAGCCACTACAACTGTATACACTGCCACTGTTTGACCATCCACTCCAGCTACCATACGTTGTGGTCGTAATATAGTCTTTCGTACCTGTGGCCGATTGACTTTGACCAACGGTAATCGTTTGAGTGCCCGTTTGGGTACTGTTAACTGTCTTAGAACCGTCAGCCCACACGTCATAGACCGTGCGAGTACGTTTCTGATCTTGCTTGCAGTCACGAGTCTGAGTGAACGATTTTCCAAGATTTACTGTACTTGGAGAAGGTGACCATGCTTCACACGTGTGGCGGCCACCATCGTTACTCCAGCTGCTCCACGCGCCGTAAGACTTAGAGCCTGTTTTAAAGTTCTTCGTACCTGTGGCCGTGTTGTTTTGAGTTACCTCAATCGTTTGAGTACCGGTTTGAGTCGACTTAGCCGTTTTCTTACCTGATTTCCAAACGTTATACAGCGTACGTGTTCTCTTCTGATCTTGGTCACACGTGCGGGTTTGAGTAAACGATGTACCCAAGTTTACCGTGCCCGTTGAAGGAGACCATGAAGTACAGTTCTTCACTGAGCCATTATTAGACCAGCCACTCCAACCACCGTACGTGGTGCCAGTGATGTAATCTTTGGTGCCAGTAGCAGAGCGACTCTGAGTCACATCGATGGTTTGTGAACCTGTCTGAGTAGATTTACTCGTCTTCTTGCCAGATTTCCATACGTTGTAAATCGTGCGAGTGCGCGTTTGAGCCTGATCACATGTGCGAGTCTGAGTGAATGAACCACCAAGATTCACAGTGCTTTCAGCAGGCGACCACGTATCACAACCCGTTGGGTTACCACTGTTGGACCAAGAGCCCCAGCTGCCAGCAGAAGTGCCCGTGATGTAATCTTTGGTACCCGTCGCAGATTGGCTCTGAGTCACACTGATTGTTTGAGTACCAGTCTGTGTAGTCTTGGCGGTCTTAGAACCGTCTGCCCATACATCGTAAACGGTACGAGTGCGCCTCTGGTTTTGTGAACAAGAGCGGCTCTGAGTATACGACGAACCAAGATTCACAGTATTTTCAGCAGGTGACCAGGCACCACAATCGTACGCTGAACCATTGTTACTCCAACCGCTCCATGAGCTGTAGCTCAATGTACCAGTCTTATAGTTCTTCGTACCTGTTGCTGAACGGCTTTGCGTTACATCAATGGTCTGAGAGCCAGTTTGAGTCGTCTTAGTCGTTTTCTTACCAGACTTCCATACATTGTAAACCGTACGAGTGTGTGTTTGGTTTTGCTTACACGAACGTGTCTGAGTGAACGATGAACCTAAGTTAACCGTGCCAGTGTCTGGCCCCCATGCACCGCAAGTGTGAACCGAACCGCTGTTCGACCATGCACTCCATGAACCATTCGATGTGCCTGTGATGTAATCCTTCGTACCGGTATTTGAACGAGACTGCGTAGAATCGATAGTACGATTACCAGTTTGGGTCCCTTTCGAAGTTTTACTGCCATCTGCCCATACGTCATAGGTAGCACGAGTGCGTGTTTGGTCCTGTTTACACGTACGCTCCTGAGTAAATGTCGTACCCAGATTAACAGTACCTGTATCCGGCCCCCAAGAACCACATGTATGAACTGTTCCACTATTAGACCATGAAGACCAGCTACCATAAGCGGTTTCACCCGTCTTAAAGTTTTTAGTCCCTGTGGCCGTCTGACTTTGTGTCACGTCAATTGTTTGCGTGCCAGTCTGAGTCGTCTTAATCGTTTTCTTACCAGACTTCCATACATTATAAACCGTACGAGTACGCTTCTGCGCCTGATCACATGTACGCGTCTGAGTGAATGATGAACCAAGATTCACTGTGCTTGGAGAAGGAGACCATGCACTACAGTTGTTCGCTGTTGCGCTATTTGACCATGCGCTCCAAGATCCATACGAAGTACCCGTAATGTAGTCTTTGGTGCCTGTTGCAGATTGAGTCTGGCCAACAGTGATAGTTTGGCTACCAGTCTGTGTAGATTTAGCAGTTTTCGAACCATCAGCCCACACATCATAAACAGTGCGATTACGAGTTTGATTTTGCTTACAATCGCGGTTCTGAGTGAAAGAATCACCCAAGTTTACAGTGCCAGTGGCCGGTGACCACGTACCACACTCATAAAGCGAACCACTGTTGCTCCAACCACTCCAAGAGCTGTAGCTTACACTACCAGTCTTGTAGTTTTTCGTACCTGTTGCAGATTGGTTTTTAGTAACACTGATAATTTGAGATTCACTTCCGGTCTCTTTCAGTGTTTGCTTGCCAGACTTCCACACATTGTAGATGTCGCGAGTACGGATCTGCTTCTGCGAACAGCTGCGTGATTGCGTGAATGACTCACCCAGGTTAACTGTGTTAACTGCTGGTGACCATGTACCACAGTCATATGCAGAGCCTGAGTTAGACCATGCTCCCCATGCTTTAGTGTTGGTGCCAGTAATGTAATCTTTGGTACCTGTGCTAGAGCGAGACTGAGTAGTGTTAACTGTCTGGCTACCTGCCTGCGTGCCTTTGGCCGTTTTAGTGCCATCAGCCCACACGTCATACGTTGTGCGTGTACGAGTCTGATCCTGCTTACATGCGCGGGTCTGAGTGAACGATGCACCTAAATTGACTGTATCTGTACCAGGTCCCCATGCACCACAAGTATGAGCACTGCCTTCATTTGACCATGCAGACCAACTTCCATAAGACGTTTCACCTGTCTTATAGTTTTTGCTACCTGTCGCAGATTGAGTTTGCGTCACATCAATGGTTTGTGAACCAGTTTCAGAGGTTTTAACCGTTTTCTTGCCAGACTTCCATACATTGTAGATCGTGCGAGTGCGAGACTGAGCTTGATCACAAGTTCGCGACTGAGTGAAAGAAGAACCTAAATTCACTGTACCTGTAGCTGGCGACCAAGAACTACAGCTCGTAGGTGAACCTGAGTTAGACCATGCACCCCATGCGCCAGCTGATGTACCTGTGATGTAATCTTTGGTACCTGTTGCAGATCGAGTTTGAGGGACGTCAATCGTTTTATTGCCCGATTCGGTCTTGTTAACGGTCTCTTTACCAGATTTCCATACGTTGTAAATTGTACGGCTATGAGTTTGGTTTTGCTTACAGCTACGAGACTGCGTGAAGCTGTCACCAAGGTTTACCGTACCTTCTGTCGGAGTCCAAGATGTACATGAGTAAACTGCACCACTGTTAGACCACGCGCTCCAGTCACCTGTGCGAGTTGTTGTGATATAGTCTTTCGTACCCGTTGCAGCGCGAGATTGAGTCGTATCAACCGTCTGAGTACCAGTCTGCGTACCTTTGGCTGTTTTAGTGCCATCAGCCCACACGTCATAGGTTGGGCGCGTACGAGTCTGATCCTGTTTACATGCGCGTGTCTGAGTGAAAGAAGCGCCTAAGTTAACGGTATCTGTACCAGGCCCCCATGCACCACAAGTATGAGCGCTACCGTCATTTGACCATGCCGACCAAGAACCATACGCCACTTCACCAGTTTTAAAGTTTTTAGAACCAGTTGCAGATTGAGTTTGACCAACGGTAATTGTCTGACCATCTGTCTCCGTTGACTTATAGGTCTTCTTGCCTGACTCCCACACATTGTAGATGTCGCGAGAGCGTTTCTGATCTTGCGAACAATCACGAGCCTGAGTGAAAGATGAACCTAAATTAACGGTTCCAGTTGCCGGAGACCAGGTGCTACATGCGTAAGGTGAGCCGTCGTTTGACCATGCCGACCAGCTTCGAGTTTCCGTGGCTTTGATATAATCTTTGCTACCCGTAGCCTGCTGGTTTTGCGTCACATTAATAACACGTGCATCATCTTCTGTACGTAATACAGTTTCTTTACCTGATTTCCATACGTTATAAACCGTTCTTTCACGCTCTTGGCTTTGGCTACACACACGAGTTTGTGTGAATGTCGTATTCAGGTTAACTGTTTCTGGCTTTGGAGACCATGCAGCACATGAGTATGGTGCACCATTGTTGGCCCACGCATCGTAACTACCAGTTCGTGTTGAAACAATATAATCTTTTGACCCCGTAGCAGCCTGAGTTTGTGTCACTGTTACAGTTTGCTGATCAGTGTCAACACGCTGTTTGGTTTCACTACCGTCAGCCCATACATCATTTACTGTACGTGCGCGAGATTGATTCTGCTTACAAGTACGAGTCTGCTCATATGACTGATCTAAGTTCACAGTGTCAGGTGTTGGCGTCCAAGAAGAACAATCATAAGGTGCTGCAACGTTCGACCAAGCATTCCAAGACAATGCCTTTTCAGTAACGATGTAGTTTTTCGTACCTTTCGCAGATTGATTTTGAGTAACTGTGATCGTCTGATCATCAGTATCTGTTCGGTTGAATGTTTTCTTGCCAGACTTCCATACATCTTGAATAGTGCGGGAGCGAGTTTGGTTTTGACTACATTCACGAGACTGAGTGAAAGACTCATCAAGATTAACAGTGTCTGTAGATGGTGACCAAGTCTTACAGTCATACGGCGTTCCATCATTAGCCCAAGCAGGCCATGAAGGTGTTGTTTGAGATACAATGTAGTCCAATGTACCCGTTGACGCTCGACTTTGCTCCACAGAAATGACCTGCGAGTCGCCTTCAACCGTTTTAAGGGTTTCTTTACCTGACTCCCATACGTTCATCACGTCACGGTCACGTACTTGTTTCTGTGAACAGCTACGAGTCTGAGTGAAGCCCTCATCAAGTTTCACTGACTCCGGCGCCGGTGTCCATTCAGAACAATTGTAAGGTGATGCTGAGTTTTCCCAACTTGACCACTCTGCGTTACGTGTTGATTTGATGAAGTCTTTGGTGCCAACGTTATCTTGCGTTTGCGTAACCGAGATAACACGAGATCGCGGCTCGTTACGATTAAGGGTTTCTTTTCCGCTACGCCAAACATCGAAGATATCTCGATCTGAGATTTGCTTCTGTGAACATGAGCGACTTTGCTGAAAGTCTTGATTCAGGTTAATTGTACTTGGAGCAGGAGACCAACTCGCACAGTCGTACGGTGAACCTTCTTCCGCCCATGCTGACCAACTGTCTACACGAACACCACTGATGTAGTCTTTAGAGCCCGTTGACTGTTGCTGCTCAACTTCAGAAACCGTTCTCGTTTCTGAATCATTACGCTTAAAGGTCTCTTTACCACTCGCCCAAACATGGAAAACATCACGCGTGCGGATTTCGTCTTTTGAGCAAGTACGAGATTGCGTGAATGTTTGGAATAAATTAATTTCGTCCGGCTTAGGTGACCATTCGCCACAGCCATAGTTTGCTGAATTTCTTGTCCAGCTACCATAGGCACCAGCACGCTCACCATCAATGTAATCGCGAGTACCAATATTTGGTCGAAATTCAGTGGTTGAGACGTCACGTTCACCAGTTACCGTTGCCCCTTCTTTCGTTGTCTTCAAAACAGGGTTGAACAACACGGGTGTTTCCGGGCGGTTTTGAGTTTGCTTACAAAGGCGCGATTGCTGGAATGACTCGCCCCAGTCTACGGTTTCTGGTGGGGCAACCCATTCTTGACAAGAATGCGGAGCGCCAACGTTGCTCCATTCGCCATAGATATAATTAATCGTTACCCATTCAGGGACTTTTACCTGACCATCAACTGACATACGGTAGACAAACGTCTTGTCACTTGCTAGTGCATGCCCGCTAGTCAGCGAGGCCATCAATACTGATGCCGCTGTAATTTTTCTAGGTGAGAAAATCCGTTTCATTTTCTTGCTCCATGCTTTAATACTGTAATTCCTTGCCAGAATAAAATACGGCTATCTGACACTACTGATACTAACAGTATTTGGAGAAGTGGACGCCCAAGCCCATAAAAAACGCGGGGTTAATTTATTTTTCTCTTATTTTCTTACAAAATTAATGAATAAAAAAAGAGGCCGTTAAGACCTCTTTTACATATCCCGATGGATTTTTATGGTTCAAGCCCACCACCAGCACATCCAAGACTTTCTTTCTTGTATCTTGGCAACCCAGGATTCAAACATATATTACGACTGATACCGGTCATCGATTGAGTTTCCGTCTTACTTTCGGTACTAGAGCTGACTAGGTAATCACCCTTGAGCACCTTACTACCTGACTTGTATAGCCAATATTTTTTATAACGATACTGTTTTGTTCTCGTGCAAGAGCGGTACTGAGTGAACGTCACAGTGTAGTAGAAGTCACTAGGATCCGGGCTGTATGAGCCACATGACCAGGTGCCGTAGCTGTAGTAGTATGAGCGTGAATCATAGTTGGTCACATAATCTTTCGTACCTGTCGCAGTTCGAGAGTTAGAATATGTGTAGGCCCCCGCCTCCGTACTCGTCGACTTCACAGTTTTCGTTCCGTTGGTCCACACATTATATGTTGTAATTGTTCTCTCACGAGGACGGCTACAACTTTGTGTTTGCGTGAACGATGTTCCGTAGTTAACGGTCGACGTTGCAGGACTCCAGCCACCACATGATGCGCTCGCTGTGTATGACCATGCACCTGTTGTTGACTCAGAACCAACAACGATGTTTTTCGTACCCGTTGCTGAACGGCTTTCGGTTACATTAACAGTCTGTGATCCACTTTCGGTTGTCTTGGTTGTCTTCGCACCTGACTTCCACACATTGTAAACTGTACGACTACGCGTTTGGTTTTGCTTACATGTTCGATTCTGAGTAAAGGACGAGCCGTAATTAACCGTTGATGGATCTGGGGTCCAACTTCCGCAGCTGTAATGCCCGCCGCTGTTCGACCAGCCACTCCACGAACTGTAAGACGTACCGGTGATGTAATCCTTGGTGCCGGTAGCAGAGCGATTTTGCGTCACATCCACAGTTCGCGAATCACTTTCAGTCGTTTTAACCGTTGTAGACCCATCCTTCCACACGTTATAAACCGTGCGTGAACGAACTTGGTTCTGGCTACATGAGCGTGATTGAGTAAACGTACTTCCAAGATTCACGGAGCTCGTAGATGGACTATAGCTGCTACAACTGTAAACACCGCCGCTATTTGACCAGCCACTCCAAGAACTGTAAGACGTCCCTGTGATGTAGTTTTTGGTTCCCGTCGCAGACTGGCTTTGAGTCACCTCAATTGTTTGTGTACCTGTTTGCGTTGATTTCTCAGTCTTCGCTCCCGATGCCCATACATCATAGACCGTTCGTGTTCGAGTCTGAGCCTGATCGCAGGTTCGTGATTGTGTGAATGATGACCCCAGATTTACGGTACTTGTCGCAGGAGACCAAGTTGAGCAACTCTTCACACTGCCATCATTAGCCCAAGCCGACCATGCGCCGGTAGATGAGCCTGTGATGTAATCTTTTGTACCTGTAGCCGACTGCTCTTGAGCAACGTTAATCGTCTGGCTAGCAGTTTCAGTTGTTTTAACGGTTTCCTTTCCAGACTTCCATACATTGTAGACCGTGCGGGTGCGCTTCTGATTTTGCTTACACTCACGATCTTGAACAAAATGCTCACCCAAGTTCACAGTACCAGGTGTTGGAGACCAAGCTGAACACGAGTAAGCCCCACCTTCATTAGCCCATGCACCATAAGCGCCTGCTCTAGTTGTCGTGATATAGTCTTTTTCTCCTGTTTGAGCCTGATTCTGAGTCACTGTGATCACTTGCGAATCAGTTTCTACACGATTTTGTGTTTCCGTACCATCGGCCCACACATCATTCACCCCGCGAGTGCGGATCTGCTTCTGTTTACAGCTTCTGGTTTGCTCATAAGCTTGACCAAGGTTGACCGTTTCTGGTGCGGGAGACCATAAAGAGCAATCATAAGGAGAACCATCGTTTGTCCACGCCTTCCACGACAGGGCTTTTTCAGATTCAATGTAGTTCTTTGTGCCTGTTGCAGATTGAGACTGCGTAACGTCGACAGTCTGTGCATCAGGTTGAACCTTATAAAATGTCTTTTTACCAGATTTCCACACGTTATAGATCGTGCGAGTACGTGTCTGATCTTGCTTACAGTTTCTTGATTGCGTAAACGCGCTATCAAGATTTACGGTATCCACATCCGGCGTCCAAGCGCTACAATTTTTAACGCTGCCGTCATTGGTCCATGCAGACCAGACTCCAGCGGATGAGCCAGTGATATAGTCTTTTGTACCAACGGATGAACGCTCTTGTTCAACGGTAATAACTTGAGATTCATTATCAGTTTGTTTCAGGGTTTCTTTTCCTGATTCCCAAACATTGATCACATCACGAGAGCGAGTTTGCTTCTGAGAACAATCACGATTTTGCACGAAATTCTCAGCCAAATTCACAGTGTCCGGTGATGGTGACCAAGAGTTACATCCGTATGGGGCGTTTTGATCTGCCCAGGCTGACCAAGCTTCCGTTCGAGTCGTTTTAATAAAGTCCTTCGAGCCAGTGTTATCTTGCGTTTGGGTTACTGTTATAATCTGTGAGCGATCTTCATTACGATTTAGTGTCTCTTTCCCACTTCGCCATACGTCGAAGATGTCACGATCTGACACTTGCTTCTGTGAGCATGAACGCGTTTGCTCAAAGCTTTGGTTCAAGTTGATTGTATCTGGTGAAGGTGACCATGACGCACAATTATATGGTGTCCCCTCATTTGACCATGACGACCAGCTGGCCACTTGCACACCACTGATATAGTCCTTTGAACCCGTTGATTGTTGCCGTTCAACTTCGGAGACTGTTCTTATCTCGCTATCAGTGCGTTTAAATGTTTCTTTCCCGCTTGCCCAGACATGAAAAACGTCCCGAGTCCGCATTTCATCTTTCGAACACGTACGCGACTGAGTGAAATTTTGAAATAAATTGATTTCATCGGGTTTTGGCGACCACGAGCCACATCCATAGTTAGCAGAGCTACGAGACCATGAACTAAATGCGTTTGCACGCTCACCATCGATGTAATCACGAGTCCCGATCGCAGGTCTAAACTCAGTTGTCGACACGTCGCGAGAGCCGGTAATTGTAGAGCCTTCTTTGGTGGTTTTCAGTACAGGATTGAAAAGGATAGGTGTTTCTGCGCGGTTTTGGGTTTGCTTACACAGGCGAGACTGTTGGAATGACTCTCCCCAGTCTACAGTATCTGTTGGTGCAACCCAGTCTTGGCAAGAATGAGGTGAACCAACATTACCCCAATTACCGTATACATAGTTAATGGTCACCCACTCTGGAACGGAAACTTTCCCATCTACCGCCATACGGTAAACAAAGCTCTTATCCGACGCGAATGCGGAACCTCCCATCAAGGAGGCCATAATCACCGTTGCTGTGGTGACTTTACGAGGTGTGATTCCTTTTCTCATAACTGTTGCTCCATGCATAATCTCGTATAAACCAAACAATTGGCTTAAATAACCACTTGATAGTAACAGTATTTTTACATCTTAACGTTCGGTTCAAAAATTAACCATTACAACTCTATAAAACACCTTATTTTCATCGTGAAAAACCATAAAAAAAGAGAGCAAATTATTGCTCTCTTATAAAACGTCTATTGGCAGACTAGTTTATATGCATGATACCCACCGCCATAGCACTTCTCAGTATCTTGGCGCGCGTACATTACGCTACCAGGGGATGAACATTCCTTACCGTAGTAGCTACTCCATAAAGGTGGTGACGATACACACTTCATACCGGACGACCTTGCCCAGTAGTAACGCCTCTGCATCGTCCCTACTGCACTCTGACTTTCAGTCTTTGACTCGGTTTCCCATCGTCTATGATCTTGGCCAACCAGCACTTTTTTTCCTGATTTCCACACTTCGTAACGACGATAACGAACCTCAACATCTCTTGAACAACTTCGTGTCTGAGTAAAACTCTGCCCTTGGGTAACACTACCCGTTGATGGACTCCAAGAACTACATGACCAAGAACCATATACATAATACTCTTCTTTGTAAGAAGTGGAGACGATATAATCCTTTGTACCTGTCGCTGTTCGTGAGTTGCTATAGGTGTATGTGGAGTTTTCGGTATAAGAATTTTTAACTGTCTTACTGCCATCCGACCACACGTTATACTCTGTGATGGTTCTTGACCGTGGTCGACTACAGCTCTGCGTCTGAGTAAAACTTGAATCAAGATTCACCGTACTTGCTGACGGTGACCACGAACCACAGGACGCGCTGGCTGTCCATGACCACGCCCCATTAGTCGACTCACCTCCCACAACAATGTTCTTCGTCCCGGTCGACGTTCTACTTTGAGTGGTACTAACCACCCTTGTAGAACTGTCCGTTCCAGACGAAGTTCTTGCGCCAGATTTCCAATCGTTATAAATCGTACGGTAGCGAATCTGATTTTGGCTACAGCTTCGAGTTTGCGTGAAACTTTGACCATAATCGATTGTCCCCGGAGCAGGCGAATATGAGCCACAGCTGTAA